>Ga0136643_10015687_pt1 | contig 11382 bp, 10 predicted proteins | sample TergutLab28metaG_FD_96883 | JGI IMG/M metagenome (GOLD analysis project Ga0136643, IMG submission 96883) | Labiotermes labralis P1 segment gut microbial communities from Petit-Saut dam, French Guiana - Lab288 P1 (version 3) (version 3) | ecosystem: Host-associated > Arthropoda: Insects >... | reverse complement strand
TTTTTTTTTTTTTTTTTTTTTTTTGTTTTTCTATTTTTATGTTTTTTTTTTTTTTTTGTGGGGGGGGGGGGGTTGAATTAACTACTAGAATACTTAGAATTCAAAACCAAGTGATAAGATCAATGGTAGCAGTAAGCTCAAGAACACCTTGCAAACAGCTATTTAAAGAATTGAATATTCTCACCTTGGTTTCACTATATACAATGGAAGTTATGTGTTATACAAGAAAACACCACCAGTTTGTAGATCTAAATTCTAATATCCATGCTCACAATACACGTAGAAAGATGGATATCCACATCCAATCATACAATACTGATTTATATAAGAGAAGTATAATAAATATGAGGACAAAATTATATAACAAACTTCCTGGTTACATAAAAGAAATAGTTATAAGACCTTTAAGAAGGAACTGAAATAACTTTTTCTTCTGCATTCCTTTTACCCAGTGGAAGAATTTGTAGCTTTGTAACTATGTAACTTCATTAACTCTGTATCTAATTTAAGCTTTATTACACTATATATAAGCAGGTCTGGAATCATTTGTAGAATACTATGTTCGTTGCTATTGGACATATCTCACTTCTTGCATATTGCTAGAAATTGATGAGTCCACTATCATATGTACGATATTTTGGACAAACAAACTAAACTAAACTAAACTAATCCCAGCTGTAAATTTCCATCTATCAAGTGGCTGCAACCTGTTTTTTAAGGTACTACCTAAACTTTTGCCTGGATAAACTGAGGAAATCCTAACACCTAGTCAGGATAGATAATAATTTAGATGACATTCAATCACACATTTAGAATCTTACAACCAGACTAGCCTGCTCAGTTACAGTAACAGTCCTTCATGGCTCATTATTATGCAACATATATAAGCCAATTACATACATAGGACATTCTGTCTGTCTGTCTGTCTGTACATCTATCCACTCATCCACATGGTTTAACTCAAGAAGTGCTAGATGGATTTAGATGAAATTTGCTTTCAGAGGCTATTTTCATTTCATAAAAATTGGTATCATCTATGTATTAAGAAGTGTTATTCAAAGCATGCTTGTCAAAACTTGGTATGGATGACACTGTCCCAATCTTGTTTAATAATGCAGTATTGACTGTGTGTAGCACTGAAGGATATCTTTTGATGATGATGTCCACTTACATAGGAGTAAGTGAATGATCATGGACTTCATTAACCAATATACTATCTTGTCATTCACCTTGGTGCCTGATATCATGGAAATGAAGAAAAGGACAACTCTCCTCAAAGTTAAACAGGAAGAAATTTCTGGTCATGTAAACCATGCCAGTAAACCCTTACATATAAATATTCTGTGGACTTTGCTAAGTCCACCATTTACCTGTTAACAGGTAAGAATGCAAGGAGCTGGGATGGTGGGATAGTGTAGTCTGTATATTTAGTAGGGTACTGACTGGGTGGTCTGGGGTTCAAATCCCAGCAGGGGCAAGAGATTTTTCTTTTCTGCCCCCCCCCCCCACCTCAAAATAAGAAGAAAAGAGATGGAGGAGAGCCCAGACCGACTCTGGGGCCCACTCAGCCTCCTATTTAATGGATACTGCAGCCAAAGCAAAAAGACAACCACTTTCTTCCATTGAATGCCCAGGTCAAAAATAAGTGTATGTGTACATTCACTTCCTTTATAAGCATTCACTGTATGGACAAGGAAACTTTTTTACAGGTGACAACAAACTTACTACACTTTTGGTAACATATCAGAGGAACTTCTTACAAATTTACAGAAAATAAATTAGTTTAGGTTCTATGAAATGTATGGATTTCACTGTCACAGCGCTAGCATGTGAAATAGTCTATAATTCAGTGTTGCTGCTTGACATACTGACCATTTGTTGTACTATGTAATAATACTGTTTGAACTATATAGCTTTGTATCATCTGAGGTGGAAAGTAATTAAAAATAAGCAACCTGTTTCCTGGATGTTAAAGATGACCCAGTGGTCTGCAGATGCAGACAAATGAGGCAAGGTGAGTGCTGGAGTTGCTTTCAACCAGAAAGATGGCCGTGTGTTGTTGAAGTCTGGATTTTCAAGAGACGTGTACGTAATAGGGACCCACCATAAATTTGACCCTTCAACTCCTGGTGCGGGTGTGGTTGTGCGTATCTGTGCTGCTGTTAAAGTGCCATTTTCAGGTTTGCGGCGCAGAAGGAAACGTTCCTGCAGTAATTATATATTTAAGTTTACATGATATCAAATGGTAGATGATGCTTTCAAAAATAGTAGGCAATGGGTTAGTACGTACTGTATATTTTACAGAAAATTTAGTATTTGTTTTCCTACTAACTATGCACAATTTCCATTTCGTGTCTTAAAATTAGATAAACACTTAAAGACAGAATCTGTGGCCAAATTATGATCCCAAAATGTTTAAAACAAAATATTTTATATGGTAGTATCATCCCTCAACATGTGTGTAAATGAAATGCACTAGAAAATCAAACTCTACGCCTTCACCACGTGTGATCATGGTGCGTCAAAATTTACGATTAAAGAAACATAAAATATTTATTATAAATGTATGATCCATTGAATTTCAAACATTTTGTACTAAACTTACAGTCTTCATATAACTAAAAAACAAAATTAAATTACATTAGATACGAGAACTATAAGGTAAGATTCTGATTATGGTATATGGCATTGGGAATCATTTAATTCAAGGAATTTGCCCACTGTCTAAAAATATCTTACTTTAGTTTCAGTAAATTTCCTACTGCTAAGATGATGGATAAGTCCATGACATAAATGATTCAAAATTTGAGGTTACCTGCTTAAGGTGCACATCGCCTGTAGTGTAATCCCTTGTCACCGTAATCACAGGAAAACCTGTTTGAAGTGTCCATGTATCCATAATTTCTTTCACTGATATACTTTCGTCTAAAACATTATCAGCATGAGCTTGTAAAGTCAGTGCCTCCCATAAGTCATTCTGTGTGGCGCTCTGGTATTTTCTGGAAAAGATAAACAGTTTGTTACATTTCAGAAATGCCATTGTAAGCAAAATGACCACATTATGTGACCACCTTAAGTGCTGGACATAGAGAAGAACTAGCAGCTCCTTGAATACATACTGAAATTATCCATTTGTTAATTATATTCAATAGAGCAGACAAGAAATTGGCTAATGTATCTGAATTATATTCTGGTTTAGTGTCAAATGAATTATCCTGTTGGAGTCTTCATATTTGTATCCTAGAATTTCCAGAAAAATATTACAATAGTTTAAAATGGTAAGACCAGTATAGTGTTTATAGCAACAACAAAAATAAACCTGTGATAATATTTCACAATGACTGACTGATTTTTAAACCTGTGAAGAACAAACTTAATCCATTTTATATACAAACATTCAACGTCTTTGCATTACAAAGCACAAACAGTTGATGTCGTATAGTGAAATGATTGATGTTTATTTTAGAACTCATATAGAACACATAAATACATTGTGTACAAAAATGTTGTGGTTCTTATTGTTAAACCTGACAGTACATACAGTAACAACTGAGCTTCAGAACATGCCTACATTAACATTTACTAAAATTTATGCAAATGGTAATGATAATCATGTCAGCAGTATGCAGTGGGTTAGTTAATTGCTTAGGTTTTTAAAACTTTCTGTATTTAAATTCCCACCCACTGTGCTAGAATTGCTCTACTTTAATCTTCAGTTTGCTATTTACATTAAACACTCCTCAGATATAGTACAATAACCAAATAATTCCAATGTAATGAATAACAAGACAGGCTAATGTACATATAATGTGACATTGAGTCATGTTCACATAACCATTGTTTCTGTGGAAGAGCAATAAGCAATATATGTATTCTCAGTGTGTGCCTGCAACTTCAGGTATCCAGCATGAACAGTGCATGCACCGTATTATATTTTTATCTGTGGCCTATCTGGGTCTATCATATTTTTCCACATTATCTCATAAATGGTATGATTTGTGGAAAAATGTTTTTGAGTATAATATATGTGTTTTGATTTTCTTTGCAGCTTTTATCCGAAATACTTCTCATTCTAAGAAGACCTGAGTGAACTATCATCATCAATATACACAGGCCTTAATGCAAAGTGCCCATTATTCTTGTCAGATTTCAACGAAACTTGAAATTTCTTGACAGATTTTCAAAAAATACTGAAATACCATTTTTCAAGAAAGTCTGTCCAGTGGGAGCCAAGATGTTTCATGCATATGGACAGACAGACATACATACATACAATCAGACAGACAGACAGACAGACAGACAGACAGACAGACAGACAGACACAGACAGACAGGCAGGCAGGCAGACAGACAGAGAGAGAGAGAGACAGACAGACAGACATGATAAAGCTAATAAGATGGTTTTGTTTAAAAATGGTCACAAACATTGCAATATGCATTAAACTTTGATATTCTGTTTTCTCATGACAGTAAAATTAATGGCACAGTAGTCCCTCTGCTGGCCATAACGGCATACAGGGGGAGTAGAGGTTTAGTTACACTCATTTTTGCCCTCAGCACTAGATGGTAGTGAATGGTCAGCTGCTTTACCCCCAAGGAAAGACCGTCCACTGTCCAATGAGCAGTGGGCTTTGTGGGACCCAGAATTGCTCTAAATTGTTTGAAGAAGAGACAAATCTCTTGCCCTTGTTAGCAATTGCACCACATTTTCTTGTACGTCCAGTATGTAGCAAAGTGACTGTACCAACTGAGCTACCCCACCTCACCATAATATTACGAAAGATGCAATCAAACACACTGTCCATTTAAATGCCATTTGTTTGACTTGCCTACTATAAAATCCCAGGAAATTTTGTCCTTCTGTTCGGCTTTGTGATTATGCTGCTATGAAAATGGGTAATTACTTCTTACAGAACAGAGAAAGAAGACGCAATATAATGCTGCGAAGAAAAACATCTGGTGGAATTTTAAAGTTCTTTTAATTTACCTGCCATTAAGATACTTGGTGATTCCTTTTGTAAACACTTCAGTTGTGAGAAAGTGATCCATCATACGAATAATTGAAGCACCTAGAAGTAATCAGTCTTAGACAGGGTATGTTAAAAAAAACACATCATGTACTTCACATCTTAAATAACCTAAAACTACTTACGCGTGTATACACTATCTTAGATTTTCCCACTGTTTCGCATTATATAAAGGTATGTCAAGAATTAATCAGGAAAATGAGTTTTAAAATTTGTTTAACTTCAACTTTAACAGTATTCCAAAAAGTCCATATACAGGAGTTCATCCAATTTATATAGGAACAGTCAAAAAAATAATTAAGTCTGCTCATGTAACAGAACAGCCAGTCCTAAGGTAGACAGTCAAGAATAATTAACATAAAATAGTACAAATTTAGAACAGAATTTCCAATTAAAATAAGTAACTACAATAATTACAAAATTACAAATACAACATCGAAATAAATTGAAGTATAATATGCAAACATACAAGCTAAATAAATACATAAAAACTGTGATATAAAATTTACAAATTAATGAAGTAAAAGAACAATAGATAATGAATAAGTACAGAGAAATCTAATATAATTGTACAATATAAGAGGACAGGATAATATACACACAATAAAATTGAAATATTACAGTTTGTTAAAAAATTCATTTACACTATAAAACGAGTGTGTATGAAGAAAGTGTTTTGGAGCAGTTTTAAACTTATTACACTTGCTGGCAATATCCTTAATTGCCTTGGGAAAAACGTTAAAGATTTTTATACCTGAATAACAAACTCCCTTCTAATACATGGCTAGAGTACCTGAGGCAAGTGCAAATCATTTTTTGGTCTGGTATTATTGTTATCCCTTTATCCTTTTCTGCATTTTAAAAATTACAGAACTATGTTAAGAGTTTCCCCAGAATATTATGCAGTAAGACATAACTGAGTGAAAAATGGAATGATAAGTGATCTTCAGAGTAGAAATAGACAAATATGGTTTAATATTTCGAATTAAGTAACATGACATGCTTAATTTTTTGTTAGCAAATCAGCATGGTTTAACCATGTTAGTGAACAATCAACAGCATAAACCAAGAAATTTTCTACAAATAATATTAGGAATAGATTTATTATTATTATTATTATTATTATTATTATTATAGTTATTTCAATTTGGTTATTATTTTTAGTTGTCAAATTAGTAAATTAGGGATTGGTAAAATTTAAGGAAAGTAAGTTTTGCTTACACCAATCACTAAAAATTTTAAAAACAGTGTTGATATTGTTATTAAGTCAGTAGGATTTGAAGGGGACAATAAGATGCTAGTGTCATCTGCCCATAGAATAGGAACTCATTTATCTCTTACAAACTTAGTTAAGTCACTAACAAAAATGAGGAAAGCAAAGGTCCCAAAACTGAACCCTGGCGGACACCATGTTGATGTTGTAACATTTTTGATCTCATTATACAGTAATGTTCTTTGATATCTGTTGGTCAGATGGGATTTGAAAAATTTGTAATGGTTACCAGTTATGCCATAGAATTATAGTTTAGAAAACACAGGCAAATGCCTTTTCAAAGTTGCAAAGAATCCCACCTATTAATAATTTATTATTCAAAGCATGTAGGATTTTATTTGTTAACTGATATGTAGCATTATCAATTTTCAGTTTGATGCTACAGCCATACCGTTCATTACTTAAAATATTATGGTCAGACGACTACTTTTTCAAAAATTGTTGAAAAGGAGGTTTAAATTGAAATTGGCCCATAGTTGGATATGTCATTATTATTACCTTTCTTAAATAGAGGTCTTACAATTGCATACTTTAACCTATCGGGGAAAACTCCAAAAAAAGAGCCCTGTTACATATATAATTTAGCAGGGAGCTACAAAGAAACGGGAACATATATTTAATATCTCTGTAGGAACTTCATCATAACCAAAATAATTTGACAATTTAAAAGACATTATTATATTTTCAATTTTTTAGTGGTAGTATAATTACATTTAATACTGGGGAATGAATTTTGGAATGCATGTTTCAAATAACAGGAAAGTGTATTCTGATTATTGGCATAGGTTTTAGTAAGACAGTAATTTGCTGTAATGTTCCTATTAATCATATTGGGGATAGATGTAAAATGCTTATTAAAGGCATCAGCGATAGTTTGTTGATTTGCAGTGCTCCTACCATCGGTATTTACGGATTGTATTCCATGATTTTTATTATACATGCCTAATTATTTATTTATTAATGTCCAAGTGTTTCTCATCACATTATTTGAATTTAAAACATTTTCATTATATTCCATTCTTTTTGCTTCTTTTAAAACCCTCAATAGGATTTGACAATAATCTTTATAATATTTTCTTAAAGGAGGAATTTCATTGTTTCTAAATTCAATATAGAGTTCTCTTTTATGTTTTCATGAAGTTCATATACCAGATGTAATCCAAGTGTTGTAATTTGACATTTTATTAGCTTTAATCAGAGGGAAACTGGAGTAATAATGCCATAATATATATTAAAAAGGAATTAAAAATTATATTGGCATCATTTCATTCAAAAACAGAATCCCTGGTCTCATAGCTGAGTTTGAGTTGGAAGTCAGCTATAGTATACTGATTTATATTTCTTTTAAAATACATACATTGGTCTTTGTTATGTTCTTCAACAAAATGTATTGTTAAGATTTGGGCATCATGATCAAAAAGGTTGTTTATTAAAGGGATAATATCAAATTTGTTTAAATATGAATTATCTATAAAAATAATGTCAATACTTGAAAATAATTTGGTCCTAATCTGGTATGAAAATTGATGATGCTACTGAGATTAAAAGAGAGTACAATACTGTCAAGTTAAATGTTTTTATTCATTCATTCTCTCCACAAGGTAATTAATATTAATGTCTCCACGTACAAAAATATTAAACTTGAGATTAAAAAACTTGGGCAAAACCAAATCAAAATTAGTTAGGAAAGTGTTTAAATTACACAGAGAAGATCTGTAAATAGCTAATATATACAGTTTATCACAGACAGAATTAAGATGAATAGTACACACTGCAGTGCCTTTTTCTAAGCAATAATTGTCAATATTTAAAGTAGTCAGTGTTATGCTATTATGAATAAACATGCAGACACTACTTTGGGTTTTGTTTTCCTGCAGTAGTAAGCCACTAGTGTGTAAATGTCAATATGTGATGAGACTAGCTCATCATGATGTAGGTGCTTTTCAGTTTGACACAAGATATGAGGTGGGTCAAAATGCCAGTGACACAAAATTTCATTCATTCATTCTTAAACTTCTAATGTTCTGATGACAAATTTTAATAGACAGATTATGAGGTAATATGTGTATTAAGCTCAGATCATGATTATGTACTATTATCTAAAATAAAATTTAATGGTTCTCTTATATTTTCTAAATACGTGTTCTTGCAGAGTACCTATGTTTATTCCAGGATGATCTGCCATTTTTCAAATACCTTTTCCATAAGAGATCCTGTCAAATATTTCATTAATCTCATCAGGATGGCCAACTTCAATTGAGATTGGATGTGAAGACTCAAGAGCATCCAAAGCAAACACATTCTGAAGGTCAAAGATTACAAACTGCTCCAGTATTTTCCATGATGGCTCCACCTATAAAAAAAATTATACTTCATAGGTCATGCACAGTTACTCTAATACATAACAGGGTAATTTTTGAGCACAATTATTGCAGAAAGGAGGAGAGGTGGGCATAATCATTCTCACCCAGTTTGTCAGTTCAGTACATTAAATTTTTAAGAAATTCAAAATGTGAATAGGAGTAACAGACATGAGTGTTTTAACGTTTCTAAATTTTGAGATGTGACATGGTGTACAAATACCCCCTAGTCACCAGCATTTCAAACTCAAAACCCACAGGAGTGTTTCACTGCATTTGGGTGTGCTGCGGTTGAGAGATTTTCTGTAGAGAAAATGTGGTGAAAACACTTGCTGCATTGACACACAGAAAACTTGCACCATTCACATCCAAGAACATATACTCTATTCACACTCAAGGACACTTAAACTGCACTGACACCCAAAAGAACTTGCTGCATTGATGCCCAAGAACATTAGCTGCATTTTAACCCAAGAACACTTGCTGCATTCACACCCAACAAAACTTCCTGCATTGACACCCAAGCAAACTTGCTGCTTTGACACCCAAGAACACTTACGGCATTAACACCCAAGTACTCAACGTAGCTTGCAAATCCTTCATTAAGCCAGAGATCAGTCCACCAGCTGGGTGTGACCAAGTTACCAAACCACTGGTGAGCCAGCTCATGTGACACAACTGTAGCTACACTCTGCTTGTTGTTGTTGGTTGACACACCTTGTTTGTACAGCATTGCTGTCTCCCTGCACAAAATAATGTCAAATTGGTAGTGCTTCAGGATTTTCTATTAGAGTTTCTTATGTTTTTTAACCCTGACTGTAAATATGACATTGCTATGTGCTGGAGCATTCTAAATATTCTGACAACAGCATGGCATGTTTGGTGCTGTCACAAAATTGAATTCACTTTTTTACTGAAGTTAATTTATGTATAAAGGTAAAAGGAAAACTTGTCTCTGTTCACATCATGGAGGCATATAGAACTACAGCTCCACTCACTTCAACATCAGCACAAAGTGATGGTGAGTGGTCAGCTTCAATCAATGGACACTTGACTGTTAAGAAATAAGTCCCTACTGCACACTGACTAGGAGGGTGAGTAAGACCCAGACCAGATGATGACATTTTGGAGAAGAGAAAAACATCTTTCCCCTGCCTAGAATCAAAACCCAGATCATCCAGTCCACAGCCCAATCACAATACTGACTACTCTATCCCAGCTCTCCTAATTGAAGGGGTGAGGTCATGGAAAAAGAAATGACAATAAGTCAGTGCCCATGATGTATGTATACAACTTACTGTGCACTGATAATGAGTATTCCACAGCATCATTTATTATGTAGTTTACACATAAAATGTGGGCCAGGTAGGTCAGTCGGTACAGCGACTGGCTACGGGATGGAGTCCGGGGATCGAATTCCAGTGGGGGCGAGATTTTCCACACCCGTCCAGACTGGCCCTGGGGCCCACCCAGCTCCTGTACATAGGTATTGGGTCTTTCCCAGGGGTAAACAGCGGCCGGGGCGCGAGAATGACCCCCCACCCCCTTCTAGTGTCATGGTCAAGAAAGAGTAGAGCTAGACCTCTACTCCCCCTGTGGGCCATACAGCCTGTACAGAGCCTCAGTGCCTGTAAAAGGGTGCACTTTACCCTACCTTCACCACATACAGTAGCAAGTAGCAGCTTCTGATTGTACAATTACAATATATGGCAATTATACAGCAAACTAACTCTATGCTGCAGGTTTCTTCTTGGGAAGCTAATAGTTCCTCAGCTGGTCAAGAAATCCCCAAAAATTTAAGCAAGAGAATTATACTGCTGTCCTTTTTAATATTTTACAACTACCATCAAATTTTGTATAACTACTTATCAAGAATTCCTACATTATTGAGAGCTGCACTCTTTTGGGATTCTATTCAACACAGAATGGCAGTTCCGCTCCAATGTTTCAGGACAACATATCAGTCCCTATTAATCTTTAAAGGAAAAGAGTGGAAGAGTGTAGAGGAATTTATTTGGTTCAGGATGAAAATGACTGGCAGGCTCTTGTGATCACAGTACTAATCTGTTTGATTCTATTAATTGTAGAGGATTTCCTTATTATACGTGACTTATTATACGTGAAACAATCAGCTTCTCAAGACAAACTCTTTTTCACCGAGTTATTTAGTTACTGGCCTAATATCACACTACTTTACACAAAGATCAAAGCACACTTCTTTCACTTTCTAAGAAACAGCTCCTTATTTAAAATATTTGTATTTGGTACAAATCTCATTAATTCCTACAACTTCTAATTCAAGCAAGTTTTAACACAGTGAATATTTAATGAAATACAAGGAACCATAATTTCTGATTACATACAATGAATAATTTTGTAATCATACAATGTATCAGTTTAAAAGAATGAACTGTTTTCTTTCTTTTTTCTCTTAATATACGTAATCACAACGCAGGCCAGGTAGCTCAGTCAGTATAATGACTGACTACGGGCTGGACAGTCCGGGATCGAATCCCGGTGGGGACGAGATTTTCCGGCCATGGAGCCCATCCAGCCTCCTGTACAAAGGGTACCAGGTCTTTCCTGGGGGTAAAGTGCGGCCAGGGCTTGCTGCTGACCACTCACCACCTTCTAGTGCCGTGGCCATGGAAGAGTAGAGCTATACCTCTACCCACCATCTGGGCCACACCAGGCCCATAATGGGAACACTTTACCTTTTTTTT
>Ga0136643_10015685_pt1 | contig 11384 bp, 5 predicted proteins | sample TergutLab28metaG_FD_96883 | JGI IMG/M metagenome (GOLD analysis project Ga0136643, IMG submission 96883) | Labiotermes labralis P1 segment gut microbial communities from Petit-Saut dam, French Guiana - Lab288 P1 (version 3) (version 3) | ecosystem: Host-associated > Arthropoda: Insects >... | reverse complement strand
GTTTGATCCCAGCTGGTGTCAGTGGATTTTTCATTGACATAAAATCCTTCCGATCGCACTATGGCTCTGGGGTCGACTCAGCCTCTAACAGAAATGAGTACCAGGTGTATTTCCTGGGGATAAAGGCGGCCGGTGCCGGTGTCATCCAGAGCCGTTGTCACGAAATCTGGTACCCTTAATTTCCTGGAACCCTCTGGGTCTGTCCAGGCCTGTAATGGGACTGCTTTACCTGCTTTGTATATTTATGTCTATAGCTGCTAATACTTTCTGATACTGTACGCAACTTACGACGCTTTAGCTGTACGCATGAATAAATTTCTTTGTGTCGTCTCCCTAAAGATGCCAAACACTCTCTGAAATAAGTAGGAGAGCTAAAGTGTAAAAACAGCTTGTAATGTTTTACATATTTTATGCGAATTTGTTTGTATGTGTAATTAAATGCTCAGTGACGACATCAGGTTAACAAGCATGCTTCTAAACTGGTTCTCGAAAGCAAGTATTCTTCATGCCGTAGCCCACCCTGTCTAGCCTAGGCAGTGATATAAGCCATTCTTGTTTTCAAGTATGCAATTACCCAGAGAGTTCGATATATCACACCTACCAAGAATGGTGATGAACAGTTACTTCTCAGTAACTTCAATGACATGAACTATGGGGACAGGCCCAGTAAGGCCGACATAATGTTGAATACACACTGAAGAAACTTGTCTCCTTGTGCAATTAGCAAGTTTAACTCAGCATAGGACATTGAAGAGGGGAAGTGTTTGCGAAGAGAGGGAAATACTGGACAGAATAAGCATTATCCTTAGAGGGGATTTGGGAATGTTTACTCGTAGCAACAAAGAACGGTTACAAAGGGACCAGGTTCTGTGTTGTTTTTCTGTGTGCCTACATGTAAACATTACTGTTGCAAGGTACTGCGGTTCTAGTCAAAGACACAGCCAAGAAACCGAATTCGGCATAATCTTATACAAAAGAGTTTCACATTCATCTGTACTTTAATTTTAATTTATAATATTATCCATGCATGGATGGATAATATTGTCCGTTTTACTTCAAAATGTTGTGTTCACAAACATTTTCATATTTTTATCATTGTACTGAAAATCACTTATTTGTATTTCATTTTTGACGTTCACGTGACCGTGTATCGTGATAAATTCGTTAAAATAAAAACAGCTAAGTGCACTAATTTCTCAAATTTATTTTTGGAATAAAACTCTACTGGAGTTCAGTCCTGATCCTGGTCGCAAGTTGTCAGCAAACCTGTATGACATATACCATTGCTGTGTGTACAGTGAAAAACTCCTGATGATGGACAGAGGAACTGTCCGAAACATGTTGGGTTTTATTCCAAAAATAAATTTGAGAAATTAGCGCATCTAATTGGTTTTATTGTAACGAATATTTCTTTTTCTTTGATACAGAGATTTTACTGCATGTTTTAGGGCCTATGACAATAAAATTATTATTATTATTATTATCATTATTAACCTCTTGGGCAATCTCACATGTAATGTTAAAGATATCCTCGCGATCCCTGTCAAATTAAAAAATTTTCCTTCTGCAACAGCCCACACATCGTTAAGTTTTTTTTTAATAGTCATTTGATAAATTTTTCTTGGTTACTCAGCTGCTATCTAAGCTAGCCTAATTATTCTTTCTTCTTTCCTTCTCTCGAAAATGAAAATAGTTTAATATGATTTTGAGTCAACATTCAAAACCGCTTCACTTGGTTTATCTTTTATTCCTGTTTGTGTAATTGTGCTCTTCATATGTACTTGTATATTTATGCATTTGTTCTGGTTTTGTAAGTGGTACTGATCTGAAAAATTTAAATTAATATATTTACATGGGTTGATTTATTTTACATCGACTCTGCACAGTATATTTTCGCTCAGGCCGGATCAAAACATGTACCCGTGAATGATAAGGAATAATAGCTTACTTTTACCCATTATTATTATTATTATTATTATTATTATCATCATCATCATCATCATCATCACCATCATCATAAACAGACTGTTGATATATAAGGCGGGCAATTATTTTTCATAAATTCATTTTATATTATTTTGTTACTTTATTACCTATCACAATCTTGTTTTCATGGTTTATGTAATGCTTAATACAAATATTTATCCTTAATATAATTATTTATCCCTCTTCTTTATCTTCAGTACGGCTTTCAACACAGATTAATTGGAGTGCTCTGATTTTCAGTTTTGATCCTGGCCTTCCCTTGTCGTGATTTTGTGATTAGTTTATTGACTCTTTGTGCTTGTGCCACCCTTCTCAACTGACCATTTGGCGGTTGCGTTCCTTTTTAACAAGTAAAGAACTAAAATCTTCTTATTTATATTTTATTGTATTTTTAGTGTTATGCGTGGCCCTTTCATTTAGTGAGCTGTACTGATGACGTCACTCATTTTAATAAATGAATTGAAATAATTTCATACCTTTAGTTACAAGTGTTTGAGAACATTGTGTTGAGGAGAATATTTGGACCTAGGAGGGACGAGGTAACGGGGGAATGGAGGACATTGCATAACGAGGAGCTAAATGATTTTTACTCCTCACCCAATATTGTGCGGGAAGAATGAGATGGGCTGGGCTTGTGGCGCGTATGGGTGAAGAGAGGGTGTATATAGGGTCTTGGTGGGGGAGAGGGAAGGAGACCAGTGGGAAGACCTAGGCGTAGATGGGTGGATAATATTAGGATGGATCTCGAGGAGGTGGGATGTGGGTATATGGACAGGATTGGGTTGGCCCAGGATAGAGACAGGTGGCGGAGGCTTGTGAGTGCGGTGATGAACTTTCGGGTTCCGTGAAATGCGGGGAATTTGTTGACTAGCTGCAAACCAGTTAGCTTATCAAGAAGGACTCTGCACCATGGAGTAAGTAACAAACAGTATTCATTTGGAAGTCCGGTTCAGAATGCATCTTTAAATTTATCAAGTATCCAGTGCTTGATAAAGAAATTTCAAATTAAAATTTTACTTCTTGTTCCTGCTTTACCTAAGATGTATGAAATCACACTGAGTGGAGCCCAAAGACTTACTCTGTCACTGATATCACCTTCAGGTTCACATTTCAGTAGCACTGTAAATCATTCGCTAAATCTTTTTAAATATTCACACATTATGATGGGTACAAAGCATGGTAAATTTGGTGACCTTAATCAGCTTGACAGCTTTGATCATTTGAAATAATTCTTCCTCTTTATTGTATCCTGCCTACGCAGAAATATTGTTACAAGTTTTAAGGTTCCACTTTGGCCACTTATAATTAACCCTTACCCTGCTAACGTGAAGAATATGGTGAGCTCCTAATAATGCCAGCAGATGGCAGATGGGATTTAACTCGGCGTTTAAAGGGTTGATTTTAAAGCACATTTGAGAACTCTGGCTTAATAGATCAATTTTCTTTTACTGTATTAGTTCTAAGGACATGATATTTACAAATGATGGAGTTAGAAATTAATTTTATAAAATGCCATGAGATCTGATAGCTGTTTCCTGAAATAAGCCAAACATAAACACATTTTGATTCCTTACAAGGTAACATATTCGATATTAGAAGAATTCCGTTCTTCCAGTAGCTCGATATTAACTCGATACAACTACCTTTCTTCGAAAAGGTAACTAATGCTGTATGGAATTCCTTGTCTTATTACAAAAGTTTCATACTGGCATACCAGGAAATCAGCTTATGATGTGGTGGCTGTACTCAATGAAGCCAACTGTGTGTTTGTCGTAAGTTACACGTGAATTTTCGAAGAGCGTGTTTCCGTGTTTTAATTACACAATACTCTCAGTTTAACTTTTCAGTCCTGGGAGATAACAGTCAATTTTAACATTTCCTCCGAATCTTCTATTAACAACAACGTTTATGTTTACGTATTTGATAATTAATTGACAATTAATACAAATTCTAAATTGCAGATTTCAAAAATAGTCGAGAAGAAGAAGAAGAAGAAGAAGAAGAAGAATAAGAAGCTCGGTCTGTGTGAAACAAGTACTGCGAGGAATTCTAGTCAGATTGTTTGACATTCCTACACTCGCTGTCTAGTGTTTAAGAAATGATCCCTAAAATTCAAAATGCATTATTTTCTAACAATGTACTGTGATATATGCAATAATAAGGAATTCTTCTAGAAATTCGGATGCCGTCTTTATGCATCTGAACACCGATATTGTACTTACTTTATCAAAAAGCTTAAAATACCGACCGAATGTTAAGTGAGTTTTGCCTAAAGATTTTTGAAAAAAAATTTGAACATGAAAAAAAGAAGTATTAAGAATAAACTGTATATTAGGAGATTCACCAAATATCATTACGGTGATAAGAATTTGGAAGATTAATAGTGCCTACAATTGCTGAATGTACGAAAGAAGTAAGACACGTTTCAAAATGTGAGTAAGAATTTCCGACAAGAGAATATTACATGAAAGGTCTAGCTATAAATGAGAGTTTAATATTAAAATACACAGCCGTGTGTATGTGTGTGTGTGTGTGTGTGTGTGTCCGCGCACACACGCGCAAGGACAAATTGAAGTTGTTCAGGTTGTTGTCCAGTGACGGATGTAATCAACACAATTAAATTTTGCGCCCCGTAGGAATGCGGGAGAGCGCGGAAGGAGTGTAAATGACGGAAATATATTACAAATCTAATTTTTTCTAATCTTCTATTCACTATTATTAAACTTGATAAGAAATAATTTAATGAAGAACGAACTGAAGGAATAAATAATTCTGAAATATTTTAGCGATTAAAGAATTATAATACACGCGATTTTATAATCCTTTGAATAGTTGTCCTGATCTAAAATATATGGGAGTTGGGGGTTCTTGTCCTTCAGATATAACGAAATAGAAATTAATAGAAATTAACACTAATTCTGAAATTAATTTGCTCAAGGAATTTCAGAATCATCTAACAAATACAGAGTAAGAAAGATTTTTATTTAATAAATGTTAGCAAATTTGGTATCACTGCGTAGTAGAGGGTTGATTGAATACGTAAGTGAAATTGTGTGTTCTTTTGCACTTTTTTAGTTTTCATTTATGTGTCTATTTTGCTTGCGCCTAATCTAAAGCCGTAATGACTTAATTTCTTTTTGTATTTCCAAAACGCATCATTTTATCCGTTACTGGATATGAAAATTTTCAGTTTAAATTATCAAGAAATGGCAGAACGGTCCATTTTCATGTACGCTTAATAAACAAACAGCATGAAGTGCAAGCCGCTCATAATGAGGGTCACAGCTTAGGAAGGTCTTAAAGGTACGACGTATTCAGAGAGTCTTCCCAAGGTGTCCTTTTGTTTGGTGTCACCATTTTCTGGTGTCACCAATATCTGGTGTTACCTTCATTTGTTGAGTCATTTATAACACACACTAATTTTGACGTTTTGATGACCGTGCATCTCAGTATATTTATCTCAGTATTTAACCAACTTGATGCACACAAAATTTGTTTCACAATAAGTTTTATTTCATGCCTCTACATGTTTTGAGCACATGTGCCCATCATCAGGAGGTCAAAATTGCATTACACAGCCTCTGGTATCATCATACCTACAGGTGTGAAACAAATTTTGTGCATCAAGTTGGTTAAATACTGAGATAAACACACATTAAGTTAATAATATTGAACTGCTCTGTATATGACTTGACAATACTGTAAACACTGAAATGTAACTCAGTCAGTTTAATCTGTCAACATATCGTTGATAAAAAGACACTATAATTTTTTTCAACGAAAAACGTCCAATCATTATTTTACTCATTCAAATCAGTGCAGTGACGGTGCTTTTTAAGTTCACTTGTTATTACGTTTTGCAAGCGACATTATTTCCGTGCTAATTAAATCACGTTGCCATGTAATTGACCTGTCTATATGTGTGATATGGACTTTGCGGTCAGAATGGGGTTAATATGGGACGAGGGAATGAGGAAAGTGGGGACAGTAACTGGCAAGGGGGGGAGGGGAAGGGGGACGGAAGTGTCACTTTGACAGGTATTACTGCTAGCTGATCAATTAAATCCTCAGCATGAGAGACAGAGACAGAGAATGAGTGTGTATGATGTAGCAATGTAGTTCACACACGCACATCAAACACAGAATATATGCCGCATCTATAGTCTATACTCTTCCCACGCGGTATACAACTTGGGGTACATCCAGAACAACAATGTTCAACAAAGCATCAAACTTCAGAAGCTAGAGTGAGCTAGTGTGTAAACTGTGACACGGGAGAAAGGTTAAAAGTAGACACATAAAAACACATAAAATAGGTCAACATAACCTTACAATAATTTATGTTTAATAAGAAACTACCAACTTGTAATAAAGTTTCAATTACGGAGATTTTAGACGTTCGATGCGATACAGTTGAGATCATCCGGGGTGTTTGAGCAGGATCAGTGGCTTATTTTTTAAGGGTGTCTCGGGACAGCGAGTCGGTGCCACAACAGCCAAAATGCTCTGGAAGAAAAATTGTTCTTGGACATCTTGACACTTAGGGAAGGAACAACCACGCTGTTCCTAAAATCCGTCAGTATTCTACACACCTCCCACATACCTCTCTTTCTTTCAAGTCGTCATATTACATTGTTACAGAGAATGAAGTCCCGAATCTTTGGATTCCGATTATTCGAGGTTCCGTTTCGTCGGAACCGATTCGCCTTCGTCAAGGTCGCTTCAATGCGTGGTAAAAAATTGTGTCCGTAACGACATGTTGTTATGTGAATACGCGTCTTTCAGACATTGCTGTATATCCTTCTAGCCATTTGTTTGTGTATTCGTGGGTGTTATGAAATTTAAATATGTATTTCAACGGGCCCTAACAATGAATGCAAACCGTATATCATATAAACGTAAACGTGTGTTCCAAATTTTCGTACTCCTTGAGGTCCGAGCTTTTCCATAATTTGACCCAGTTTCGGTCCCATTCGCCTCTAACAGGCGAGCCCCTTCTGTACATATACCGTTCGTCTCATGTGGGCCGTATGAAAATTAAGTTACATACGCACTCCGCCGAGATTGCTATACTAATGCAGGTATTTGGTTTGCTTGCAAGAGAAATCATACTTTCTACCATTGCCCTGGCTTTAATCACGTAAGCAATGTGAAGAATTCAGGAGCACTTGAGAGCGACCAGATCATATCTTCTTTAAATAACACTCTTGGTGTTGGTGAGTGAGTGACTGAGTGAGTCACATCAGAGTTGCCATTGTAGCGACCAACTAGGCATGTGAGTGTCGCCACAACCGGAGTGTGAAAGGGGCCTTCGCTTCCATGGTTAAGAAAATGTTTTAAGGAAACATATTTTAGGCCCATGTGTCAACTTGCTATCCGCAACTTGACGCCTTTGCCTCTTCGTCAGCATGGAACAAATCGGCTGCCAATGGACAAATTTTGACGTAATTTTATACTTTTAGTTTTCTCGACAAGATTTAGTAAAATCCCGCCAGTGTAAAATTACGTCAAAATTTGTCCAATGGGAGCCGATTTCTTCTATGCTGACGAAGATGTTACCATTTTTGTCATTGTTGCTATATCAGCTATGGTTACCTTGTTACCTATGTTACCTATGTTACCACAGTTGCACGGATAATAAATGTTGCCGCTGAATAGCTGGTTATCATGCGCCCTTTGGCTACCAAGTTACAAGTGCTCATATCTTGCTATGGCTGTGCAACCATGCCAGAAATGCTTCTCCCTGCGGATCCCCTCTTCTTAAGAAGGTGAGAGAGATCGTGGATTAGAGCATGAATATTACATTTTCCCGCATAGGACGGGGCTAGTGCTGGTTAGTTTATGTTAATATGACTAGACCATAAACACTATACTTTAGTAGATAAAACACGTGTTTTTGATGTAGCGTTGTACATGGTATTCTACAAAGGTTCTCAAGGATCCCGGAATTTATGTTTTCCTGATTCTTAAATCTAAATACCGAGGATAACAAGAAATTTAAATTAATAATTATGTTACACATACACACACACACACAGATATAAATTCCAGAAACACAAAGTTTTAAGCTGCGTAAATTATATATCTTGCTAATGAAATATCATATCATATCTTGATCCACATCCGCGTTTATTTTCAAATGGTAGTCCGCAGATTACAGTTAAAAATATGACGTTAATAAACAAGATGCCTCATTAAATAAATAATTATTTGGCAATATTCTGAATGAAGGCATCACGATGTGCTTGTAATTCAATTAACGTTACACAGTATATGTCAGCACAATTTTTTTATTCTTAAGCAAGGCTAGATGTTTCGACTAAAAGTTAGTCATCTTCAGGTCCTTACAACATTTTCGTTACTAGATGCTTTGCCCACTTTGGGATCCCATATTGTTTACAATTGTGGAATACATGAATGTATTCCACAATTGTAAACACAATGGGATCCCAAAGTGGGCAAAGCATCTAGTAACGAAAATGTTTTAAGGGCCTGAGGATGACTAACTCTTAGTCGAAACATGTAGCCTTACTTAAGAATAAAAAAGATTGTGCTGATGTATACTGTGTAATATTAATTGAATTACTTGTTAAGCCCTAGTTGTTTCACACAAGTAGATTTTAAGTAGGCCTATATACAATTCCTTCATCTCAGAACACTTATTATGAGAAAAACTCCTAAAGAAAAAACATAAATTTTGCTTCTCTTTACCTTCAATATCCAAAATATTTGTTCGATCACCCGGTTAAGTTAGGCTCACTTTGTTGAAAGAACCAACGGACGTCAGCGAGGTGACGAATCTGGCAGTCATATGGCTGCAGGCTCAAATCCCATTAGGGATTTTGAGTGCTTGCGCCACAGCTAATTACCATAATGATCGCAGTTCCGCAGCGTTGTGGCTTACCCCACACATGTGAACACTGTGCGGTCAAAACCGGCAGTTTCAAGTACTTCCCAGATCGTGATTATAACTGTTCAGTTTGTTATGCTGTATCACTGTGTCAAATTCGCAGCACACATAACATCGGTAATGATTACGTAAAGAGAAATTAAAATCAATTTAAGTGCGCATCACGACGGTTTGCAAGGAGGCTAATTGTAGCTGCGGTCGTTTTTATCCGCGGAACCGGTCGCTTTATGCGCCACGAAACGTTCCAGGTCTATGCTCAATAGGAACACGTGTGGACCCCATGGCATGTTCGGACGATCTTGAGAATGGAAATCTCTTACGCCTCTCGAAAATCGAAGCACCATTTCTCAGATTCAAGTCCATAATACGATAGAGATACCATACCGATTATAGCAAAAATAATTTGACTAGGTACAGTAATTATAAATGATGAATCGGCAATTATCCGTAAGGAAACTGGCACCACTTGGTGCAGAAGAAACCCCATATTAAGAGGCAGGGATACATCTGTTTCAGGAGGCGGACCAGTGCTGGGCCATAATAAACAGTGCAGTGAAATTTTCTGTTACATGTAAGAGTGTAAGACTCTTAACAGTTCTGCGTATAAAGTCTGATCGAGAAGAATTCTTCGAGATTTGAGACCTCCACAGTGCTGATTCCAAGGTTTCTGCTCTTCTGGAACATTACGCAGTTTAGTGCTTAAAGTAAAATATCCCCTTTCTATGAAGGAACGTGCCCTTTTCTTTTTCAAGGGTTGGTATTTCTTATAACGCCCATCGAACTCTCAAGATAAAGGCGTCACTTTCCTTCGACAAGTCGGGAATTGTTAAATTAAGCGCACAAAACCTATCATCCCTAAAGAACAGAGACTTCAAGAAGAATTACTTTGCATGTAGTTAGTGAGTTAGTTAGCCAGTTAATTAGTTAGTTAGTTAGACTTAAGCTAGGAATTTCCATGTTTCGGCCGTGACTCTATTACGAAGTAGAAGGACTAACGTGTATAGAGTAAATACTGGTAATTATTGTGTTCTTACTTCCAGTGACAGGGCCACTTAATAGGATGGCGAATATAATTACGTGGGTTTCCCAATGCGATGATTACAAAGATAAAACTTAATCTGATTATACTATTTATTTACTATTATAGTATTTAATAAAAGAAGCATAACAATTTTTGTACGCAATTTACCTGCTTTCCAGTTCCTTTTATACAACTGTCTGCAATTTTCCTGCTACCACATAAGACAAAAGTTTTTCTGTGCAGATTTCAGCTACTCTTTGACAGCACAGTTTATTGACGGATGATCATTGAACATGCAAAAGGGATTTCTCGGTTTTCCAGTTTACTTAGTTTGGTCTGTATCGTAATTCAAACTGGTAATCAACAATCGCTCAAGACATGCCCCTTCCGGACTTCCGCCCATATTACTTTGAATGCGTGTCTCCCTACGCAGACGTTCCTCTGGCTGACGCAGGTAGACTATGGCCACTCGGATACGCCGTCTCTCCCTACGTTCTACACATACAAGGCAATACTGCGACCCATCTGGACGTACGGGATAGAGCTATGGGAATGCATCAAGCCATCCAACACCAAGATCCTCCAAAAATTCCAGTCAAAAATGCTCATAATGATCAGCAGTGCCCCCTGGTACGTCTCCAACCAAAACTTGCACAGTGACTCCGATATCCCGTACGTAACGGAAGTGGTTCGAATTAACGCCAACAAATACAAAACCCGCAGCACTGAGCACAGTAATCAACTGATCAGAGCTCTCTTGAACCCCTCAGTCGACAGACGACTCAAACGATTATGGCCGGAAGACTTAGCTCAATAGCACAAATCCAGTGAACCACCGATGGATGGTGCCTGCCTCACGACCGTTTCTTACCTCAACCTTACTAATTACTCTATCTAATTTAGTAGATTGTAATTTGCAATATACAATAAAAAAATTCTTTTTTCATACATACGAACAGAGTCTGCGCTCCGGTTTGTGTTCCGCCTGTATATAATTGCTAAACTTCACTGTATTATTCCCAAATACCAAACGAATAAAATTAAGAAATTCACGTGAAGAAAACTTCATACTGGGATAAAATTATTTTGGAACATGGTGTCTGGTATTTAGTCACCAAATTACAACTACCATCTTACAGCAAATCGCTCAAATTTCCTATTGTTTACATCAATTTTTCACTAAAATGTGAAAAACATTTTCTATGTAAACTAAAATTTATTTTTTATGTTTATTGGACAGTGCATCATCTTGATAGTTGAATAAAGAGAGACCAACTTGATGTAACTTGCTTTATTATTTCCTTATTTACTGCTCAACATGTTTCGGATGTTAATACATCCATCCTCAGGAGCTTGCGACTTATCTGATGCGTTATTACATGGGTTGTATTGTTCTGTCAGGATAGAGGTTGATGCATTAGCGTACTTATTTAGTGGCGAGTGTTAGTCGTGGTGGGCTTGGTTGTT
>Ga0136643_10015683_pt1 | contig 11384 bp, 6 predicted proteins | sample TergutLab28metaG_FD_96883 | JGI IMG/M metagenome (GOLD analysis project Ga0136643, IMG submission 96883) | Labiotermes labralis P1 segment gut microbial communities from Petit-Saut dam, French Guiana - Lab288 P1 (version 3) (version 3) | ecosystem: Host-associated > Arthropoda: Insects >... | reverse complement strand
TGACAATGATACAATTTTGAAATAGCTGAAGATATACAACAAAGAGAACTACAAATTCGAAGCAGCTAGTAACCGTCTTATAACAGATGTTTTGAAACTAACTACCTGTAATGGAATTGTTGTTGAGAAGCCGACAGTCTTTCAAGTGATAAAGAAATTGCCCTCTTACGTGGCACCCGACAGTTGATTATTGTATCCACGAGGCCGTCACTAATACCTCTTCTAAGCATCATGATACATTCTACGGTTTTTTAGTGCTCAGTATAATTGTCTGTTGTACGCTTAGAACTCCGTAGTGGTCCCTTCTCTTTAGGTTGTCACACTAAAGATGCGTTTCTCCCCTGCCCCAACCTACAATACGTCGTGTCAGTTTCTCCCTTGCTAACTTTTTCACCGGGAATTATTTGGTGAAGAACAGATAGTTTTAGGCTCTTTAGTAGGAGTGCGTAAATCCCGGGATTCAGGACGCCCTGGCTAATAAAGTCTGTACGGTGGCACGTAATATTTGTGAGTCCATTGTATGGTAATTGTTTCATGCCATCCGTTAGGCGCCTAGAAGTTTGAGGGGGCTGCTACATTTTGGGAAATTTGTAGACCCCTATTCTTTGCAATTTTCTCCAGCTTTTATTATTTCCCGCCGTTCATGTATTCTCGTCATTATCTTGTTGTATCACCATCAATCTTTGTTATTTCTTCAGAGTGAGAAACCGGCTATAGACTTATTATTATAAAAATTTTAAGTCTGATATTAAGAGGGTTCGCTGGGAACTCTTGAGAACTGTCATCTTCTTGATAAAGAGTGCAAGACTTTCTAACGCATTTCGGCATTTAGTATTTTGCCAGACTACAGAGCCGTACGCAATTTAGTATTAGCAATACACCCTGCTGCAGATCCGCACGCAGTGTTGGAGCTCATTTTCGTGACGTCAATAAGGTACCATGCTAAATTAAGTGCATGTCCTTGATAAATAGTAACGACTTCAGCAGTGTGTTCCTGGCATTTCTGTTTGACCTGCTTTTTTTCAATGGGCATTGAATTAGTCAGTAAAGGGCAACATTTCTTTAAATACTGCACGGGACAGGATATCGCGGTTGTTACGACTGGCTCCTTTCTAAGGGAAGTTATAATTCATTTGACTTGTCTGCATATAATATAAACTTTGCTTTCAGTCTATAATTAATACCAAATGGGCATATTGGAAACCGGTCTGTGTAAATTATGTTCTTGTATTGGTTTTTTTTTTAAACTGTCAGACGTCCTCTTTGTGAAGTTCACTTTGATGAAGCAGACATAGTCTTTTGCATCTGTCATTGCATGACGTCGCGTCGTAGCCTACTGCCAGCCAACAAGGTCACCACCAGAGCTGTCAGTTTAGCTGTCCATCTGATTCAGTATTACTTGCATGTCAACTGTGTAGGTATAGATCTACAGTCCAACTGAGTATTACGTGGGGAGTCTTCCTGCGAAAGTTGGCAGATTCTCACCCGGTTAAGAAATTTTCTCATTTCACTGAGATATGTTTACGTGTAATCACGGACAGTCAGTTTTGGGCATCAGTAAAAGTATATGTTTCAGTAGAATAATATATTCATGTGGCGGCGTCTGTGGCCTGTTAATTGGGTACCGCGTATGCCAGAGGGACAATCTAGGCTTTCACTTTTGCTGCGTGAAATTTTCCGCTTGTCTTTTGCTTCTGTCGCCTTTGACAAAGCCAAAACCTCCTAAATGTGAGACATGTGGATACAAAACAATGCTATGGGCCTTTCTGGCTATCACCTGCAGCCTGCAATCAAGAGTTAAAATGGAAATTACACCCCACGGGGACTGCTATGTAAATTGTTACATTTGCTGGAAGGGCGGGATCTAAGACGTTATTCGGCAGTACTTAAAGATATAAACCTGAACATAGGACGCGTTCGTTATTAACTACGTCATAGGCAGTAAGGCGAAGAAATGTGCAGTCCAGTCACGATTTGACAATTTTGGCCGAAGGAAGTTTGATTTTGCCAATGCGCTGATAGACTACTGGATAGTTGCGTTTTTATGGTTGTGAATAACCAGTGCAACTCGGTCCACACACTGCCCCATCGAAACATTTAATCTGTAATTTAGAATATGCGATTACGTCATTCCAGAAGATCAAGTCGTGGCATTAATTTGTTGTGAAGGAAGGTCCAGTATCGAATTACAGAAGAGAGAGACTCACAGTTTTGTAATCACGTCTGCTGTGCAAGAACTGTCACGTCTTAATTGCAGAAATGGAGTGTCAATATATAGGTCTCCCATAAAGTCTAATATGGAGAAAATGCCACTCTGCATTGCCAGAACCTGAGTACGGTGGTATAATCATTTTGTCTGGTGTAAAGAAACTGCCGTTACCAAACTCCAGAAGACCAAGTTTTTACGACTAGTGTGGAGGAATTGTCACTGCTTCAAGGAAACCTATAGTTGGCCATTATATCTATAAGCCTAGAGGAGAAAATGTCAATCCAAAGTCTTAGGTTTTCTGTTTAAACTTTTAGACGCCTAACGTCAACTATAGTTGACGTACCGCACCGCTAACCTCCAAAGATGCATTTTATATATTTATTCAACAAATATATGTACCGAATATTTTTAACATGGTGTATACTCTCCGTTTTTTTTTCTCTTCAAAATTCAGTTTGTTTCATAATTCTAACGTATTTGGTTCCTGTATTATTCACATTTTATATACAGAGTGTGCTAAAATTAAAAAAATGATTCCGGCGCCAAAAGTTTAATTTAGTTCCGATTTCACTGGTTTGCTGCTTTAACAGTCGTGTATGATGGTTGCAGATGAGCGAATGTTAACTAACGTACCAAACTGAACACATGGCTTGTAAGTGTTCCACACCGCAACGATGGAATTTAGGACTAAGCTGGAACAGTTTGGGAGTCTGTCATGCGCGGTGCGCGGGCAGGGTCTGTACATAGCGAACGCTGCAGTCGTAACTTTGCCGAGTTACGACCCTGTAACTAGTTAGGGCTTAACTCGGCGTGTCTTGCCCGCAGCCCTACACCCTGTCGCGAGCTGGTACATAACTAACACGCAGTCAGGATGACACAATCCCCGTCCCTTCAAAACCAGAAGTTCTGAGAAGAACAGACGAGCTGCGCTTTCCTCTAGATACGTCATGCGGTACGGTGAGACAGTGCATACGTCACAAAGGCAGCCATGTGACTTTTTTTCTGCAGAAAGAGACTTTGCGATTCCTGGGTTTTCGCAGCGGTATGGCAGAGGTTACCGTTCTTATGGGATGTGAACCTGTGCTGATGTTTAATTGGATCCATACTCTTCTAGGAAACGCAGCGTACTCACTTTCGAGGGCTGATAGTGTGTACTTTACAGGGCCGATCCACCCTTCAGTACACTACGTTACATGGAAGATGCGGGATCCAATTACACAACGGCGCTACATTATCCAAGATGAACGGAATGCTTTGTGTAAGTTTGTCTTAGGTAAGCTGCAGTTGTTCGTACTGTGGTTGTTTCGAAATTACAAAACACAAAACTAAGCTGAAGGTCACGCAAAGTGCTATAAGGATCCTTCAGTTGGTTCAAATGTTCAGGCCCGTTACAGAGAACACGGACGGGCAGGCGAACGGCTTAACACACGGACGTGATGTGCTTCTCATTCCTTATAGAATAAGGAAACTTCAGTTACCAGCCTAAAACAAAAAAAGGCTAATCAGAATTGTTACTGTTTACCTTGCTGGCCTATATAATTGTGTTTAACCCAGTAGGCTGACATCAGATATAGACGTACAGTGTTGGGGGCAGTTGTTTTCTCGTTTCGAAAATACATAAAGACAAAATGCCGTATACACCGGGGTGCTGGTAAGTCCTTAGCCCAACCAGGAAGGAAACAAGCTCGGAAGCATGTCAGGGACGGGCGCGATTTCAACAACATCGAGACGCGAGTTGTCAAGTTTTTTTTTCTGCGAGGCAAGGCGCCGAAGGAGATTCACGCCATTCTGACAGAAACATTAGCCTGTTTCCTTCCTGGTCGGGCTAAGGACTTATCAGCACCCCTGTATGTGCTCGTCTTGTGCACCTCTCTTGCTTCATTCTTTGAAAACCAGTAAGCACTAATGACTGTGTACCTATAATTGAGTCTATGGTCGAAGGGCATGCAATTACTCGTTGTATTTCTTTAGAATTTAGCAGTATCGAAATATTTTTCAAATAGAATTAGAAGGCTAATAGTTGTACATTCCGTAGGTGTGTTTTGTTTCAGGTAGGTCTACCAGTTTGTGTGACAGACTGCTTGTTGGAAAGGATGGAAAATTAATTTTAACTTCCTATATTGACCAAAACTGAAATAGGTGGACGATGGTTATTGTTGGCCGTCAGCATGGTGCTTTATTGAAGTCCGTTGAGTAGTTACCGATATGAAACGCGCAAATCGATAGGCAGACCTCATTGTTGTGCGTTCTACTTACACATTTCGTTCAAGGAACGTGTAGCGGTACATTTTACTAAATGAAATCTGCTACCGTATAGAAGGGAATAATTTTGTTATTTCCACTACACAAATAGGGTAGGCGATGGGGCAGTTGGTTTCGGCACTGCGCTACAAGCCGGAAGATCGCGGATTCGATTTCCGATTGGGTCATTGATTTAATGCTTCCGGCCGCACTATGGCCCTGCGGTCGACTTAGTTTGTAACATAAATCAGTACCAGAGATATCTCATGGGGGTAAAGGCGGCCGGTGCCTAGGGATGACAACCATACCACTTCCATGTGCCGATTGTCTAGTAATCGTGGGAGCCTCAACCTCCTGTAGCCCTAAGGGCCTGTCCAGACCTGTATAGGGATAGTTCTATCTTACCCCTACACATGTAGGCACGATTGGCTGCAATATTAACAGTCTGCATAGGGTCGTACGGAGCTGTTGGCTGTATGGACTAATTTCTCTTTTTATTGACGACATTTTTGTCATATTCTGCTCTTACGTCACTCGACATAGCTCTATCTCTGTAATTACTGGCTACGAACTGAAGAACCGGCATTCGATTAACGGTAAGGCAGGTCTGCGCCACTGCATCGTGACCGATACCGGGACCCACCAAGCCTCGTAGCCAGTGGACGGAATGGACGTTTCCTCCGGAGACAAAATTATTGCATAGTGAGGCTAACCTGCATGTAGTGTAGGCTTACGCAATGTGTGGAACCTGAACTTGACAACTCCTGTGAGCTCGGTGTTTAGTTATTCGGAAATCTTCGCTTTTACGTTTTATTTATTGTGTTAACCTTACTTCAGCACAAAAAAAAACTGATTGATCCCCCGACTCCATGTAGTCAAACGCTGGCTGATTCATACACTCTTCGACAGACTGACTCGCTACGTGACTACAGTTGATGGCAGGTTGACGGGATCAGACATACTGAGGAAGGATTCCTCTGTCATAGCGATACTGTCTTTGGATAAAAGGTAAATATAAAGATAAAGTTCACCCTAGAACAGGCCACGAAGGCCCAGAGGAGGAGCAGAGGTATAGCTATACTCTTTCTTTAACCTGGGCTCTAGATGTGGTGGGTGGTCAGTGCCACGCTTCGGCCTCTTTACCCCCGGGAAAGACCCGGTACCCGTTGTATAGGAGGCAGGGTGGCCCTCAGGGGCGGTCTGGACGGTTGTGGAATATCTCGCCCTCACTGGGATTTGATCCCCGGAACTGTCTTTTGGTTGGAACCCGTAAGGATGACATAGAAGAGGAAGACCTAGAAGGTGCTGGAAAAGAAAGATAGAAGAGGAAGCTGAAATAATGTTTGTGACTCGGCGAGAGGCGAAGGCAGTAGCTGTAAACAGAAGCAGCTAGCGTGCCCCGAAGTGGAGTAAAAGGAACTGACTTGACTGGTTGACTATTCATTGTTAGTCTAGGTAATTACAGTTCTGGTTAGACAACGCAGAGTTTCTAGTACAAAAATACGCAAACTGCTCCCAAATCAGAATATATACTTTTTAGTGCTTTTAAATTCAAAAGTTTTTAAGCTGTCTTTTACGTAAGATATTACTTATTTTTCTTCTGGCAGTCTGTCAACAAAATTTTCGGAGATTTATCCAATTTATTGTAGAGAATGCTTACATTAAAAAATACACGTCTGTGCGATGGTAAACTCGGTTACCGACACGTTGGCATCAGTGCTTTTTATGCTGACTTGTCCCATAAATGCAGCCATATAAAGTCACTGATGTGAGTTCAGAGGGGGCATGTGTCGAGAGCAGCGACATTTTAAAGATAACCTGTAATTTACTCACTGAACACGGGCTTGGTCCATTGTAATAAACTTTATTGGCGAACGTAACAGCAAGATTTCGAATGCTGCATGCCGTGACATCCGTGCACCTCATATAAGGATGGGCAGTCCATTATACTTGGAGGCTCTTTGGACTGTAGTTTCCAAGTGATGAGGGCAGAGAAGTTCACTAAAATGCTTAAATGCCTGTAAGTTGCTAGTCACTAGTCACTGTTCTTCAGTCGGTATAGTTGTTATGCTATGGGTTGGACAGTCGAGAAACCCTGGTTCGATTCCAGGCAAGGGCAAGAGATTTTCCCTCAAAGCATTCTTCTCGGTTCTGAGGCACACCCAGCCTCGCATCCACTGGCAAACGGGTGCTCATTCCCTGATGGTACAGCACTCGGTACGCGAAAATAACCACTAATCATCTCACATCACTCGTCATTGTCAAGAAATTCCATGGTGCAAGTAATCATTTCAGTCTCGCTAATTCATCGTAGTCAAGTTCCAATCGGGTAATTCGTGGTATACGGTGTTCCAGTCTCGTCATTCATCCTATGCAGTGTTCCAGTCTCATAATTACTCGTAGTCTGTCAGAACGCTCATTAAGTCGAATCAGCTCAAGTTTTTCACATCCAGTCTAATGTTCAGTCAGTACGTGTTATTATGCATCTCGAAATATGCACTTAATTCAACGTCTTTATTTTTATTTATTACGGTTATTGACTTTTTCGATCACGTAGCTTGCTCTTGTCTGGCCATGACAGAGTAAACATTGACAAAGGGTCTGCGTTGTCGAAGGTGGCCGTATTCCACCCATCCCACTTCTCTGGGGTAATGTGCTCATTAAATCTTTTTTGTTTTCTAGAATTCCTAATATCTCCTGCAGTTTTTTTTTTTTTTACTCTAATATCATATGTTTCTGCGTTAACAAATTGGGTCTCGACCTGCTGACTTTTCCCGACTCATGATTCTTCCAAGTTCGTTATCTTACACGCGCTGCAGTTCTCCTTGAGTGGTGGATGGGTCGATTGTAAGCCCTCTGCCGATGTACGGCAACACACGGCGCGATGCTGTAAGGTGGTTACAGCTGGTGTCTGTGTGCTTGTTGCGTTTGCACATTCCGTGCTACTCATGGCCATAATCTTCTAGGAGTAGGAGTTGAGCCCTTCCCGATGCTGATAAAATACGGCTTAAAAATCATGGGTAGTGATTTCCAGGCGCAGTGAGTGAACTTCATAACCCGGCAAAGAGCTGAGACTACCTACGGGTATTGTCGGAAGGGTTCAGACTAATGTCATGGACATTAATTTTATCTGTGCCTTATGTGTGTGTATGTGTTTACGTAGAAAGCCTGTTTGTAAACGGCAATTCAAGCGGCCTGTTTTTTTTTTATTAACAAAATTAGATTTACTTGCATAGTTTCAGGTAGAAAACGCATGCAATGTATTTATGAGAGAAACCACAAATCAGGAATTGACCTTCGTATTCCCATTAGGCCGTTTCGTGTACACATGATCAAGTCTCTTTCTTTTTTAAGGTGCGTCATCCCTGTTGTGTTGTATGTATGCAAAGAAGGAAGGATGTTGGTAAGTCAGAACACAGCTGTCTATATTTTTTGACGTTTTGCTGACCGTGCATCTCAGTATATTTATCTCAGTAATTAACCAACTTGGTGCACAAAAATTTTGTTTTACAATAAGTTTATTTCATGCCTCTACATGTTTCGAGCACATGTGCTCATCATCAGGAGGTCAAAATTGCATTACACAGCCTCTGGTATCATTAATGTGATGATACCAGAGGCTGTGTAATGCAATTTTGACTTCCTGATGATGAGCACATGTGTTCGAAACATGTAGAGGCATGAAATAAACTCATAATACAAAATTTTTTTTTCTTCAAGTTGGTTACTGAGATAAATAGCTGTCTATATGTTGTTATTTTTATTAACCTGACGACATGTTTCGTCCCTATTGCTGGGCCATCTTCAGGTCACAAGATATATAAAGAATAGAAAACTATACAATATGAGTCATAAACTATAGTATAAACTAACATTCAACGAGATCTCGTCGAATGTTAGCTTATACTATATTTTATGACTCATACTTTATAGTTTTCTCTTCCTTATATATCTTGTGACCTGAAGGTGGCCAAGCAAAAGGGCCGAAACATGTCGTCGGCTTAATAAAAATAACAACATATAGATAGTTGTGTTTTGACTCACCAACATCCTTCCTTCTTTTGCACGTCTCTTTCGTTTCCATCCAGCAGGTAACCGCAGTGTACGTAAGGAAGGTGAAATGAATAAAGGCGGATTGCAACAAAATCCATATTACCCTGTGAGGAGTATAAAAGTTCGTTTCGTACTTAATAGAAAACAGAGTCCGTCTCAATTAAAATACCAGTCCGTTAATTTTGTGTACTTTAGTACTCGGTATTAATTGTGAGGTTATCGACGGCACAAATAAATACATTCTGTGGGAAAGATGCGTAGTTTTTAATGGTAAGCCTAGTGGTTTATATTTGCGTCTGGGCTTTAGAAAGTTAACAGAAATGATAATTATATTTAAAGGCACTCAAATATAAATGTTCTTACAGGTTAGCACAGTCTTTGAAGAGACTGTCTTTTGGGCTGGATGATTAGAATTAAATTCTCAGCAGGGGCAGCATTTTCTTTTCGCCACCTCCTTCAGTCCAGTTCTGAAGCCCAGCTAGTTTCATATCGAATGGGTAACGGTTATTCTTTTCGCTAAAGTAAGACAGCCGAAACGTGACGCCGGCTTCTCTCCTCCATTTCGTGGTGAGCGAAAGAATACACGGAGCTTAACTGGAGCCCCCTTGCATGTCTGTATGGCACGGTGCTTAGACACAGGGAGAGATACATGTTTTATGTAAGTGCCTCGTTGAAACAGAAGAGGGGAAACCATAGTCGTGAGTGAGTTTGGTCAGGTCCTGACGACCTAGATAGCGCGTAACTAGTTTCGTTGGCCCGACTAGCCAACATTTCGTCGTATTTGCTGCTCAGAAGACGAAGCAATCCCAGATAATGAATAATACATAATTTGGGTAAATGACGGTTTCTTAAAGAATAAAAATGTGACTTCAAGTGATTTATTTCTTCAACGCAAATATAGACTGTCGGTAAAGACCTCTGAAGCAGACCCTTCTTCTTCTTCTTCTTCGTCTTCTTCGTCTTCTTCTTCTTCTTCTTCTTCTTCTTCTTCACTTTCACAGACCAGAGTGTTTTTCACTCATGAACCTGGAATAATCTTTTTCTTACTTGACTTACCTGAAGACCCAGCACGTTGCTGGTGAACCTTGGAAGAAAGACTTTTGTTCTTCTTCAGCAAATGCTGCAGTCTTGTGGCAGAAGTTAGCACTTGAAGTTGTTGATGTCGACACATACCGGAGTATGATTCAAGCTACCGGTCTTTATGATTTGACGAGAAATAAATAATGTATTGACCTTCGTAATTTTTTTCTCAGGGTCTGAAAGCTCTGTTATAATCGGAGCCACAGCAGTTCATCTAAGTGCGAACGTACACCTCTAACTGCTCTTCAAGTTTCTGTTTACTGCCATCTGAGAAAAACACAACGAACTGGGCAATGTTGGACGAGTAATTTTGCCATTTCTTGGGGAGCGGAGCCTGCGCCTTGTGCCTAGGTCCCACATGTGGCAAATTTGTATTTTACCTCTAGCCTCAATTGTCGTGGCCACGGCCGTAATTCCATCGTGCCTTTACGTAATGCACCTGCAGGCAAATAAGGCATAGAAACTTGTGAGTTCACATTTCGTATTGCTTTTTCTTTTTATCTGGATCTCAGAGTGGTTCCTTTTACTGTACCACATGAGCCCTGGCGAGACACAAATACATTTCAATATATGCTACGCTGTGTGTTTTTGCAGATAGAACCGTCAGTGAATACCAACTGGCGTCGATACTCGCCGCCACTCTCCTTACGTTCTGCACCCTCAGATGTAGATGACTTTCTATGAGCTAATAAAACTGGAAGGAATGTGGTTACCCTCCATACAGTACCAAGATGGCCAGGAGGATGTGTAAGGGACGATGATGCCTCGGCGTCAGCGCACATTGCTCCTGAGGGGAGGGAGGAACTTCGTATAAGTCTATACCGTGTTTCTGATATGGAGTTTCTTAGCTACTTGAAGGATTTCAGTACTGTATCTGTAATAAACTACAAACTTCTAAAAGCCTTCCTCAGTGCAAACATGAATCATCTTTCGCTTTCTAGTAGAACACAGCGTTTCCCAAAGAATACAGGTATGCGCCGCATAACGACGTTTCGGTCAGCGACGGACCTCATATAAGATAGTGGTCCAATAACATTATGATATAATATAATATTATAATATTTTATTATAATACTTATCATTGTGTTACAATTGCCTACAGTATGCAGTACAGTAACATGTTGTACAGGTTTGTAGCCTAGGATCAATAGGCTATACAAAATAGCCTAGGTGTTTAGTAGGCTATACTATCTAGGTTTGTGTAAGTACACTCTATGACATTCACACAACGAAGAAATTGCCTAACGACGCATTTCTAAGAACCTATCCCCGTCGTTAAGTTACGCATATCTGAACAATAAGTGATTTCCCACAATTCTCAGAGATTGTCAATTTTGGTCTGGGTATGTAACAGGAATGGGGAGAAGAGAAACGGGCGTGAGTACAAAATTTTAAATAAAAAAAGAACTATGTAACAGACCGATAAGGAGATCTAGGTGCAGATGTGAAGGAAATTGTTATATGTTTTTGAGTGTGTGGACTGGGTATATCTTGCTGAGAGTAAGAAAAATTTCTGTGACAACTGTTATTAGCCACAACAACTGGGAGTCTCTGGACTAGCTTGAGCGACTCTGGGGTCTTCAAGAAGTATTCCACTCAAATGAATACTATTTACCAACTGATTCTTTCAGTGTAGATGAGGCATATTGTCTTTTTTTTATGTTGTAAAGGTGTATGCACTAAACTAAACTAAACTAAAACTAAACTCCGTGGCCTTAGTCCGCACGCGAACTATACCGACAGAGCGGCCGCCGCCGGTCGGCGAAGTTAGTGCCAACTTTTGCGGATAGAGGGGTGTCAC
>Ga0136643_10015680_pt1 | contig 11385 bp, 6 predicted proteins | sample TergutLab28metaG_FD_96883 | JGI IMG/M metagenome (GOLD analysis project Ga0136643, IMG submission 96883) | Labiotermes labralis P1 segment gut microbial communities from Petit-Saut dam, French Guiana - Lab288 P1 (version 3) (version 3) | ecosystem: Host-associated > Arthropoda: Insects >... | reverse complement strand
TTTTTTTTTTTATAAAATTTTTTTTATTTAATTTATTTTTTAAAACCGAGTACAGGGTTTATATTGGGATAAAGTTAAAAATAAAGGAAATTTTTTTGGGGGGGGGGGGTACGTTGGTCGTAGGCCTATCTCATGAAATTGGAACTGACGTATTTTGAAAGTCATACAACGGAATGGACTCAACGATTTATGTGCGTTGCGATGTAGAGTCTTATCAACTGGTAAACGCAGACTTTTCGAAGAATTGTAGTCCTTGCATATTTGGGGTTATGAGACTTCACCTCGATATAAGTCACTACGGTCCTTGGTCTGTAACTGCTTACCATTCGACACGGCGCAACAACGCGGAAAACGTTAAATCTTCAGCAGTACAGCTGTGAGAGTACCAAGCTTTGTATAGACTCATCTTGCTTATGAGAGGCTTCCGTGGTTACCTCTTGTGAAACGGGCAATGAGCCTTCGGATTCCACAAAAGCAACTAGGCACTTCAGTAACTGAGACACCACCAGTCTCTCGAGGTAGGAATGAGGTTTATTACTCGTTGCGATTCTTGTTCGATTCAGTCATGAACGTAAGGGACTACATCATCATGTATTTGCTGAATATATAAAATTATAAGGCTGCGTTACATCTTACATAGCCTAGAGGAAGCTCTTGATTTCAGAAGACGGTGAGATATTTTATAATACCACGTTTTTAATAAGAAAAGGAAATTAAACTACCCAAAGGGAAAGAAATAGAGCTCCATGCCGTGTAGTAAAAACAGAGAGGCTTCTAAAGCAAACTGAAGAGTCCGAACTGAAGTAATGCTAACGCGTTTAGGGTTTGCTAAGGGAGTACTAAACGCGGAAATAATGGACGGAGAAAGAAATTCGATTGGCGAAATTATGCTGGCAAAGGAAAGTGCAGTGTCACGTGGCATCACGTGTGAGAATGGGGTGGGGAAGGCGAAGTAGCTACAAGGCGATGACTCGGACAGAGACGCTGGAAGAGGGGAGAGAATGGTTACCGAGGCTGGAAATGGCTTTCCGCAGCCACACTGACCAGCAGATAAACCGGAGGCTGGGAGATAATCAACAGAAAGCAGGACGAATTCAAAATACATACACGGCCAAATAAATAATTTGTAAACACCCTACGGCACAATTTGGGGGTATGGTAGAAGAAGGAAAATTACATTCATGAAGAGATCAGTTTTACAGCAGCTTACTAAACACTTGTTTCTTTTCTGTTTAGCAAGTTCCAGATGCAATTATGGATTAGAGGAATAGGTAACATTCTGTTATTGCAAGTATAGTCATATACAGGGTTTCCCAGGCGGAAAGGTCACTATTCTGGGAGGTCATAGTATCGGTCATTCTAAGCACAAATTTGCATATGAACATGTGTCCTATTCCGAACGGTTTCCGAGATAGAGCTATTTGAATGTACAACCGCTAAATTGTTGATAAGAAAGAGATATTACGTGTACGTACTGTTTCTAATACAGGTATTTATTGTTCAAGTGACAGAGTTGGTACAGGGGTATAATAAATGTTCGAAAATTCCACCGTCAACATCACTGCACTTTGCAACTCGTGTGAAGATATGGCGTGTTGTTCGTCTGAGTGCGTCTTGACGTTCCTTTATGCAGGCGATAACATCCAGTATGTTAACGAGCAGTTTTCCGTGTATCCACTTTTTTCTGTAAGCTTCACTCTTCATCAAACCCCACAAACAAAAATCTCACGGGGTTAAATCTGGAGATTTTGGTGGCCAGTTAATGGTACTGCCACGACCGATCCACCTGTTAGGGAAAGTGTCATTGAGATGTTGCATCACATGTCGGCTTCAATGAGAAGGGCCTCCGTCATGCTGAAAGTACATAGCAATCCGCGTAGCCAAAGGAACATCCTCTAGTTGTTTTGGTAATTCATTTTGCAGAAAGTCCAGGTAATTTTGTCCTCTCATACGATCGTCTAAAATAACGGGACCAATCAACATGTCATCGATCATATCGCACCACACATTAATAGAAAAACGACGTTGAAAATTTGTTTCCACAGTACCATGTGGATTTTCGTGAGACCATCAATGCGAGTTACGTGTGTTGTTGATTCCGTTACGGGTGAAAGTAGCTTCATCAGTGAATAGTATTAATCGAAGCCATTGGCGATTAGTATGTAACCAATGACAAAATTCTAGACGCATGGCACTGCCCCCAGGGTGTAGATTTTGCACAGGCTGTGGGTGAAATGGGTACAAGCCGTCTTCATGCAATGTTCGCCATACACGTGTTCGTGAAACACCGATACGTGCTGAAAGTCTTCGAGTGCTAGTAGTAGGGCTACTCTGTACCATATCAAGAATGTTTTCCTGTTCATGTTTTGTTTACGTGCCCTTTCAGATGAAACATGAGCACTGGGAAGCGTACCGCATTCTATTGAACACGTATTGAGCAAACATGCGGAATATGAACTGAATCTGTGAGAAAATTAGAATAATTAAGTGTGTGGTGCACATGGTTGGCAATCTTTAGACAAAGAATAATAGAATTTAGATTCCAATAGCAGGACATTTTGCTCGCGGTCGTCTGGTACGTGCAGCCGTGTAATTTCGGAAACTGGTGCCTACGTAGCAATATTTTAGACGGAAGTATTGCATCCCTCTTTGGAGCACTCTGCTATGGCTTCCTTTCATTCATCCCCAGACGGTTCCAGTTTTTCTGATGTCCTTGTACTGTTAAAATTATTCCAGATAATAAGGCTATCTAAAACACCCACCTCGCAGAGAACACAATCCTTTCCACTATAAAGGGCAATATTATGTTTCGAGAAGTACAAAGATCGGTAATTACTGCAGGTATCACATGAAAAAATACACCGAAATTTTAGGTTTTTCTGCAGTGTGAATGCCATATAGACTCGTAGTTTCCTATGTTTCTACAATACTAGTGGGTCTATTCTTAGTAATAAACCAACTAAATGCACAAATTCTTGTTTTATAATAAGTTTATTGTATGCCCCTACATGTTACGAGCACTGTTGTGCTCGAAATATGTAGGGGCACACAATAAACGTATTATAAAACAAGAATTTGTGCATTAAGTTGGTTATTACTAAGATTATACTGAGACGCTGTGTCAGCAAAATATAAAAAAAATTAGTGGGTCTATATTCGTAGTTAGTCTTGGATGACTGGTTGGACCGCATGATGTAAAGATGAAGCACTGAAATCCTTCGAAATGTCCTAACTGTTTAGCACTCTACATGGTGTAAAATCACAAAAACTAAAATCTTCAGCGGCACCCCTCTGGGGAACTCACGTCTCGCACATAACCACGGTTGGAAAAATTAAATCTCTTAATGAAGTTAGCACTAGACTTTAGAGGTTAACGTCTTGTCTAACTTTAACCTCATCTTTGTAATTTGAGTACTGGGCCAATAAATGTACAGCCCCCTTATCACACCCAATATTGCTGCATATGTCTTAAGCTGTAGCCACACAGGCTAGTTTTACAGCAAAAAGGACGCTACTGGACGCTGAAAGCTCTCATGGCAGTGACATTGGTTTTATCATCAATAATACCTGCGAAACCCTACCTATTTGAAAATGGGCACCAGTTAACATTCCTCTGTAACAGCACTATGAAATTAAAACAATTCGTTAGGTGTGACAGCGTACACAGAAACCAAATTATACGCGTGCATGCTCTTTCTCGCGCAATAACTAATGTGATTTTCGAACAGTCTCCCTCTCCAGTTTCATCTCCTATAGATCGCGCCATGTATTCCGGTGTTCTGAGATGTGACTTCGCCTCGCTGGGTGAAACCCTTGTTATATATAGCGCCATATTGTATTACACATGCATGCCAAAATAACACTTTTGGGTCAAAAGAAGCACCTTCCTATTAGGAAACATACAGAGGGCAAAACATTTTCAAAATAAGTGAACCTATGTCGTTATTAAATAACGAGACTAAAGTCAGAACGCACTTACTAACGAAATTACTGTATCTAGAGATTACTTACTTACTTACTTATTTAATCCATGGAGCAGAGTTCTTCTTGAGAAGCTAACCGGTTCTCAGATAGTGAAGAAAATCACCATATTTTATGGAACCCGAAGGTTCATTACCGCATATACAAGTGCCCACCACCTGTCCCTAGCCTGAGCCAGACCAATCCAGTCCATGTCTATCATCCCACTTCCTGAGGACATATTTTAATATTTTCCTCCCAATATCTAGAGATTATCCCCTTCAAAATAATTTCCGCCAAAAGCACAACAAGCTTTGCACTAATATTCCATTGTTCGAAACATCCCCGAAATAATTTTATATTTGTTTCAAGAAACAATGCCGTCTTCTCCGAACAATTAACATTATAAATTGAAGGTTTTTGTGTGGGCAGTTTCCTTCAGTTTCACCAGAAATTTGATCTTTATTTGGTATACATTGTGTATTATCTACCACGACGGCTGTCAGCTTAAAAGGTTTATCAAACATGATATTTACTTGACAATGCTAGCGTAACATATCGTGACTGGCGAAAGGTTCAGTGGGAATCAGCATTCGTTTGGGCGTAATTCGGAGAACAAAGGGAAAGTAAGGAGCCGAGAGCGCCGTCACGTCATTTGTTTAACAACCACACCTTGTTTGCAGAATGCCTAATGTTTAAAATAGTCAAACACTTCTTTTGGTACTGTTCTGTTGACAACAAGCATTCAAATAAAGGCCTATGGAACACAGGCATACTAACGTATATTCTAGTAGAGGTAAACGCAAAGATAAAGTTCCTCTAGAAGAAACCACGAACGCCCAGAGGAGTAGACGTATAGCTTTACGCTTTCTTTAACCTCGGTGCTAGATGTGGTGGGTGGCCAACGCCACGCTCCGGCCGCTTTACCCCCGGGAAAGACCCGGTATTCATTGTATAGGAGGCTGGGTGTGTCCCAGGGCCGGTCTGGACAAGTGGGAAATTTTCGCCCCCAAAGGGATTCGATCCCCGGACCGTCCAGGCTGTAGCGATTCGCTATACCGACTGCGCTACCCCGGCCCTACTGATATTCTTGTCTCCTAAGTTATTTGTGTGTGCCCTATATTTAGAATTTCAAAACCGGCCGCAGTCGTGAATACATTTAAAGCTACCATAAATTTGAAATTCCTTCGTCGTGGGCAGTACTTGCAATTTAAGGCCCAGCATCACCGAAGAATTTAGGAATCTCAGATTTATATGGATGTGTGTCGTGTTCAGAGAGTACACTAAATCAGGCTGTTACTAGCAGGCTTCTTGCTGCGGAGAGCATGCTTCAGTTACAACGGACATGTGGTGGAGAAAGGCATAATGGGACAAGACTTTACCCAAGAAATTTGGTTCCAGCCGGTCAGTTACAGTTGCATAATTTTTTGTATTCATTCATCGGTTAACCAAAGTTAACAGAGACAAATCCCCAAGGGAAGAGACTACAGGCTTTTCACACTTCACGGGTTCGTCGTTGATACAACAAAAACCACGAAATATTTTTACCAAGAAAATATTTGGCAAAATAGACATGTTAAAATTCCGACACTTTAAAACGTAATATTTGATGCCTCAGCACGATCTGTTTATCATTCACCAACTCTGCAGTCATTTAAATAAACTGTACTTGGGCTTGTGTTTATTGTGGTTCGTAGAATAAACAGGGAATATTCCCAAGACAGCATTAACCTATTGGTATTAGTAATAACTAGTGTTTTCTGAAAGGCATTAACTGATATGTCCTAAGAAGTATTTCTACGAGTTTCACGTCAAAAGTTCATGGGCCGTGGTTCGTTTACCGTCAGTGGGAAATTCATTGCTGTTTTCTTCAAAATGTCCAGACCAGTTCTAGCCTACCCAGCTTCCTAATCAGTGGGTATCAGGGTGCTTCCTTCGGAGGTAAAGCGGCCGGGGCCTGAGGTTAATCTCCACTACCACATATGCTTGTATGTCATGTGCAGGAAGTTTTAACTTTATATCTTCTAAAGTTTTAAACACATCAAAATGCCTCGCTTATATCTCAAGTAAAAAATACCCAAAAGTCTGTTCCAGACGATGCTTTTCAAAAACTATTTTAGATCAGAATTCATCCCATCCTTTTTCACAGCCGGTACCTCAAGAAATTTTCGGTTTCAGAAAATTCTGCTGCCCACACCAAGGACGAGTGCTTCATTTTCCCGTTCCCATAATATCTCCCTCTGCAACCTACTTAACTATTCTGTATTAATCTGATATTTATACTGATGAAGTAAGCACTCTTATGTTCCGTCTGTCACTTGCTTCAGTGTTGGTTTCCGGCCAATTCTGTCGAGTGCCAGGACTATTACCGATACTGCAGGGCCTACCGTCAGCAGTCACGCTACAGAGGGATGTACAGCACAGCGTTCGTCTTACGAGTCGAAGGACAATTGACACAACAGTTACACGACACTACCAGATAAATGAACGATTTACACCGGAACAGGGTACACAGAATAAATAGCACATGTCCACCCTACTTCTATCTGTATTCCTATTCGTGTTCCTCCTCCACCTACTACTCCTCCTCCTCCTCTCCCTTCCTATTCTCGTCCTCCTCCTCCTTCTCGTCTCCCTCCCTATTCTCCTCCTCGTCCTCCTCCTCCTCCTTCTCCTCTCTCTCCCTATTCTACTGCTCGTCCTCCTCCTTTTTCTCCTCCTCATCATCACAAATCCAAGCTACTTCGCGTTTTTTGTCTGGCGTCTCTAGCATTTTCAGTTTTCAATGAGGACGCAGCATTTTCGGAGTTCCGCCCTAACGTATCCTTTGTATGTTCTCCAGCCACTTGTTTGACAAATTTCTATAGGATGAGGCAGAAACACCTGGCAGTTTTCTAAATTAAATAACTAATCAAAGAAAAGATACGATTCCTGGACACATTCGTATTGTACTCAGAAATCAATGTAGAATTAACTGCTGCCACCAGCGTTTGAAAATAACAGAAAGGTCATTACGCGTTCCAGAAAGTCGTTAGATGTGGTTTGAATACACTGCAGAATTTGATGTTTTAAGTGACAGATGCGGGCAGGACGTGTCTCCTTCAATTTGGTCTTCATCTGGGAGCAAAGGAAAAAATCCTACTTCTTCGCTGATAACACTGTTCAACACACAAAATGAATTCATAACCAAAATAGTTTATTCCTCTTCAACTAAATGTGCTGAGACCAAATATGGCCTTAAAATTCAATTCTTGGCTCTAGTTGTCATGATACATGAAGTGTGGCTTAATACGTAAAATAGTTACTTGGGAAGGGATAGTGTGTCAGCACTGCGCTCCCAGACGGTGAGTAATGAAAGAAAATGTCAGAATTTCAGTGTATCGTAAAAGGCACGAAGATATAGTTCAGTTCTTTAAATTGGAAAGGGGTCTTGTTGCTTGCACTGATATTGATGGCCTGGACTAGCAACTCTTTATAGACTCATTTCTGTTCAGTCTCAGAGCAGTTCTCCATCTCAATGGCAACACCCTACATTCCATTCCTGCTGGTCATTCAGTGCATAGTGAGTCATATGAGAATATGAAGATTCTGATGGAATGCATTAATTACGATAAATTCAAATGGTAAATCTGTGGTGACCTAAAAGTTATTGCATTACTACTTGGACTACAAAAAAAATTCACAAAATATTGATGCTTTTTTTGTGAATGGGACAGCAGAGCTCGGTCTCTTCATTACTGATGAAAGGATTGGCCTGCCAGAAAATCTCTGGAACCAGGAATCATGAATGTGGAAAATCAACAACTAGTGGAACCGAGTAAAATTTTGTTGCCATCCATGCATTTTAGGTTTGGTCTGATGAAAATTTTTGTAAAGGCCATGAACCAAGAAGAAGCTGCTTTTACTTACTTAAGAGAAAAGTTCCCCAAACTAAGTGAGGCAAAACTGAAAGAAGGTGTTTTGATTGGTCCACAAATACGAGAACTTATCAAAGACGAATACTTCGAAAAGCTCCTTCAAGGCGACGAAAAGGCGGATTAGGACAGTTCTAAATTTGTACTAACAGGATTTTTGGGAAACAGAGTGGCTCAAAACTATGAGGAGCTTGTAAACAAACTTTTGCAGAGCTACCAGAAATTATGCTGCAACATGTCACTAAACATACACTTCCTTCACTCGCATTTGGATTTTTTTTCCAGAGAATTGTGGTGCAGTGAGTGATGAACACGGATAACGTTTCCATCAAGACATTTCTTCAATGGAGAAGAGATATCAAGGGAAATGGAACTGTGCTATGATGGCCAACTGCTGCTGGACTTTGGCGAAGGATGTCCCTACCGTGGAATACAAGCGACAGGGGGGAAAAAAATTGTGTTAAATAATGAACTTACGTAACAAACTGTGCAGATGTTCAGTTTACGTTGTAAATATTATTCCTAAACAGAATAAGTCTACTAAGCACATACTTTTCGACTGAATAGTATTTAGTTTTTTATTTAATTCACCGTTCCGTATAACATTTCAACCTATTTCGTAAAATATCATAGTGGTAGCATAATTTTAAAACTAGAGCCAAGTAATTTTTATATGTCCCTTTTCTAACTTCATAGATACAAACAAATAAATTAATAACATATTAATCACAGATACAAAAAATATTTTGAAATTTGTTGTCCAGTGTAACAAGACGGTTGTAGAATGTAAACTGTAAATACTGTACCGGCTGTATCACTTACATCCGTCTTCAGTTGACAGGGTCTTCTGAGTTATTACATCTTTTGTGCACCGGCTTTTCGGAAAACGCGCTCCCTCAATCTACAGGGTGACTCGGATTCAGGGTGACGGTAAATTACTCACCCTGAACACAGGTAGGACGTTCCCACGCTAATAATGAAGGCAAACAAGGTAACCACCGTACCGTCTGTATCCAATCCAGCTGTCTCCACGCGAAATGTGTTCCTTTTTGTCTATTTTAAACGAAATGGAAACATGCCAATAGATTTTTTTTTGTAAAATCCACACAATAAATTTTCTCGCAGATCGGTCCGGTGGGAATCAAGGTTACCACGCGGGCAGATGAACCGACAAGCACGACCGAAATGAACATATTTCACAACATATTGCCTAAGGCGTTGAAATTAATTAGCTTCGCACATTTCTTAAGTCTATCTAAAACCAGAGGCCTAATTATTCCCTATAAAGCAATTTTTTTCGTAAAACGGATCGTTTTGTTTTTATTTTTAAATTATATTCAGCCTGTTTAATTGACACACGATTTGCTGGAGTGCATTTTTTTTACAGGTAGCTTGTATATCATATTTAGTAAATAAAAGGGTGCGCTGATGTAGGCCTTCATAAATATTACAGTACGGTCTCGTTTTACGACGGGGTTACATTCTAGAATATTTGGTTGTAAATGGAATCTCATAAAACTAGTACTATTTAAACGGTTTAAATTAAGATAGGTTCATGGGTCAAACAAATTAGTCAAATAATTTTATAATTTACAATATTTCTTTATATTACGACAGAAATTTTAATTTAATGAATTAGGTGTATAGAAAATAATACAGCTAAGTGAAAAAAATATCAATTTTTTTTTTTGTTGAAGAAGGCCAAGGCTGTGATTCAGAAGACATCAAGAATGAATGTAACGTCAACTGTTTGATTTTTTCGGTCTTTTTGATGGACATCATGGGTGGTAAAATCACAATCAACTTACAAGAACTGCACTAAACTAGAAAAAGAAGAAACACTTGCACACCGGAAAAGTGCTAGAAACGCAGTAAGTAGAGAAAGGACGCTTGAGTTGCGACAGTGATGCACCAAAAGTCGGGAGTGCTCGGTCCGACTCGACAATGGTCGTAAAAGTGAATCGTCGTAAAACGAACCGTCGCAAAACGAAACCTTACGGTATTTACACAACTTTGTTACACTGAATGCTGGACAAACTACAGGAACGAAGTAGCCTGATCATCAACTATTTCTTGTATATTCATATTTCTAATGTTCCTGTCTCGAATACACGCACCCACCTGGCCGCCTGCCCTCAGGAAAGATCAGCGATTCACTTCCTAAAACACACGCGCTGTAGGCCCAAAAGTTGCCATCCAGTGCAGTTCCTTTTCAATCTGTTCGTTGTTCCGCCAGTGACGAAAATACTGTGGTCTTTAATGGACGTTTCTTGTCCTTATATAAGTTCTGTGCACCGCTCACTGGCAGCAACACTTTCTTCCTCCTCACCACAATCAGAGATTTTCATTGCCATCTGCTTATCTAACGTACTTCATTCTTACCGCAAAATTTCGATCCTGAAAAGGGAGGCAGCATATTTCTCCGAAACTCCCGCATCCGCCGGTAAAACTTCAAGGCGTCACAAGCCAGAATACCTCACTCTGAATGCTCGGCGCTGTGAGAACCTTAGAGTTTACAACAAATTAATTTTACTTGAATCATTACATATGCATAGAAGTCGGAAATCGGGTCATAGAGGGTAACTAGAAGGATGATAGAAATAACTCGAGCTGTTTATCTGTGACGGAAAATAGACTGCAAATCGTGTTAAGGACGTTCATATTTCCTCTTATGTGGATGACCCAGCAGTAAACGGGCCCCCAGTTCGGGGAACGTGGTGTAATGGTGTAGATAATGTCAGCTGCGTCTGTTTCAGTATCTGCTATTTGTGGTCAATGACAGTTCAATGATGTTTCCATTAACCCTATTTTCATGGAATGATCTGTTGCTTTATTTGCACGCTACGTTTCAATGACAACTTATAACATCAACTGCTTTCAGGAGACAAATGGGTGGCTCGAACTGGCACGAAACGCCAGAAGATATATCTTGTGACGTGTAGCAGCAAGCGACTAAGAAGACCTGAAGAATACTTCGTATCGGGAAAATTAGGCATCTTGAAATTTAAGTGACAGGAACGTATGTTAACTTGTTTAATATCTTCTAAGCAGATAAGGCTTAAGGCCAATTAGTGGATGGCCTTTAATAGGCCCATCTGTTTCGGAAGGCTCGGAAATTTATCCTCTCCAAATCTCCTTCCGCTTCTTCGTCTAATAGCCACCCATACGCTTCCTTCGTTTATAACGCCTACTTCACTGTCATTACTCCTCCGCCCTTTCAATTTACATCAGTAGAAATCTCGCAATTTCCAGTCTACACGCCTGTAATACTGACCCATTTCCTTACCATGTGTACCGTCCTGCCTTAAATGCAGACGCAGAAATTAAACAGCCGGCACATATGACGCTGTGGACTACGGAAAGATAGTCTGCGTCTGTGTATTAGGTTAGGTTAGGTTAGTTAGATGCAGCGCGTCAAAGTTTGCATTATCACTGTCATGCTGCCTGTAGCGAGAATATATGTTACCGCCCTGAAAAGTGCGAAAGTATGTATGTATGTGTGTATGTATGT
>Ga0136643_10015678_pt1 | contig 11386 bp, 5 predicted proteins | sample TergutLab28metaG_FD_96883 | JGI IMG/M metagenome (GOLD analysis project Ga0136643, IMG submission 96883) | Labiotermes labralis P1 segment gut microbial communities from Petit-Saut dam, French Guiana - Lab288 P1 (version 3) (version 3) | ecosystem: Host-associated > Arthropoda: Insects >... | reverse complement strand
GGAATAGATGTGTTTGTTTTTTTCTGTTTTCTGTTTGTGGTTTGGTGTATATTGATAATTTTTATATTTTAGAGGGAGGGGGAGGGGGGGGGGGGGGGGGGTTAGGGGTTATTGAACATAAAATGTGTGCTTTGATTTCTCTACGACTTTTGTCTACAACATCTCTCATTCTACAAAGAATTAAGTGAGATTTTATTATCATAAATGTACATGCTCTTCATGTAAAGTGCCCATTATTCTTGTTAGATTTTAACGAGTTTCAAATAATATTCCAATATAAAATTTCACAAAAATCTGTTCAGTGGGAGCCAAGTTCTTCCAAGCAGACGGACAGACAGACACGATAAAGCTAATAGTCGCTATTTGCAATTTTGAAAATGCATCTATGTGTCTAAAAAATGTACTGCAGCAGCAGCAGCAAGCAGACATCGCATTTTACTTGTTAGGTGGTACAGGAGCTATGAGCCCAGCAGACACCACTTATTGGTAGGATGTAACATTTGATATAAATCTGGCACCAGCAGCAAAAAGATATACCATCCCTGACCACAGGATACATCATCTTCGTGGATCTGCAGACATAAACATCAAATAGCGCTGAGCCCTCAGAAGTGGAGAATATGTAGTCTTCTTTCTTCAACATGTCAATCAAGACCTTTACTTTCAGCTCTTATGATACTCTTGGTATGAAATGAAAGGAAGATGAAAATATAGATAATGTACATGATTACACAATGAGCTGCTTCTGAAAGTATTCTCAGTAATGAAGAACCTCACTCTACTTGGTTGTGAGCTATTGGACATAATGATACATAATATACACTGTACAATAGTTCTGCACTATACAAAATACTATAAGATTACTGTCACACGAAACTGAGTGATCATTGTCAAGGACTTCCCCCACCAGAAACATAGAGAAATTTCTGAACATATTGGAAGTGTAATTTTTTTCATGAAAAGGCACAAGTCTAAGGTTCTTATGATACACTACTGCAGAACTTTTGAAGGAGCTTACACAACATAACTTGCTCTTTGGGTTTGGCGATGGTCACTCATCGTGTGGGTCAGCTGTCTGGTTGTGAAAACACTTAAGCGTTCGATTCTTTGAGGTCCTGCAGCTGTGCCAGCTGGTGAGGTTCAAGTTCATCAGGGATGTTGTTCTCACCGATTGCACTGCCTGCAAATGTCTTGGGCAGCTCTGAGGGTTGGCTCTGCGAATCCTCGGCTGTGCTGGGTCCAGTGTATGTGTCCTCATCACTACAAGTGCTGCTGCCGATTGGGAATGGAGCCGAGTCTGTTGGGTCATCCAGCTCCTCTATGACCTCAGCCACTGTTACTTCTTCAGACAATGATGGCTGGTCATTGTCTTCTGTCTGCTCTGATACTTGTACATCCTCTTCTGTGGGTGGAGGAGGAAATGGCTGGTCTGGTTCTTCCACCATAGGGGTTGCAGCAGTGATGACAATTTGTGCTACACCAAGACCAAAACTATCATCTTGGTGGGCTGGTGGATCAGGTTTGTCACACTCTGTATCAACTGCTGATTGTAACGGTTCCTCAACTGGTGGGATGACCTGCAATAGTTCACTCTGTTACGAGGCCTGCAAACTGAATTTTATTTTCAGTTCAGAACAACAAACAGCTGAAAAAACCTGGCAAAACAAGTCATTCGCAAATGGTGCAAGAGGAAACAGCAGTTTGTAAACCAGGACAATAGTGATAATGTGCCTGTTATTCTAACATGGTGGGACTGTCTAAATCAGCTAAAAATCTGATTCAATTGAGGACAAACATGTGTTAGGCAATACCACTTTTTTTTAACTCGGTTATCAATTTTACGGTTTACAGTCCTCCTCTTTTTGTTTCTACCAGACTGACTTCATACATCTTAGAATAATGTAGCTCCCACTGCTCATTGGCTGATATCTTTTAGTTACTACCAACTACACTGCTTCTTTTGAACCTCCCATGAACATTCGTGTATAAACTATGGTTGAATTTGCCTTAACCCATCAATTACAATTGTGTAACATAAAGCAACAAATGCACACTTTTTAAATTAATGTTTTAATCCAATTCTTGACATCTTCTACATGTTTCAAACACCCAATGTTCATCATCAGGAAGATCATTTGTACATGCATTTGTGTATGTTATGTTTTTGATACTGAAATTACAATAAAGCTATACAAGATATCTAAGTGTGAAATGCTAAGTTCTTAATATATCAATAAAAGAATAAAATATGGTAGATTTTTATCTGTGATATATTTTTTTTTTGCATGTACAAAAATGGTCTTCCTGATGATGAATACTTGATGCTCGAAACATGCAAAAGATGCCATGAATTGAATTAAAACATTAATTTAAAAAGTGTGTATTTGTTGGTTTAAGTTACATAATTGTGTCACAATGCACAATAAAAAAAAACCATAAAAATCCATCAACTATACTGAGGTTTATATTCCAAATGCTACCCAGAAGAGAGGAGTTTTAAATCTAAAATGCACTCACTAACATGTGGTGCAATTAAGGGTTAATGGGAATATAAGTCACCTCTAATCATAACTTTACAATGTTCAGTACAAATGTTTGTGACAGTGCAGCATAACAATGACAATGACCATTATTGTGACAAATGTGTATTGTCTTGCACGTTTTTAAACCCAGAATTTTGGAAGATGGATCTATTTCTGTTATCAGCTATTAAGGGTCATATTTGGGCCCCTTAGAAAAAGCTGGTATCAACTACTAGTCCCATTTGGGACCCAACCCATACCTGCAGATGGAAATAGATTGTTTCTACAACACTGATTTAAAAAAAAAAATGAAGAAGTATGTCCACAACAATAGTCATTCTTATAATAAAACCAACCAGATGCACCAATTTCTCAAATTTATTTTTGGAATAAAACTCCACATATTTCAGACAGTTCCTCTGTCCATCATCAGCAGTTTTCCACTGTACACGCAGCAATGGTTTATGTCATACAGCTTGCGAGCAGGATCAGGATGGAGTTCTGTCCTGATCCTGCCCGCAAGCTGTCAGCAAACCTGTATGACATATACCATTGCTGTGTGTATGGTGGAAAACTCCTGATGATGGACAGAGGAACTGTCTGAAACATGTAGAGTTTTATTACAAAAATAAATTTGAGAAATTAGTGCATCTAGTTCGTTTTATTATAAGAATTTTTCACAATGCACGGTCACCTGAATGTAAAAAAAAAATAGTCATATTTCTTAGGACAATGGTTTTGTAAGTTGCATAGAACATTACCTCCTGGTCCTCATCTTCAATTGCGAGGGTGGGGCATTCATCCACTGGGACGGCAGCCGGTACAAGAAACAACATGTTATGAAACAACCACAGTGCAGAAGACTCCTCCTTCTGAGCTCATACAATCTTATTTCCAATTTCATTTTAACATTCACTGAATTACATGTAGATACTTTCACTCTGAACAACATAATGCTGTAGCAATATCTGTCAGGTGCCTGTACCTGTAATGGCAGGTGCAGCATCTTCCTGAAACTGGCTGTCGTACTGCTGATGCTGCCCCCGACTCAGCTGCATGTCAAATCCTGCCTCAGCCATAGATGGATCAGGTGTCTGTGAATCTCCTGTAGTGAATAAGACACAGTTAAGTTGGTTGATGTGCTCACGGTGCACTTGAGTGCACAGTGTATTCATGCTGTAACTAACATCATAGTAGATGGACTTGCTTCAGAAACTGGTGGTTATTCAGCTGTTGAAGAAATTCCACACATTTATGGCAATATGCCACTGCAAGACACCTCCAATTCAATTGTTACCTTATTCCTGATATCAAATTTTTTAAAGTTTCCAGTGGTTCACAAAGTTGTTACAGATGCAGGAGGTAAGTTGCGGCTCTGAACCTCTCTTCATAAGAACGCTCTGTACCCTCCTTTCAGAAACAGTGTCTGAGGCACTTTGTAACTGTTACACATTGGTGAGGAGGAAATGTTACTATCAGGATTTAGGTGAAGAGAATATAAATTTAGTTTTTAGACCTTAAGGATTCAACTGTAAAGGGTTCTGAAGTCGATCTATTAAACCCTGCATCACCAGCTTTCTAGACTGTGCCCACTGTCTCATACTTAAAAAAGAAGATGCTGCAGGAACTGAACCTGTTTCTATAGTCAGATGAAGAGGTGGAGAAGAAGGCCTACCTACTGAGATGGGTCTATTAGAAACAGCCACTCTGAGTCACTGGTCCACTAAGCCTCTAAACCAGAATCCCACTCAACCAGCAGCTCACTGCAACATGTTGCCTGCGACACAGTGTTATGTTGGCCGTGGAGATATTTGAAATGCGACGTCTTGTAACCCTTTCTCTGGCAAAGCCGAAACACAATCTGAATTTGAATTTACTTACATTCTATGAATCCAAAACATGTTAATACCTTGGATATAAAACAAGCCAAGAAAATATTACATATATACATTGTTAGTACAACAAAATTAGCTTAAAATTGATTTAGCTTCATTATCTTTCTCTATTTACATTCAAGTATCTGCCTATAGAGTAGAAAGAACGAGCAGGTAAACAATTCCTAGGGCTCACTTAAATTGTTGAGGGTTACCATTAAATGTGTTGTACCTTGTGGGAGACAAACACTACATGACAATATCTGAAAGTTATATTTTTGTCTAGTATTTATGTTACAAACATCAAAATCAGAAATTATGAGGTGTGTCTTTATGGAGATATACATTATACCAAAACCTGCTTTGTGAAAATGTGCTCAAAGAGAGATAAACCATAGCCTGGACTGTGAATTGCATTTCTTATATATATTCTTCCATTATTATCAGTACATTTTTATTTCACAAGATGTACATAAAATACACAGGTAAATTTACAGGTATAATATGTATTGTTATCCAGTCTTCATTTTGTACAAGGATCTCAGATTGCTCAATTATTATACCAACCACTGCACATATATAAAATTTTACACATTAAAACATTAAAAACGCTCCGACATGTTTCGGTCCTAGGACCATCATCAGGGAGCTATATCGTCCTGCAGGGCACTGTCCGCAACATAACATTACACAACATGGCATGCTGCCTCAACACCCAACTTGTACAACGAAATTAATGTGACTTTAGCAAGGACGATATGTCTCCCTGATGATGGTCTTAGGACAGAAACATGTCAGAGCGTTTTTAATGTTTTAATGTGTAAATTTTATAAATCTTATATATGTGCAGTGGTTGGTACATTAATTGAGTAACTCGACAACATGCACGGTGTAACAATGAAAACAGATCTCAAATTGCTTGCATGCACACCAAATTTTGCTGAAGCTGCCTGAACTACATAAAAGGTCGAGCAAGTCTGCTCTGAACAATACATTTCAAACAACAAATCACACCTGCTGTAGATTTTCAGTGGTTATTACAGTAATTATAACACAAAACTCTCAAGCATCTGTAAAAATATTTTCTACATATGCAGAGGGTGGACAGTACAAACTGTAAACGAGATGAGTGTTACTGATCACACTAACCAAATAAACGCACTACTTAGAAAACTGTTACACACGTTTTGGTGATGGCTGCTCAGCGAGAGGTGTGGGTTGTGTAATGATGACCTGCTGGGGAGCCAATAGAAATGTAGGCACATCGGGTGGCGTGAACACAGGTGGAGCTGATCCTGGAGTCTCATCTTCTTCCTGTAAAAATGGCACAGGTCAGTCTCAACTCCACTCCAGGACAGAATACATATGAGGTACACTCGAATTCTTTGATGTTTCAAGAATCATACACAGTCAAAACCATTTGTTCATTGCTGTTTGTGGTGGTATGCTGAGGGTGGTAGTACATAAAACTACTGAATAATAGCCAATTTCTGTTTGCAGACTCTTATGGGCACTAATTGAAGATGGGTTTGTTGTATGTCAAGACATTTACGGATACTATAAGAGGGACTGAAACATTTCTTCCACTAACTGACAGGAGTACTCATGAATGTACCACAGACACAAGAGCAGAGGTGATAAAAGTGGAAAACAGAAGGATTCTGTGATTTACTCTCTTTTCCTAGTATTCTCAAAATAATCAGAGCAATGAGTTGCAATGGAATGGGCATTTAGCGCAGCTGGGGTAAACAAGAAATGACGACAAAATTTGTGTTGAGAGGTTTCTCATAATAGCTAGTTTGTAAGATAACGAATGAGGCAGGAGGGGGGAAAACACTGTGTTCTCTATTAAGGAATTAATTAGACCCATAAAAATGAAGTACTATTGTGGGATTTTGTGTTATTAATTTAATTTCCATTGCACATATTACCTGAGATATCAACATCCACTACAAAGGCCACAACTGAGCTGCAGTGATGGATCTAAGCAATACAGGGGCCCTGTAAAGTGATATGGATTCAACTGGCTTGTGACTGGAGGGTATTCTTTTGGAAGACTGTATGTAATACAAATTACCTGAGGTGTGAGAGGTTCACCATCTTCACGACACTCCTCAACAACCAGTGAAGGGAAGAGACCAGTGTGTCCATCCATTTCACCCTCCCACCAACCATCATCCACTCCATGTACCACTTTTCTCAACACCCTGATCACTTTGCCCTCAGTGAAAGAGAGTTCCTCTGGACACGTTGCCTCGTAGTCATACAAAGCAAGACAGTAGCTTTCCAAGCCTGTGCACCAACAACATACATTTTCTGTGTAGATTACCGGGGTTCAAATGTATGCCACAAAATACTGCATATGTCTACATCTTGTGTATGCTCGTATGTACACGGGGAACGGCTTATCTGTGACGGGATGAACTTTGAAAAGCTCAACACTGGAACTTTTCTTTCAACAGTCAAAGATGGAGAGTCCACTACAATCTCTTACAATTCTACTATCACATCTTTAAACTACTGAAAATGATAACTGAGTCAGATGATGAAAGTTTCAGTTACAACTGTTATATATCATAAATGATCAGTCTAAATCAAATTAAATTTTCCTGACAACTAACACCACAGACTAATTTTTATCAAACTTTATTCAATCCCAGTTTTGGTTTTGAAAGATATGAACACATTCTGAGAAACACGTTTTCATTCTGCATGTTACAGAAAACAATAATTTCCAGGACAAATTTATTTTGCCCACTTGCACTTGAAAAAATGTATCAAACCTACCACACGCCACTCTGGCTACACTGCACACCTAACAGTGGAAATGACTCTGAGTATTTGATCATTAAATTCAGTTGCACAATTCACTCTCATTACATATGAAATGTTCATGCCAGGAACTGAATCATGCTTGTTTCATCCAGCCTGCAGCCTAGTCACTATGCTGACTTAGTTATCCTGGCTCCATAAAAATATTTAGTGACACTTTGAAAAAGAAGGCACTATAATCCTCTGAAATGCCAGCAACCTCTACATGACTCCGCGTGACTGCACAGACGACTTAATTTTCATCAACACTGCTGTAAGAACCTCAGATCTTGCATCGAAATAGTGATAGAGGCATTCCATATGCGATTTGTTAAGGACGAAGTGGCATTGGGACAGTTTCTCTCTGATTGTTTCAGGTTTACCGTGTCGGTATCATCTGATCAATGCTCCACTTTCATTAATTCATCTAGCACTGATGCTATATAACCTTAGGAACTGACAGTGTCATTAATTATCTTCTCTGTAGATATTTTGTAGCATTAAAAGCCAGAATGGTTGTGGGAAAAAGAAGGAAAACTAACTCCTTAAATTATATGATTACAGATTTCAAGAGGAGGTGGGATAGCATAGTCAATGCAGTGGCTAGGCCACAGGTTTGATGATCTGGGGTCTGAATTCCAGTAGGGGCAAGAGATCATTCTCTGTTCCAAGATGTTCAGGCCAACTCCGGGGTCCAACCAGCCTCCTTTCAAAGTGTACTAGGGTTCTTTGCTGGAAGTAAAGCAGCCAGGAGGTGAGGTTAACCACTCACCTCCATCAAGAGCCAAGGTTAAGAATGTGCGGTGCAGCTGTAACCCTACTCCCACTGTATGCCTTCCGGCCATGAACAGGAACAACTGTACCTTTACCTTTTAATCATTTCAAATCCAAATGGATTTGAATTATGTCACAGTTTCAAAGGAACTGTAATGACTATTTCTGGGGCATAAGAGTGTGTTCTGTCACTTGTTTTATGTTTATCTTGTTGTTATTCTAATTCTGCAATAACACAGTGTAACACCATGATGCATCTCAGTCTATAAAAGTTTATTCTCATTTAAATAATGTCATATCAAACTGCATAATAAATGGTACACAGGCTTATATATCTTGCATATATATCTAAAATTATTCAATAATACAGCTGTGCATGTTATGACTTTCTGATTGTCATATTAGTGCTCAGTGGACTAGATTTAGTCAAAATCATCTTTTCCTGTGAATGTTATAAAAAAAATGATGAATGAAAAAGTTGTTCTGCTGTGTAATGTCATATACACAACCTTGCTTCTTAGAATAAAACCAAAGAGATACACTAATTTATCAAATTTATTTTTGGAATAGAACTCTACATGTTTCGGACAGGTTTTCTGTCCATCATCAGGTGTCTAGTACTGTACATACAGCAACAGGTATATGTCATACAGGTTATGCTGACTGCTTGCTAGCAGCATCCCACTAGCAAGCAGTCAGCATAACCTGTATGACATATACCTGTTGCTGTATGTACAGTACTAGACACCTGATGATGGACAGATAACCTGTCCAAAACATGTAGAGTTCTATTCCAAAAATAAATTTGAGAAATTAGTGCATCTCATTGGTTTTATTACAAGAATGTATCATGATGCATGGTCCTCTGAATGTCAAACACATCCTTGCATTAAATCATATTTGTTCAAATAAATATCAAACAATGTAGCACTTCTTATCACAGATATAAAGAATCATTCTGGAACAGCACCAGTAGCAATGCTCAGAAACATGAAGGACTATTGCATGTTCACTCTTTGCATTAATCCATTCCCATCCAGATTTACAGACTAACAGAATCCAATATAAATAAAACACAATTCACTAAATGCAATGGATATTCAGATGCATGATATATATTATGTTAAGCAAAACACCATACAGGCTACAGGGGATGGAGGTGGGACTCCATGCATTCCTAATCTCAGTATTATGTGAAAGTATGTACTGATAGTCAGCTGCACTGATGAACTGCTATATCCACAGAAAGTCACCAGTACGAATTAGAGAGGAGGCCAGGATGGTCTCAAGGGATGGCATGAATGTCGGAGAAGGGGGGGTTCCCGATCTAGCAACACCCCCCCCCCCTCCCCCATCCCAAAATAAAACTCGTGATTCTTTAACAAGTAGAGAGTAATGTTACTAACTGAGATTAAATACTTGCACACAGCAGACATTCTTTGTATTTTTGTCAGTGCCCATATTTCAGTGCTCGATGTGAATGCTCCTATGTTCACCATTTTCAATAAAATCTGATTATTATTACCTGATGTGTACCAAACAATTGTAAATGAATTATAAAAACCAGCAATCAATAAAGCACATGTTACCATCTTGCTGAACAAGTGGCTGTTCTTGCGTCTTCTCTCCCTCCTGTTCGTCCACTGTATAGTCCACAGAACTGAATGAGATCTGTGAGACGAGCTGATAACTAGAGCCTCCTCCTTGTTCAGTCTGGTCATCATGGTCCACATCCAGATAGTTATGTGGCACATATCCCTCCTCCCCACGGTAGTTGCGAGCCCGTAGCCAGCCATCGCCGTCACCTTCACCCACAACTTCCAACTGTTCGTTCTCCACAATGCTGAGTTCATCTGGGTTCTGTGCCTAGAAACACAACGCACCTCATCAGCCTCCGCTGCTCTCCTCATCCGTATAGATGTATGCAGCTGGAGACTTACCGTGTAATTGTAGAGTGCTATGCACTTGTATATCTGACCCGGCTCGATCATTATGTTGACAGTTGGCGGTGGTTGTACAACGTCTACTTCCCCTTCAAGTGCTCCAGTAATTGCATCCCCCTCTTCAGGACCCCAGTCTACTTGCGTGGGGTCATCCCAGCCAGCCGTCAGCTGTTCCAGCCTCTGCCGTTCCTGCTCCACCATTGCTGCCATCATGACAAATGACAAAAATATTTGTTCAATAAAAATTCTTCATTTAAGCACATAATTATTACAGTAAAGGTACTACTTCATAGTCCCTAAACATCCTGCGAACACAATGGCAGCAGACCATAACGGTCTATTAAAAAAAATTTTTATCGCAAAAGCTACAATTGATGCTCAACAAGTAAGGTTCCTTAGGTGATAAAAGCTATATGATAAGCCCTTAGCATAATGATGTAATTTTTCCCATCTTGGGACAAGTTTAAGAATTCCATCATGGTTGGAAATGGACTCTTGCATTGGCAACCATTCATGTACAGCCACTTTCACTTCCTCATTACTGTGGAATGTCCCTCACATCAGTGAGCGGTAAGACAATGTGCTGCTTAAACAGCCACTAGAAAATGAGCTCCATATCAATCTTTTCTGGACTGAGGGTTCTTTTTTACAATAAAAAAGTATCTGCAGAGGTACATGCATGTCTGTTACCTAACTTAACCTACCCCAAAATAAAACATTTTACAGGATGTTTATGTAGGTCTGTCACATGGAAAGGATTAAGACTGATGCTTGTAAATGTGGTGCCACACAGTATTGGTAGATGGCGGCCAACGTTTGAAAGGAACACAGTGTTCTACCCATCTATATCATGTTACTGCACAGTAGACTGCTGTCATAATATTCGCCAGTGACACATCAACGTATCTCACACAGCTGTCTGAGTAGTGACAATGTCATAAAGTACACATAAAACTTATACATATAGTTAAATATTCCTCCATACACCAATCAATCATAACATTACCAGCAACCAAAGCTGCAACACACTTTGCCATGCACATCTTTCTGTCTTTAAGGAAAACTGATGAGTGGACTTTCATGAAATTTTATAATACTGATTTTTTATAGAAATTTGTAAAACTTTCATATTTGGGTTTAAATTGGACACCAGTAACAGTCAATTTGCGTGCAGATGGACATGCATTACTGTGCACCTTCAGCACAACTCAATTAGTATGAACAGGGTGTAAAATATGTTTCCAAAAAAGTTGTAGGGAAAAATTAAATACACACATGATGCCTGAACTAACTGCTTCACAAGCCTTATAACTTTCAAAATCATCAAACAAATATGCATAAATCCACTAGACCCGTTACGCTATACACACATTTTGTAACTTTTTTGTATTATGCTGCATAATGTCGATAACTCAAACAAATATGCATAAATCCACTAGACCCGTTACGCTATACACACATT
>Ga0136643_10015675_pt1 | contig 11388 bp, 8 predicted proteins | sample TergutLab28metaG_FD_96883 | JGI IMG/M metagenome (GOLD analysis project Ga0136643, IMG submission 96883) | Labiotermes labralis P1 segment gut microbial communities from Petit-Saut dam, French Guiana - Lab288 P1 (version 3) (version 3) | ecosystem: Host-associated > Arthropoda: Insects >... | reverse complement strand
GGCTCCAGGTCTAGAAAACAGAGATTAACGGCTGTGGGGACCCGTTGCGCTGACCACGTGACACCCCTCTATCCGCAAAAGTTGGCACTAACTTCGCCGACCGGTGGCGGCCGCTCTGTCTGTCGGTATAGTTCGCGTGCGGACTAAGGCCACGGAGTTTTTGTATCATGTTTTGACAAAACTATTCAAATTTGTTGCGGCTGATGGTATAACTTTATCATTTTTTAATGTGAAGCATCACAATAGGAGGAACTCTTAAAAAAATAAAATAATTGTACATTATATACAGTGTGTATCTTTAACCTTCAATCTCAGCAGAGCAGCTGTTGCAGGAGCTTTACTGCATATGAAGCCTGTATCTGTCAGGAGTTTGTATTCAATATTGCCCTTGCAGTTCACAAAAGAGTCTCAAGCACTAAATGCCAGCTTCTAGGCATGCCTTGGTCACCTACTAAACATATTTCTCAACACACAATTCATCTCTTGTCTCAAAATACTTGCAATTTCTCTTCAAATATTTCAGTTATTGCAAATAATTGGATTGTTCACATAACTCTTTCACTGTCCTCTGGAAATAACAAGTATATGAACTTAAATCTGGAGATCTAGGAGGCAACAATGTGTATGTCATCAAATGTTTGCTGAATACCTCTTTGCTGTGAGGTCATTCAATTGTCCTGCAAAAAGTAAACATAGATGCTTCTGTTCGTCTGTTAATTCTAGGATGAATGGGTAAGGTAAAGCAGTCCCATTACAGGCCTGGACAGGCCCAGAGAGTTACAGGAAGTTAAGGTTCCCAGATTTCATGACAACGGCACAGGATGGTGGTAGGTTGTCAGCCTTACGCACTGGCCGCCTTTACCCCCAGGAAATACTCCTGGTACTCATTTCTGTTAGAGGCTGAGTCAACTCCAGAGCCATAGTGCGAATGGAAGGATTTTATGTCAATGAAAAATCCACTGACACCAGCTGGGACCGAACCAGCAACCTTCCAATTTGTAGCACAGCACCTTAACCACTGTGCTACCGCAGTCCCCCAGGATGAATGGGGCCAGAATTAAATAAACGTCATGGAAGGAACAGGGGTACATGGTGGCACAGTTAGTTTAGGCACTGCACTACAAGCCACTTATTCGATTCCCAGTTGGATCACTGAGATTTTTCATTGACTTCATCCTACAGGCATCCACCAGTGGTGGTAAAGGCGGCCAGTGCATAGGGCTGACCACCCTGCCACCTTCATGTGTCAAATGTCTAGAAATACTCTAAGCCTCAATCTCCTAGAGCCCTAATGACCCGTCCAGCGTAGCTTTACCTTTTAGTGGAAGGAATTTTTATTGTTTCTTAAAAAAATTTGGGTCATATGATCTTGCATACACTCAGACTAAATATTAAGGTCACACAAAGGAACCTTAAGAATTGCATGGGAACTTACAGAAATCCAGTATCAGTTACTTCAACCCTTTAAAGACGAAGCGCAGACTGCTTTATTTAAAGACCCAGTCCGTACCGCGCAGTGAATACTTTTCATCTCGGTTATAAAAACCAATCAGTTTATGCTGTAAGTGGCACAAGTCACTGTTTGTTCTCAGATAAATACAAAACACATAAATACAGTGTGGACACAGCGTACAGTTGTTGAATGTTAAACTGCTGGTGCATCACGTAACCGGCAGGCTTTAAAAGGTTAATGTACACCATACCTCATCCAAGTAAAGCATGAGTCCTAGAGCACAAAATACATTGGTCACCAATTCCTGAAAGCACTTGTCGTACGAGCTTCTTGCTTCCAACTCCAGAGGAAGAAATTTTGTATGCCTCTTAATTTTCGATGGGCACGGTCTCAGAAGGTATGTGTTTCTCTGATATGAGATGTTATTCAAAACATAAGATTTAAACATTTTCTGACCAGTACTGATCCTGTCATTCAAAACCTTTTTCACTATTCTGTGCACTGTTCCTGTATATGGCACTGTTATCACAGGGAGTATTTGCCACAATGCATACTTTGCACAAGTATCACAAATAAACATTATGTTCTACATAAAACATTTTGAACATACACGAAACTAATCTACATGAGATACAACAGATAAGGTATGCAGCACATTCTAGTACTGACATGATGATGCAACACTTGGCAGACTGGATCCTCCATAAGCCTGATCATATCTCCCTGTGCTCGGTAAAATGATTAAAGATACACTCTGTATTTAGTCGTAACATAAGTGATTGAAATAAGTACATTAACACTTATTATTACTGTGGCAGTCCAACTGGACTTCATGCAGTGTCTCATCAAAACACAGATATGGCATTCTAAGAACACTTTTCCAAGAGAGTTTCTGTCTCCACCCTCATGTAAAAGATGGGACAGGCTCCTCAGCTAGGTCCATTAGATAGAACTGACCTTAATCAGCAGAATGTTGTATTTTAATTAGACAATGGAAAAGCACAAGCAGAGTACCATAGTAATAATGATACTGAAGCAATGTCATTAAACTTAAGAATATTACCGAATGGAAGAAAGAACTTACAGTGTAAACAACAGGAATCATTAAAACTACAAAACCTGATGTATGCAGGCAGTTAAATAACTTTACATTAACACTACACATATATTCATTACAATAATTTATCATCATTCAATTAACTGAAGTTTTTTGGTGGTTGAGTCTATAATTAAGATAAAATTGACACACTCTGTAGCTTACCGATTCACCCTTTTCACCTTTTTCGCCTTTTTGTCCAGGATAACCCTACGAAAAGAACGGATAATTACAGCAAAAAATAAACAACAAACAGAAATATTAATGCCCATAATAAGATGATCCAAGAGGGTATCACAAGATACTCAATTAATACACCAACTAATGCACTTGTATAAAATTTACACATTAAAACACTAAAACTGCTCCGACATGTTTGAGTCCCAAGACCACCATCAGGGAGCTATATTTTCCTTGCCAAAGTCACATTAAAAATTGTCATTGATTAACTTCGTTGTACTAATAGGGTGTTGTGGCAGCATGCCGTGTTGTGTAAGGTTATGTTGCGAAGAGTGCCCTGCTACATCCATAGCGCAACATAACCTTACACAACACGGCATGCTGCTACAACACCCAACACCCTATTAGTACAACGAAGTTAATCAGTGACTATTTTTAATGTGACTTTAGCAAGGAAAATATAGCTCCCTGATGGTGGTCTTGGGACCGAAACATGTCAGAGCAGTTTTAGTGTTTTAATGTGTAAATTTTATATAAGTGCATTAGTTGGTGTATTGAGTAACTCGACAAAATGCATGGTGTAACAATGAAAATAGTTATCACAAGAGTTGGCTCTAAATACATTTAAGAGATGCTGGCAATTCAGTACCGACTACACAGACCATCAATTACTCTCTTTTCTAATTAGGAACTACAATGGGATTCTAGACTCTCATATTAAAAATTACACTTTTTCTTAGTTTAAGTATCTGCTGTTACAAAGGCGCCAACAAACTTTACTGGTATCTTTGCATCTCAAATGCAATGGGATGAACCACATTAAGTTAATCTGCTGTTGGTTTAACACCGGTAAAAATTATCTTCCAAATACGAATAAGTTATATGGTAACTACACAGTAATTCCAGTTAGCCGACCCAGAGTTTTTTGTAACCCAATAAAGCAAGCCATTCATGTGAACCCTGCATACATAATGTTCAAGCAACCAGTCACAACACATAAGAGCACACAAATTTATAATGAAAACTACCACAAAGTATTCACAATATCTTACATTCACTGTAGTAACATACAAGTGAATTTACTTAAAAGAGGAAATAATAGTATGTATTGTCTCAGGAAAACAATAACTGTTTCTTGGTACATTTTTCTGACGTAAAAGGTTTATGGTGTTCCCATTTTGTCTATGTTACTGAGTGCATTTCTATAACTGCAGAATACCTACATATTTAATACATTACCTAATTATTATACACACAGTACACAATAAAAAGTCTTTGATAGATTGCAACTGGTTAATCCAGAGGAAAGCTGATTAAGGGCAGATAATGTGCAAAATATATAGCTCACATCTTGGTTCCCAGAATGTGTGTTGTATTTAAGGCACTGCTATTTTATAGTTCAACTGCCCTGAAATATGACATATTCTATCAAATAATTGGTTAAAGTGGTAAATATTCTTCTTATTACACACTTTAATTAAAACAGACAGTTGCTATATGAAATGCTTAGGTATTCTGCAATAAGCCAAAATAACAACACATTTTAAAGCTAACATACAGATAACTGGACTATCCATCACCTGCCAGTCCAACCGATATACACCATATTTCCAGAGGTGTACAGCACAGAAATGACTGCCCACTTAAATTATGTTGGCTACCCTGATATATGTGCATTGTTGCCAGATAAATGTCAGAACTGCTTATTTATATACCATGTTACAGACACAGTTAACATGTACAAAAAAACCTGTGATAATTTTCGATATTTATCAGCATTTAAAAATCTTCCAATTAGCTTTTTCAAAGGCATTTCATGTGTCTAAATAGAATGACAATAGGTTACTGGCCAAATTAAACCTTCAAACCTAAATTTTCAGCACTTTGACAAAGTCTGACAATATCCCATTTGTAAATTTCTAGTACATGAACTTGCTCACATATACAGTTTATGTAGTAAACTTCCTTGTATCGATAATAATACTGAATTCCCTAACCGAAATTTTTAATATACTTTTAAGTGGTTACACAAAACAGTGAAAAGCAACTATAATCTTTGTCATGTCTGTCTGTCCACAAGATACAACTTGGCTCCCACAGAACAAATTTTCATGAAATTCTATATGTGAGGATTATTAGAAAAATCTGTCAAGAAACTTCAAGTTTCATTAAAATTGGCAAGAATAATGGGTACATTACATGAAGACCTACGTACATTTATGATAACACCTCTCTGAATACTTCTTAGAATGAGAAATGTTTCAGGCAAAAGTTGTACAGACAATCAAAACACATCTATTTTAATACCTGTACCATGCATCTTTCATTATTTTGTACTATGACCAACAAATGCACAATTATCTCACAAATTATCACACTCCTACATGTTTCGACAATACTGTGTCATCCTCAGGGAGCTTGTAATCAATGCCTTGCAAAGTTACACAAGTATTTCACACGCAGCTCCTGGTAAGACAGTTTATAATTAAGATGATTCACATAGGCTTGGTTTTACATATTTTATTAAACCAAATGGCTGCATTCATTTTCAGTAACTTTAGCCTGGTGTTTCTGTAGTTTTTGTAGATTTTTGTCTGTTGGGCCTTTCTTATTTTAATACATGTTATTTTGTACAATGACCAACAAATGCATAATTATCTCATAAACTATGTGAAACATCTTAATTATAAACTGAATTAGACTCCAGGTGAAATGTGATAGCAGTGACGCACGGGAGAGGAAGTGAAGGGGAAACTTGTGAATGGAGTGTGTAGCCAGTACTCTTCACACTACCTTGGAACATAGTGTATCCAGCATTACTACTGCTGATGCGCACACCTCAGCTGCCAGTAGTCAACTAAACTGACCCCCCCACCACCGATTTAAATGGACTCGTCCGTTTTGCCAAAAGACGAAATCTGGTTTCTGCACGTGTGCCATCACATTTCAACTGGCCTCTACCAATAGTTGCATGTGAAATACTTGTTTAACTTGCCAAGGCACTGATTACAAGCTCCCTGAGGATGACACAATAGTGTCAAAACATGTAGAAGTGTGATAATTTGTGAGATAATTGTACATTGGTTGGTCATAATACAAAATAACCAAAACACATATTTCATGTTCCAAAAATTGTTTCCAGAAATCGTACTGTGTATATGATCATGAGGAAAAAATATTGTGCAGCCAGACAGGCCGCAGATGACACTCTTAATACAGGGCAGAGAATATGCGATTTGCACGTCAGGTAACTACGGCACACACGCATAATGTTTAATATTATAGTTTTTCCACAACAAGAGTGGTTACACAAGTGGGCCTCAGTGTTATGTTATATGTATACTGCTTGTCCTGTTTCTATTTTAAAAGACTTTGCACTGAAATTTGAAATACAAGAAATATCACATACAAGCTCCATTCACCTCAATTAATTTTAAACATCATTTTTGTGATGGATCTAAACAAACAAACACATATATCCTTCATCCATTTTAAATATGAGAGACTGAGAGTCATCTTATTCAAGGACACCAAAAACTTCTAATATTACATAGCATCAGTGATCAAGTAATGAAATAATAGCATCCAGCATTGGTGGAATTATACTGACAAGAGCGAATAAAATTACTCAGAAGAACCTGTCCAAGTGTCAATCTGTCAATACATCAATCTCGTATGGACTGGCCTGGGACCGAACCTGTGCCTTCAGAGAAAGATAACTAACTGTCTGAGACACAGCATGGCCAAACCTTCTTTCAGCATTTGATAATACATGATACAATACTTGCACTATATATATAAATTGCATGTGTGTTTCTGCAACCCGACGCCTAGTCAGTTAGAAAGACGTTACACACAAATTTAATGATGTACACCTTTTTAGTGCTATGCAGGAGTCTATTCACATTTTCCCATTTCTATTCTTAATGCCCACACAATGGTGCTAAAAGAATTAAATACGAGGCTTATTCAGAAAGTAAGTACCGTTTCACTGTAAAAAAAAAATCGAGTAAGGTTTCGTATAAAATTTTATTGTTATCAGATTCTACAATCTTCAAACTATTTTTCCACATATTCACTGCCATTATTGAGGCACTTATTGTAGTGGGGCACAAGTTTTTGTGTACCCTCCTCATAGAATGTGGCCGCCTGCGATGTTAGCCACTATTGACAATGTCATAGAGTCCTTGAAATCTGAGGAAAGTGCAGGGACAGATCAGAAATTGTGAAACATCTGTCTTTTCGTTGACCTTACGCACCAAATCATCATCCACCAAAGATTAACGCCCACTTCGCGCCTCATCGTGCACGTTTTCTCATCCCACATTGAACATCCAAACCTATTTCCTAACCATGCCATCACTCATCGCATTGTCACCATATACTTGACAGATCTGGTGATGAATCTCACTTGGTAGCACATTCCTAGCGTTCAAAAAACGAATTACAGACTGTATTTCACAGTCGGCAGCCCCTTCAATTGTCTTAAACATGTTTAATGCACAGGAACAAACATAAACATACCACGAATTTCACGAAATGGCTTCTGTGGCTTCTCAATTGATAGATGAAGTCACTGCACATGAGCAAAGTGACAGTCTCGAGGATGCACGAGAGATATGCGCAGACGGTACTTACTTTCCGAATAACCTAAGTTACTGTGTTCTTGGAGATACGTTTTTGTGCATACTGAATAGCCAGTTTGTAGTAACAGGTGGTACGTTACATATGCATCACAACCACAGTCTTACTAATACTGAATATACAACTAGTTTTGACAGATGATGGCATATGCTGTATCACTCAGCTAATATTAACATGCAATACAGGTGAGTAAATTTTTAATAACTCACAGGTGGACCAGGCAAACCAGGAGGGCCCATGAGTCCTGGAGGTCCGATATCTCCATAGTCTCCCTTCTCTCCTTTGGGTCCTGCTTGGCCCTGACAAAAAAAATAAACGTTCTCAGTCCCTGGGACATAACTACATAGTTCAAGGAATTCCAAATTTCTAACACTTTTTCGTACATCAATACCGTTTAATAACAGGTTTTAACCACTATATGGGGGAATAACATATATAATGTCAATTAAAAGGAATTGTCACAAGTGGAACATGGTGATTAAAACACATGAACTGCATACTACTTTGAAATAAATGCAAATGGCAAAGAGTGCAAGGAATTCATATAATATTTTCTGATAAAATACACCTAAAAAACGTCTCTCCAGTAAATGTGACAAAATACTTGTACCTACATAATATCCTTGGAAATACACAAGGCTATGTTTGAGTAAGTTGTAAAAGTAATGTCATCTGATCAATTGTATCAGTTGATGGACCTTGATAAATATGTGTGTTTCAATAAAGAAGCCCCTGGACAGGAGTGGATTTACTGTGAAGTGAATGAAGTTTAAGATTCAGGGCCCCTCACTCGCCCGGGCCCCTTCCAAGGTCCCGGGAGGGGCCATAAATAAATATTCACTTTCGCACATAATTTTGGACTTGTAATTTTGCATTCTTTTTCTTAATGAGGGTTCCAAAAATTGTATCAAACTCCACAAAACCTGGATCAACCCCTGCTCCTGCACCATGACATTGTTGCAGGGAATAATTCTTTGAATTTAAGCAGAACAAGCACACTCCTTGTACTTGTAATAAATATATTAAACGGTGAAGTTCAACCTAGAAGGGGCCACGAAGTTCCAGAGGAGGAGTAGAGTTATAGCTCTACTCTTTTTGCAACCCTGGCGCTGGATGGGGGTGGGTCGTCCATGCCAGTCCCCTGACTGCTTCATCCCCCGTGAAGGAGACCCATCACCCATTGTACAGGAGTCTGGTTGGACCCCAGGGCCAGTCTGGATGGGTGCAGAACACCTCGCCCCCATCGGGATTCGATCCCTGGACCGTACAGCCCGTAGTGAGTCGCTATACTGACTGAGCTATCCCGGCCCACAAAAACACCTTAGAATATTATAAGAAAATTCTCTGTGATTTACATGTGTATATTCCATGATATTTTCAGACCAACAACCTTCCATATCAATAAATGGAATACAGTCATTATAAAATAAGGCCTCATGAAATAAATCGGGGAATTAAAGAACTGATTGTGCTTGAGTGTAAAATTTTGTTTATGATGAAGTAAAACTGTATGCTGCAAGTGCTGCACTGAGTGACACAGTTACTGTGTCTAGCTACATATTACAGTAAAATGACATTATGTGTTGTAATTACACACAGTATTTAAGGGTACAGATTTGCAATGATGAATAGTGGTCCTTCAGCTAATTGTGGTTCATGTCCTAAGTAGGTTACAAATGGTTTGATTTGTAAGAACTATGGCTGTTAATGCTTCAATGACTGTGCAAACATCAATATGCACCAGTTTGGTGTATGATGTTGTGTCACGTAACTGTATGCCCTGTAGGTAACAGACAGCAGGAGGAGACAACCAGACTTCTAGATCAAAATATTCTTACAATAAAACCCAACAAGATGCACTATTTCTCAAATTTATTTTGGTAAAGAACTCTACATGTTTCAGACAGATCTACTGTCCATCATCAGGAGTTTCAACACTGTATACACAGCAAAAGGTATTTGTCATGCTAGTTATGTTGACTGTCTGCTAGCAAGGTCAGGAATATATCACGATGCAGAGTCCTCTGAATGTCAAATTCTAGATCAGAAATTAACCTTTATCCAGCTGGGTTCATATTTAAATTTTAGCATACAATTTATGAAAAACACATATAAAATTAATTTTAGCAGTGCTTTTTTATGTGTGTCTGTGAACACAGGTTTTTAAAGGTTAAAGTCAGCTGGAAAATAGGCCTGAATAATAAAATATGTAAATGAAAATGATAGTATTATGGAACTGGGTAATTTGAATGCATGGATTAAAATAAAAATTCTGGCATTTGATGGCATTAGGCTGGATACCTTTCCAGGTCAGCTATTTCAGAAAAGCAAAATAAAACACAGGAATGGAAACAAATGTGCAGCCTGGATGTCCCCTTTGATTCCTCATAAATGTTATCTTCCCGCAGACAAGCTAATCATGGCCCTGTAGTTCCAAGCCCTGGGCCCAAATCATATTCACTTCTGAAGACAGATATTTTGGGATGGAGATATATACACGTACATAAAGCCTATGGCAAACTCTCAGGGTTGTAGGCAATCTCTCCAACAATTGTGGTTAAAACAATATTAAAACAATATTAAATTCATTGCCATCAAACATAACAACACTTTATTGCTTGCATCAATAAACCTATATGTTTCAGTTCTTCTCACAGACCATCATCAGGTATAAAAATACATATCTAAAACACAAGTATGTACATAAGTTGAATATTATTAATTTTAGAGCTCACAAACTTCACAAATTGGCTCGCAAATTTATATTATATTATAATTAATAATATTCAACTTGCATACATATATTCTTATGTTTTAGATACGTATTTACACATATTGTATTGTAATAATTGTACTAATATCCAATAATTATCAGTATCTTGCACTTACATGGTATTGCTGTTTTATTGAGATTTATCATATACTATTCTAAATATTAGATTATACGCCATAGCTAATATAACTCTCCACAGCTACATTACAATCAGAATGTTGCCTATTTAGATACATCTTGAGATTAACTGTATTGTATCTTATATTATGTATAATATTAATAACCTTATTTCTGTATTGACAAATTCCATATCCAATGGGTCACAACCCCTATGGACCAAATGAACGCAAAATAAATTGAATTGAATTGCATTGAATTGAATACACCTGACAATGGTCTGCAAGAAGCACCAAAACATGTAGCATTTTTTATATACAAAATAAAGAGTTGTTATGTTCAATGGCAATACACTTAGTAATATTGAAATGTCACAACATAAGAGGATGAATTCCATTAAAAGTCTGGTTAAGGCTGCATTAGGCTGAAACTGGACACTACAGGGCCCAGTAGATCTGAGTGGCACTAGTGAAATAAGAACAAACTACTACTACTGTCATCCTTGTTTACTTCAGTACACAATTGATGAATGATAACATTAATGTAATTGCTGCTGTTGTTATTGTTGTTGTTGTTGACTTTATCACACTTCTCAGCATATACATGGTGGGAAACCATTGTCTGTCCCAGAATGCTAGTGGGATTAGGCTCAGTGAGGGAAAGAAAATTCATTCTATCCCCTAAGGTTGAGGGGCATGTCCTAGGAATTTGCATACTTGTCATAAGTCCTGCCTTTTACCCCACTCTTAACATGTTTGTTGGTTAAACCTATATTTTCTAGATATTTAAGAAGTTTCTGCTGACCACTCCTTCCACTGAGATGAGTAATGTGTGTGCATATGTGTGTGTGTGTGTATATATATATATATATACGTTGTTAAGCCTCCAGGACCAAGTTTTCAAATTTTATAATTTTCTCTACTTGAGTTTGGAAATGTTATGGGTCAAGGGAACTGCTACATCTATTACATGTATATTATTATTATTATTATTATTATTATTATACAATATGTATGTCTCTTGTCACAGGCATTTCTTCCTGGTACTTCTCTTGAACCAGCGGTGATCCCCACCACTCAGGCTTCAAGCTTCACATTGCAGTACTTTCCGTATTATGTGTGATGT
>Ga0136643_10015674_pt1 | contig 11388 bp, 2 predicted proteins | sample TergutLab28metaG_FD_96883 | JGI IMG/M metagenome (GOLD analysis project Ga0136643, IMG submission 96883) | Labiotermes labralis P1 segment gut microbial communities from Petit-Saut dam, French Guiana - Lab288 P1 (version 3) (version 3) | ecosystem: Host-associated > Arthropoda: Insects >... | reverse complement strand
GAACCAGACGGCCTATGTGGTAACCAACGCTATCGTCATGAGCTCCTGATGAAGGGCATAATGGTGCCCGAAATATGTTGAGCATAACATAAGCATAATAAAGTAATAAGTGGCATCTAGTTGAGTTTTGTTCTTCAGTTATCAAGATGATGCTCGGTCCAATACACATAAAATTCACTTAAACATTCTTTACTCAGGTAGAATTTAATAACAGATTGTAATTAAATCTTGACTATGTGAAGGTAGTGGTTTCTATTTCTGAAACGAAAGAGTAAAAATAGATCCGGAAACCTAGAGAAGTGCAAGTATTTTTTCTGTTGCAGTTGCCCTCTTTGTTGCACGTCGGTGATACTGACAGTACGTGAAGATTAAGGGTAAAGAGATAATGAGTGTGACATTTAATCTGATTTTATTTCATCGTCTAATGCCTTGTAAAGAGGTCGATGTCCTGTGAAGTAGAGCTATTTGCCTGTCTCAAAGTTTGAATAGCGCAGTTAAAGCAGAATGCCATCGTGAATCCTTCTGGATTTTTGGTTTTTGATACCAAGCATTATTTCAGTTGGTTTACTCAATAATGGAAATTTGTTTGTGCCACATTTTAGAGATGCATTTTTGTAAATATGGGGACAGCAACCGCTGAAATTGTTTTTGGTCTTTAAAATTTTTTTTTTGGCTTGAATAATATAAACATAAAATAAACGTACATTTCCTGTAAAATAGTAACTATAATTTTAATCAAGAAGTCTTTCCTCAAAGCAAATGATGTAGTGCTGTTGGTGTCCTGACATTATCATTATAACCACCATCTTCGTTATCTAAAACAGCGCAATAATCACCAGCTTGATCATAACCAGTGATGAACAAAAAAACTCACCACACACAAGGGAACACTACGATTACCACACACAAAGGATGACAACTATTAAAATTGATGGAAACACGTTACCATGTACAACCGAGCAAAAAAGACTTCACACCGAATATATACCACTAAGAACCATAATTTTACACTAACACTACCTCTTCCTCTTTACAGAACGAGACGACCAATGTGGTAATCAACATTATAGTCGTGAGCTCCTGATGATGGGCATAGTAGTGCCCGAAACATGTTGAGCCTATAAGAAGTACAATAAAATAATGAGTGACATCTAGTTGGTTCTTATTCTTCAGTGATGAACACGTCTGATGTTAAATATTTAAAGTGTTAACATTGCGGTTCACTTGCAAAATTATTCGAAATATTTGAAAGTAGGCTCTCTGAAGTAACATTTAAACATTAACTACCTACGTCACAGAAAACACTGTGTCTCCATTTCAAAGATCTGTCGGTTACTGTTGGTTAAGGAAATAATGGTTGTTTAAAGGACAAAATACAACGTTGTCACCTTTTAAAGCGGGTGGTATTTATAGTAACCACTGTGTTTTAAACAGTTTGAAGCAATCGCCATTCTTGTTGCACATTTTACCCCTATTCAAGAACTAGACCCCATAAGTGCATCACCTTTAAGATGCATTTCTACGATATGACCATTTAATTATCACGCGTCCGTCATACAACAAATTATTCCACGCTGTAGAAATTTTCCACTTTTCGAGGAAAAAAAATCGATAATGAAGCAGCTCGCCAACAGGATTGCGCATTGAAATTTATATACCGGTTTCCGACTTTTGATTCTACCTGTAGCGTGTATCTTGGCCCACTGAAGCCCCGTTATAGAGTGCCTGTTCGTCCCTCACCTTGAAATGAGGTCATGACCGCTGCTTGCTGCCTACACGTCATCAAAGCGTTGCTACTGTTCCGGGTGCATTCCAGAGGCTCTCCTAACCTACTCTTCTCCTTATTCTGCAGAAAATGTTCCTGATTGCTCGCCACTATGTCGTTCAATGCAGGGATTGCTAATCTGCAGTGTTACTTCTTTGGAATGTCTTGATACAATACAGTGTTGTCAGATTATCAAGTTAAACGATAAAGAGTTGCATACAAACGCAGCGGGGTGAAACACCCTGAGTTTGGAGAGAATTTAATTGTTACTAGCTGATGTCAAACATTAAGTTTTCAGTTTTCTACGCTTCGCGATGTGTCACTTGTCTCGTATGATTTTTATTAAGTAGCCTTATGCATTAACTGACTTCTGCTACAGCAGCAACAGCAAGCATTTCCCTGCTATACTGGTACTTCCATAGGCAGCATAATCGTCTTCGATAGTGGCATTTTTTCTATGAGATCGCAACTGGTTACCAAACGAATTGAATTTCATCTATCACATGAACTGCTGGTTGGTACGTAAATACAAGGACAGATGTTATGCTAATGTGTTTCTGGATAGAGGTATATGGTTGGACGCCAACTGTTTATATTATGACCATTTTTAGCTGGGCTGGTAGAACCGTGTGTCTTAGGGAGAAGTAGACCGCATCGTCCGTACTGCCACAGTCTATATATATAATCCATTTAACCTTGATAGGCATACAAATTACAGTGCTCATCTCACTAGCATTTCAACAGCGTGAGTTCTGCCGAAGCTGTTTCTATTTTGAGCTTATTTCAGGTTATGGGGATCCAAACATTTCTTATTATGCGGTTAGTGTAGCATAAGGCCATGCTGTGCTTCGGGTGGTTACTCGCCTCTCACCTTACAGGTGCGGATTGAAATCCTGGCCAATCTATGTGGGATTTCTGGTGAACAAAGTGATACTGGGACAGGCTTCCCTCAAGTACTTCGGTCCCCCCCCCCTCCTCCATTTATCACTCCACCAATGCTCCGTTCACATTTATGCATTTATCACCGACACTATGTAATCTTGACTACTGACATTGTCGCTAAACCAAATTTTAAAAAAAGGATAATGCGCGGCCGATTGTAGACGGAATGGGATCTTTAATTTATGGATTAGATACATTTTCAGACAGTCATAACAATAAAGTAAAACAGAAATTTCGTGTAATGAGTTGGTTTAAAGCTTTAGACGTGGCGTGTGAAGGTGTCAGTGATACAAGTGGTCAAAGATGTCGAATATGTTGTACAGTAAACATGACATAGAAAAGACAAGACAAAGTTGAAAGTGTATGAAGTAATTCCTGCACTTCTACATGGTGAGATTCTAAGTTCCCCGAATGACTCGCACGACCTGTCCTGTTGACCATTCATAAGATGGCTATGAAGTTTCTAACAGGTTAGCCTAATCGTTTTGGAACATAAATAGTTAACATGTGAGATTTGTTTTTCCCCACGGCGGTGTGTGTCATGATGACGGCCTTTCTCCGAAAAGCTGGTGCCTCTGTACCCACACTGCATGTCATCGCATTCCAGGTCTCGGTCTTAAGTCATTACTAGTTTTATAGCAGTAGGGACGTTATTCTTTGTATATCCATTTTTATCACCTCTTCAAATCGTGCCCTTCACTTGCTACCCATAACCATTCTCTTTTAACTCCATAAATCTAAGGGAATGTCTTAAAAGCATTATTCTCCCGAAAAAAGTTGTGTTTATCCCAGGGGTGCACAAATGTAGACCACCAGATCCAACGAGTGAATAAATTTTCTATTTGTGGGTTCTCAGCATGGAACTGGCGCCTAGAATTTTGAAGGTGGTAATCGTAGCCTTTCGTAAAAATTTACGGACCCCTGGTGTAAGTTCGCCTTAAGGTATTCGAATGCTTGACTGATCTTAATAAGCATTTTCTATTGTGTCTCTGCACTATTTTTTTTTTATAAAACAGTTTTGCTACACATGGACCAAACATGTAGGACTTTACGTCAGCCTGAATCTCAAAGTGAAATTGTACGTAGACTTTTTCAGATACGGCGCATCGTAAAAAAATTAATTGTCCTTTACGTCATATATATATATATATATCATTAAGATTTACATATTTTATTTTAATGTTTTCAGTGCCGGTGTTCTAAATGAGTGAGAAAATATAAGAAAGTGTAAAGATTAAAGTCTTGTGGAACGAGACGTCGTGCAGTTTGGTATATGCGTGCAGAATATAATGTCTCGGTCTGTGCAATGTGATAGAATTGCACTGATGTGTTTATGTGTGTAATGAGTGAACACGAAGACCAGTGGGTTGTTAGAAGTCGCCGATGATGTAACATATCCTAGTGTAAATCGGACTATGTCTTCCCACCGTTATTCCACACCAGAACTTTGCAGTACCTTCCATTAAAGACAGGATTATTTGAGACTTTTTTTGTTATTTGAACCATGTACTGCACACCTGCAGGCAGAAGGACGAATTAAATAAATTGCTCGTTCTCGAGAAATTAAATGAAATTTAATTTTTGGCACGTTCGCTTCTCCACGTGTCTCTCCGTCTCTTTGTAACCCGCGTCCACCAGTTCGAGAACCATTGAACTGTTGTCCATGAAATATAATATCACTGTTTGAAACAGGGTTTGTCTACACGTTCCAGTTCTGATTCAAATAAGGGTGCTTGTCGGAGTCTACATAAAGATGTGCATGAACATCTGCACGCATCTGGAAGATGACTCGCCAAATATTATACTTACCTGAGCGCAGAATGTTTCACAAGTAAACAAATTTGTAGAGAAAAGTGGAACATATTTTTCATGTCCAATATATTTTCCCCTAAATCTTACGGTGTTAATGGGCGTTGAACAAAAGAGAGTCAGTTCGCCAAAACTTCTACGTATTGTTTGTTAACCATTCGATATCTACATCAAACACTTATTCTAAACCCTTGTTGGTGTCGAATAAGCTTGAAATGTTACGGAGGCTAACTTGTCGAGTTCCAAGCGGCTGCACTACCATCAAACACACTTACTTGTTACTCTCAGATGAGAGAGAGTGAGACTTCAACATCTTCCTAACCTACATAATGCTTGGTTGATATTCCACCGTCATATTGAGATTCGCCTCGCTGATTTCCAACTGCATTACCCTTTATAACTAAAAACAACAAGACTCGACAATGGAACGTACGTATGCGTGGTCTGCACATACCGCAGATTGATGGCTTCTGTGATCAAACTGCTGAGGAGAATGTGTAGATTTTAAAGGAGAGGAAGTAAGAGGGCCGTGAGTGAAACAATATAATACAAAAGTTAACAATTTCTGCTCTTTACCAAATATTATTAAGGTGATGAAATCAAAAGCGACAAGGTAGCGTAGAACGTGCGCCGCGCATGGTGGAGATGAAGAGTGCGTTCAAAATTTTGTTCGGATACAACAAAGACCGCCACCTTAAATTTGCATATGGAATTATTTTGTGTCTGCATTTCCCCTCGAGCCTCTGTCTGTGGTACGGTTGCCACGTCACGATAACCGGTTCCGAGGCAGGAGTAGGGCAACGGCCGTTCTATTGCTTGCAATTCTTTTAATACACAGATCGATTACTGTAGACTTTTGGCTCCACTGTACGTCAGCAGGCGGTTTATCTTAAGGGAACTGTAGCAATATTTGCATGAATTAACATAGCAAACCATCCATAAACTTGTGGTCTTTACGTTGCCTCGTGCTGACAGACATCTGTGTATGTTTATTATATGTATGTTTGTTTGTTGTGAGGTTATTTGATGACTGTCTTTTAGCAACACAGTTTGTTTGGTATAAGGAGCATGGTAGTAGAAGAGTCAGTATTTTTTAATTTTGAAGGAATTATTGTGGAATGTTTTTAGGTGTTATTTTGGACTTCGCCTTGAGGAAGTGAATGAAATCACGAAAACCTATACCTGGTTCCCAGATCGATATGAGAACCGAGTGACTATTTCAATTTACGAGCATAATAATTTATCTCAAAGTGAACTGCTGTTATAATATGATGCCACTAATCGATTATGAGAAAAGATTATTTAATTCTGAAGGGTGAAAGTTCAAGAAAGTTTTTGTAGGACGTTGTCTTACTGTCTGATCCCTGCATTGAAGTCTGTGAAATTTGCCTGAAACGTGAAACTTCGGTTTCGACGTAGTGATGTCGTGGACATAACCGGGACTTAGGCCTATATAAAGTAGGACTATAGAACACTGACGGCAGATGTGGGAAACAGAACATTTATTGCTGTATATGCTTGACTACCCTGTCCGTAGAAAGGAAGACACATCTTCAAGCGGCACTACTGTCCTTGCTCGTGGTATTTGACGCTATTATGTTGTAATATACCGCACATGTTATGGTGTTCGGATTACTGTATGCAGTTGTACTTACTCTGATGTGACGTGTCTTACGAAATATTACCCCTCTTTTTGGATTTCTGGTTTAATCTTTAAAGCACCCACACACCGATGTCGCCTATTACAAGGTACGTAAAATCAAACTAGATGTCACTTATTACTTTATTATGCTTATGTTAGGCTCAACATGTTTCGGGCACCATTATGCCCATCATCAGGAACTCACGACGATAGCATTGGTTACCACATAGGCCGTCTGGTTCTCGAGTTGCTGCTGGATGGATGTTAAGTGCAGGCAGGATGGATGGATGCGTTTCCGGACCGAAGGCTGTAAAACAACTCGAGAACCAGACGGCCTATGTGGTAACCAACGCTATCATCGTGAGCTCCTGACGATGGGCATAGTGGTGCCTGAAACATGATGAGCCTAACATACGCATAATCAAGTAATAAGTGGCATATAGTTAGGTTTTATTCTTCAGTTATCAAGATGATGCACAGTCCAATACACATCAAATTCACGTAAAATCAGCTAGGTTTGTCCGTGTCCAAAATAGGCATGTAAAACTCGTATAATCAGAGTACTGTCTTCTGGGATGTTACGCTATGTGGTGTAGTGAACGTTTACCGACTATTCGGAGGAACTTTTTTTCTCCATTTTCAGGTTTGATTGGTATCTATGTTATGCCACCGTGTAGTGTAGTACATGTCTACCGAAGTTAACGGAGAAATGCTGTGTCTCCATCTTACCCTGAATATGGAGACAGGTCACCGTTCTTCCTAGGAGTTTCTACCCTCCTACCCGACTACATATTGTCACCACCCAGACGACGACATTATGAATATTCACCACTTAATAACCTCATATATTAAACTCCTCAACTCAGAAATTATACGTCCTGACCTCATCCACCTCCTCCTTAAGTTGACTTCCGAACTCCTTAATTTGAGCCCAAGAACTCATTTTCAGAACCATTTCTCATGAGATCCCAAACTGTAGTAAACACTAAATTATTATTATTATTATTATTATTATAGTTATAATTATTTAACATATTATATATAATATTATTTGAGTGTGAATTGATGTTAATTCCGCATGTAGATGTACTGTACGTGATCGTCCTTTACATCTCGTTGCAATAGCCTATCGTTTTACTTTCAACTGCCTTGAAGTTTATCACAAATCTCCACACAATATTCGCTCACAAATGTAACCAGAAGTTTTGACATTGAATCTAGTAGTGAGGAGCCCTAAGCATTGTAATCCAGGAATACTATAATCTAGTATACTGGGATGTATCTGTATTAATACCTTAGAAACATTACTTGGAAACCCCAACACAAAACACAATGCTTTCCAAAGCTGATGAGAAGTTAAATTGATCCCCTTCCACACTGGTATTAAGTGATCTTACAGGGTTGGAAATATGAAGTTGAACTTACTTGTTACTGAAGATGAAGGTAACTGTTACTTAATTGTCGCACACACGTCAGTGGCCTTCGTCAGCTTGTTACCTTGGAGACAGAACAGCAAGTGTTGGACCCGCACCTTGAACTTCGCTATATAAATGTTGACCTACTTTTGCCATGTAGTCGGCGGAGGGAGTGTGCGGAGGAGAGAGGGGACTAAATTCTGTTATACCTGTGTAAATGCTAGACCTCCTGTTTGGGTACTGGGAGACCCTGGAGGAATGGGAGTGAGTGTTGTGAAGATTTTAAATCCAGTTGCTGATCGCGACAGAACCAGAGGACTCGAAAGTGTCGTGACCTCCTGATGTTATGGCCGCAAAAATGAAACTCTGTTTGTGTATCCTGTATAACACACAGGCCTGTATGTTTCTATGCACTTTCTTCTTCCTTACGTTGTTTCGTTATTTCTTATGGTTCGCTACTTATTTATCTTCCCCTCATTTTTGTCCATCCCGTAGCACCATACTGACTACGCTATCCGAGCTGGGGATGATTATAACCTTAATCTTTGCTGTCACAATAGAACATACGAACCTAATGACTAAAAGAGTATTCAGTTCTCGTCGTAAGTAGTACACTGAAAGAACAAGACCACATCTCACATTATTGGGCAGGGAGTTGCTCAGATGCGTTGAAAACATCCATCCGGCTATGTGTGAAATCCAGAATTACCTATTAGATTTTTTTTTATTTGGCGCATCAGCGCCAAGTGGGCCAGGGCCTCCTCATTCTCGAGGTTTCTAGATCACACTCAACGACGAAACACAGTCGGTAGGACTCCTCTGGACGAGTGATCAGCTCGTCGCAAAAAAAAATAAGGTTAGAAGTATTAATTATTTATTGCGGGATTTTGCGATTTGCGAACTATAAGTGCAAAACCAGTGAATCGTAAAAATAGGAAAACAAGGTGCGCAGTGATAGAACTGCGCATAAAGAAATGAACAAAAATAGGGGTATTCTAATAGGTGCGTGTAATTTACTGTTTTACGTATGGTACATTGGGAGATACCTCAAACCCCAAGAGTATTTCCATAAAGTGAAGCGCCGATTTCAGTTCTACGAGCCTGGCTGTTGGCTTCATAAAAGAAAACACGACTAGTGTAATGTTTATGTGATCAGATGCATCTAATTTTGCAACTGTGTTATCAGACGTCATATTGCTTTATGCACTGCATATGTAATTCAGATACGTATGTTTTCTGACAAATCTGAGCCTGTAGCTTTGCGGTATACCGCAGAAACATGTAACCCTTGTTTACACGTAAATACACTCCACAGTTGTACGTGACTGTGTTTGAAAACTAATTATTCTAATTGCTATAGATATTGTAACAGCATTCTGCTATTGAAACTTGGTCAATTTTAGTTGGAATCCTCACTAGCTGCACGTATTAAGTAGGCGTACTTGCTTGTGCCCTGCATGTGTAACTACGAAATAAGCAGTACGTCGAAAAGCTTACCAAAAAAAAACTAAGTAGTTTACTCCGAATTAATGACTTACTAGATAAGTTTTTTTTTTTTTTAAGTAACAGTTCTTGTCACTTGATCTGAACTGTTATTTTAGTTATGAGCTTCAATCACGATGCCCCTAAGTAGGGACCGCACAAGGTGACAGCAGAGCACCGACCCACCAATGGAATGCAAGCTCAGCTTCGTGTCTGATACCGGTTCCTTCGAAGCGCATATTTAAGACCAGCAGTGTTAGCCTATCCACATCACGTAGCCAGTATCTCTTAATTTGTACTACTTTAACGTGTAACGACACATCTTTTTCCAAGAAATTCAGTTCGGCGATAACGTATTTTAATCGTTAAGTCATCGGGTGGATGTTTGTAAGCGTAGTAGCCTGATGACCAAAGATCTTAATGGGGACAAATCCGGTTTCATCCATCCTGAAGACGGAGGCAGCTTACTTCTCTGAAACGTCAGTACCCATATCCGGACTGCACGATATCACATCACAAAGTACTAAGTCTAGATCAGCCAACTGGTCAGCTGAAGATGGTGACTGCAGTATACGCTGAAACGTTTAAACAACTTCAGCACACGCTTGGCTGAACCTTTGAAGCCGAAATTAGGCCTGCTCATTAAATACGGCGCGCGATAGCGTAAGTACGAGAATAAAAGTGACACACGCACGCACGCATGCTATTTTATAGCGGAGCGTTAGGGCGTTAATTTCATGTCATTATCGTAGGTTTCTATTCGTGTTTTATTTGCTAATATGACACAGAGCAAATTGTGGATAAATGTAATATGAGTATGGAACACTGGCGGAATTATATTGATAGACGAAAACCGAATTACCCGAAAAACACCCAACCCCAGTACCACTTTGTCCATCATAAATTCCTTGGCCTGGGATCGAACACGGCTCTTTGCGTTGACATGGTCCAGTGGTGTTCCCCTTCGACTTGTGATGACGAGATGTCTTTCCGTATTGCATCAACATATTCGTGATATGAGTAGTCGATTAATTAATATTGTGTCCTTTCTTTGTATGTAATATGCCAGTGTATGTTGACAGTGTTGTCATGTTGTCACGGTAACTGTCAGTTGCAGTCTGTTTATTCAACCTGTTGAAATTTCATGAAATTCCTACAGGTGAACTTCTCCCTGGCAGTATGCAGTGAGACACTTCGAATGCCTTTGTTGTACAGTAACAGGCATGTATCTGCAGTGAATGAAGGTGTCGAACAATTAGATGCCTAACATCTCATGGGACGAATTTGGAGAGTACACTGAAGTACATTTCTTTGCGTTTGTTGTTTACAATATCCATGCGACTTGTGCGGAATCGTTAAGCTTTGCGTAGCCGAAACAGACATACTGCTCTTGAGCATTCTAAACATGGATCGTGTATGTTCACTGTCTCGTCTGTAACGGCATATTATGTAAACATGGCTAACTGAATCTTCTATGCAAGATGCCTTTTAATGTACTGGTGCGTGGGCCTGTTTTGCTTCCATCGTGCCTGCACTGTGCACTAAATTGCGTTGTGTTTCCCATTTCTGGTCGCTGAACACAAAGTGAGTTTTACCGCACATATGCGTCCTTTTACACTTCGTTATGATGGTCATTGTGTATAACGATTTCGCCTAACGTGTCGGTAAGGTAAGTATAACCGGTATTCGAGAGATCCTCGAGGCAGAGTATTCTTTTCGCGAATGTGCGACTTTTACCCAGTCCATAATGTCGGTGTATAATATGTCAAAGTAGGTTCCCAGGAGAATTGTACGTGTGGCGTTTTACAGGATGTTTCTCAAAATCAGCGGCACAGCTATAAGGGCGTAATCGATGCTGAGAAGCAACGACGTTAGTCTGCGTAAGCGCGAGTCTTTAGACGCTTCATTTTCGATCTATGGCCCATTTATAAAGGAAGCCCCAAGCGTATGTAGCGGTAGAATTCACAATGCAAGACTCGGTCTCCACGTCATTCTACCCACTCATGTTTAAACATGGTGTTGCTCAGTGTGAAGTATAATGTGATGGTGTTGCTTTTTTTTTAGGGTTTTTTTTATTGACAACATGCTCCATTACTTACTTACTCCACGGTGCAGAGTGCTTCTTGAGAAGCTAACTGGTTTGCAGCTAATCAAGAAATTCCCCGCATTTCACTGAACCCGAAGGTTCATTACCGTACTCACAAGCGTCAGCCACCTATCCCTATCCTGGGCCAACCCAATCCAGTCCATATACCCACATCCCACCTCCTGGAGATCCATCCTAATATTATCCACCCATCTACGCCTAGGTCTCCCCAGTGGTCTCTTTCCCT
>Ga0136643_10015673_pt1 | contig 11388 bp, 3 predicted proteins | sample TergutLab28metaG_FD_96883 | JGI IMG/M metagenome (GOLD analysis project Ga0136643, IMG submission 96883) | Labiotermes labralis P1 segment gut microbial communities from Petit-Saut dam, French Guiana - Lab288 P1 (version 3) (version 3) | ecosystem: Host-associated > Arthropoda: Insects >... | reverse complement strand
GGCTGAGTGGACCCCGTTCCAGACCCACTACTACTCAGAAAATCTGGTAGCGCCGGCGATCGAACCCGGGACCTCTGTATCTGTAGCCAGAAACTCTGACCACTAGACCACAGAGGCGGTCAAGGTAAACTGATAACACAACAAAAATGTGTAACTCTGACTGGTGAGAAACAGATGAGCACCTGCTGGATGCAGATATCAATGAGTCAATAATATTACATAGCACCAGATATTTTGGTCATGCTGCTATTCTCCCCATTATGAAAGTTCACAGTATACGCAAAACATACAATGCCACATAATACTCTTCTCTGTGCAGATATATACTAGCTGTGCAAACAAGTTCTAATGTAAAGAAACGTAAACAGTTTAATCTGGTGTGTGCCAATGTAATGTACTTTCTAATTTGGATCTGCATACTTGAACCTACATGGACATGCCTTATCTTTTATACATATGGAATGGAATATAATCAAAAAGGTTTGAAAAAACAGGTTAAAACTTTTATTGATAAACCTATATAATGACTTTACACCAAACTTCTTGAGAAAATAAGTTGCAATAAGCTAAGGAAGAAATAATAAATAAAATGCTTAGGTTTCAATGCTTCATTCACATGCCAACTCTCAGTCATACTGCTGTCAAGAAACAGATGGAGTAAAAAGTTATGCACATAACATGTAGGTGGAGTCATACATTCCCAAACTCAGAATGTGATAGTAAGCTTAACATTGTGGTCACATGTCCTTAGGGAAGGAATGACAAAGACAGATAATACCTTAAGAAGTTTTGTGACACTGTATCAACAATTTATTTGTGTGTAGAATGGTCACATGCAAATATTATCACCTCTGCTTGCTATTTTTAGGTGTTCTTTGTGAGGTCAAAAAATAAGACCACTTATGTGCAGACTCTGTTCATGTGTCTGTAACCTAGTATCGATGTCTAAACCATCCCATCAGATTTACATCAAATTTGGAAACTAAGTACTTTACAACACGTTCCAAAGCAAGTGTTTTGTCAAAATTGGTTTAGTGATACTCATTAATAAAATTCTAACACTAATCTCACATCTGTTGACTGATTTGACCGAATTTTGGTACGGGAGATCTCAATGTCATTTCTCTATGCAATTGTGAGTTTCGAGAATGGTGGTAAAGTGAACGCCACACTTTACTTACAAGACTTCAAGGTGAGTCATCCTCATTGTGTTGGTTAATCAAAGGTAACCAGTACACAAGGGTATAATGACGTCCACAAAGACACCAAGGGAGACCAGTGTGAATACCAACACCACCACCCCCTACTACTACTATCAGCAGATACACGCCGCATACTTGCGGGCTTCACCCCCATCCCCAATGACACCTCCAGCAGAAAAAAACGACGTACACTATAACGTCACAATTGGAATACGACATCGTATAGATCTACCAAATACAACAACTTCAGCACACAAGCCTTCCAATTCTTTGTAAACGAGATCTCGTCCCCCACTTACACCACACTAATATTTGTTCTGTACCATGTTATATTGTCTAGTTGTTTCATCTGATACTGTGTCCAACCTGACGATGGCCATAAAGGCCAAAACATGTACAGTGATACCTCGGCTAACGAGTGACCCTGCTAACGAATTTTTCGGCTAATGAAGATTTTTTCTGCTGTTTTTCGGACTCGGCTAACAAATACGGATTTGGCTAACGAATGTTTTAGTGGATGTGCGTGCTAACATAAAGCAGCAAACATGAATGGTCAGGCCATTCCAGAAGCTTATCTTTTTCGTCTGTATGTCTGTTTCGGCTAACGAAGATTACGGCTAACGAATGTGATTCTGGAACGAATTATCTTCGTTAGCCGAGGTATCACTGTAGTTGTGATATTATATGTATCTGACAATATAGTTAAGATGTTAATACCCTTGCATATTGCTTACCTTTACTTACAGGAGTATATATAATTTTGGCCCTATTTTCTACATTCTTTGCTCAAGTTGGAAAAAAATTTGGTACAAGAGATACATGCAAAAATCTACTGAGTGAACATCAGTATTGCGGAAACGAGTGCAGTGAAAACAGTACTCTACGTACGGGCATAAATAAATTTCTGTCCTTACATTCCACATTTATTGATCAATTTAGGTGAAATTTGGTGTAAGAATTTGTTCATAATGATGTAAGGCGATATGAGTTACATGAAAATTGGTACAGAAAAGACATGCATGTACACATGTGTCATAAAATTGTATGACATTTAAAAGTAAATAATACCTTGGTAAATTTGTGTAGTAACATCACAGAGAACACTATTTGCAATCTCGTTTTCTTCTTAAAAGAAGTGAATAGGCACAGATCACATGTATTGTTCGATGCAAGGCGCTGTGTGTGTCAGTTATATCAAGCAGAAACAAAATTGTATTTGAACAGAGGCATTAAGATGTGCTCATAAACATATTATAATATTAAATAATGTATGTCAGCACAACTACTTTATTACACAAGGTAAATACATTGGCTACATGTTTCGACTATTGTTCAGTCATCTTCAGGCCTATTTTGTCAATTAAGTCACATGTGTTTACATTCATGAACATAAACACGATGGGATCCCAATGTGTGCATAGCATCTTGTGACTTAATTGACAAAATAGGCCTGAAGATGACTGAACAATAGTCGAAACATGTAGCCTATGTATTTACCTTGTGTAATAAAGTAGTTGTGCTGATGTACATTAGTTAATATTATATTAAAATTTTATTTCCAAAACGGAGAAAGTAATTTGATATGAAAAGATTAACATGTACACCAACAAAACAGTTGAGGAATGGGACAGCATTGCAGGGACTACAGACAGCTACAGTAAATCCACAATGTGGACATGCAAACTGAAAAAACTAGTCACTGGGCACATAGGAAATTAAACTTAGAAACTGGCTTTCTGACACACACATAAATAACACAAAAAATAATTATAGTAATGAATGAAATTTTTGACATTGTCCAACATCTCAGGCTATGACCATGTACCATCAACAGAATATTTAATAGTAAAATAAAAATAATATTCACCAGGTGCAACCAAATAAAGGAACACTGGGCAGCCATTAGAATTGACACTGTGATCCTGCAGCATTTTGGTATCATCTGAAGCCAGCAACTTTCCAAGAATCCAACGTTGAACCCCAACTGGAATCTCAAACTCCTCTTCAACTTTTTCTTTCAATTGAGCAACTGTCATAGTGGGTATCACTTGCAGGGAGATGGGTCCTTGGTGCGACACTTTATCTTCCACATACATATCAACCCTGTCAAAATGACAATATGTTAACATGTGACAAATCAGAAAAGGTTAAGTTTGAGATTCCAAAAAATATACACAGCTTTAAAACATTTGAGTTTTTTTAGGGTATTGGAAAGAAAGAAAAAGAAAAGCTGTGGGGCGAAAAAAAAAGCAAATAGAGAGAACTAAAGAAAAGAAATTCTAAGGTTGAGGAAACATTAAAATCTTTAACATTGTTACTTGATATTTTACATACCATACATGACAGTAACAGAAGCCCAACATACTTCAGAATTGCTAAGTTAGAACTTCATGGGTCTCTGTGTGCAAAAGCCCATCCAAACATCAGCTGTTTTTGTGAGCAATGTGCCTTACAGATTACAATCTACTAACTAATTACAGTTCAATTGTACATGCCCACATTTATCACAAGGTATGTAGAAGTCCATGAGCTGGGATGGTGTAGTTGGTATAGCAATTTGCTACGGGCTGGATGGTCTGGGGATAGAATTTTGGTGGGGCTGATATTTTCCACACCAATCCATACTGGCCCTGGGGCACAGCCAGCCTCCTACACAATGGGTACTGGGTCACTCCTGGGGGTACAGTGGCCACAGTATGGCGTTGAACATCCACCCCCATCTAGCGCAGAAGTTAAAGAAAGAGAAGAGCTATAACTCTACTCCCCCTCCGGGCCTTTGCAGCCTGTTATGGCATAAAATTTATCTTTTATCTTTTTATGTGAAAGTTTTAAGTTCTCAGTCACTCATACCCATACTTTCTTGTGGGCCAGACGTAAAGATGGCTTAATGTGTACCAGCCGAAAACATGTCACCTAATTCTGGATATTTGAAATACAGAAAAAAAAAAAACAAGTTGTGTCAACTGAAATTCCCTTCATTCACTGTTAAAAAGTATGCTGTTATCTATACTCTTTTCCAGTTGTTTCTTGAAATTTATCCAAAAACAAGGTATTTCCAGACAGTCCCAGCACACATTCTGCACAAGCATTACACAAAACAAAGGCTGAAATGCAAAAGTACAATGGAGTGGACATAACAGACTCACAAGATAGAAGCCGGACTAGCATCAAAGCTACGACGTTGTCGAGTCACAGAGCAACTGATTTTCAGTCGAGCTAGGTCTTTAGCTAACACTGCTGCCTGGTTATGCTGCCCACCAGCAATAGCTGCCTCAAGACGACGCAGCAAGCGATTAATAGCAAGGGTGTTCATATTCTTCTCCGGAGGTGCTGCCCGCAGATCAGCTAGAACCAGAACATCATAATGAGATCTCTACATTTGTAGCTAGAGAGGCTGATAGGACCAGAATGAATCCACACTTCAAAATAGTTACTACATATTAGTTTTGGCAACCACTGTTACATATTAAATGCTAAAATCATAAAAGGTAAAGGGAAAGGTAAAGTTCACCTTAGAACAGGCCATGAAGGCCCTGACGGGGAGTAGTGGTATAGCTCTACACTTTCTTTAATCTCAGTGCTAGATAGGGGTAGGTGGTCAACGCCACGCCCCAGCCGCTTTACCCCCCCCTCCCCGGAAAGAGACCCACTACCCACTGCATAGGAGGCTGGGTGGGACCCAGGACTGGTCTGGACGGGTGTGAAAAATCTCGACCCCACTGGGATTCGATCTCCAGACTGTCTAGCACAATGATAATGGAAAGTATAAACATATTGGCAAAATAGGAGTATTATAAAAATACAAAATGCAAGACTTTTACTGAAGCAACAGACCACAGATAATTTGCAAACATTCCAACCACAACAGTAAACAGGTGCAAATTAAAGTGTATGCTACACTAAAACTGACAATACAAGTAGTGCATACTTCATACAAAAATATTCTTGTAAGAACTCATAAATTAAGAGACAAAAAATAATTAAGCACTGCTCACACAGAAACTAAATGTAAGGATGACATGCATGCGCTGCGTGTGCACCCACGTGCGTGCGCGTGTGCGCACGCATGCACACACATACAAAACCCCAACCACTACCACCACAATGATCAAAATGTAAATCTATTTTACTTACAAGTGACTTGTAACTATAAGTTCAGACCAACCTTTGAAGTCTGCTATTCCCTTGGGAAGTGTGAGCTGTGCCGTTAACCTTTCAACTTCACCACAATCACCAACGCTGACACTCGCCGCTGAACCACTACATATTTCTGATGTCTGATTTGACTGATGAAGTCCTCCTTGCTTTGAATCAGAATCAGCAGAAGTGACACTTGATTCCTCAAACAATGCAACACCTTGACTGTGTTGACTGTACTTTGTTTCAGTCTGTGGGCTTTCTTTGGTTTCAGTAATATTTCTTTTGTTTTCACTAGGCTTGTGGACCAATGTTGGTGATGGCTGCTGAGGATTGAAAACATGGTGAGTAACACAACCAGAAATAGGGTGCGAGGTCTGTTCTGGGAGGGAAGATGCAGGAACATTGGCATAGACATGGACAGCACTTGATTCACCACTGATTTTAGTTGCCTCAATGTTTGCAAAATCCCTGGCACGGATTAATTCAAATGTTCCTTTACCAATGCGCCGTGACTCCTTGTTCAAGGATGTATAAAGCACACCATCTTTGATTCCAGTACCTGAAAATTCTTCGACTGTCACAGGAACCATGTATGCGCTCTTCACATTTTCTTCCTGTTCTACTTCAGCTCTTCGCACGATGGAATTTGTCTGTACAGAGGTTGATACCTTCAGGGGTTTTCCAGTTTTTTTCACTTTTATATCTTCATATATTGTCTTTGTTGTCACAAAAACAGCCTCTACTTGTTTGTTTTCATTCTCAATGCCATTCTGAAATCTAGATTTACCATCTTTTTTACAGTCAGAGCCTGATGTACTATTAACAGTTCCGTGTTCAAGTTTTGATACCTTGTGTGGAACTTTCTTAATTGCACCAAGCTTATGTGCATCATTTACAGATTTATCTTCAACAGTGTTATGTTCATTTAACATTAAATTGTTCGCAACATCTAAATTTCTATTCTTACCAAACACAACAGTCGGATCTTTGGGTCTCTTAGGAAGAGAATTTTTCATTTCTTTTAACATTTCCCTAAGTTTCAACTGTTCGCTTTCATCTACTACTTTTTTCACCATCACCAATTCGCTATTCGCCTCACCATGAACTTTCTGTTCTAAAGCTGAAATAAACTGACCATTCATTTCATTTGTTCGACTGAAAAAAGCAAGCCTGGCTTTCCGTACTTCATCTACGTCCAGTTTCTCTATTAAGGGCTCCGTCCCATTCACCATTACAGTATCAGAACTGACTTCTGCAGTTCTGTTTATGAGCTTCTCTTTATCCTGTTTTAGGTCTGCCATAAACGATGAGGGTGACACTGCTGTCTTATTTTTGTCAGCATGTAATTCTTCACTCTTCATCTTTCCAATATTATTTTCAAGTACTGCTCCATTTTGGCTGCATGTGCTTGAATCTATCTGTATACCATCTACAGAAATTTTTGCACTGTTCTGTATTCCAAGATCTTTATCTTCACAAGGCTGCTTGGAAACATGTTTATCATTCCTAACAGCCTGTGATTCATCATGAGGTAAATAACGCTTCAACTCTTCTTCCCAATCAATTCCTTTTCCTTTTTTTGATAAGTCCATCCTTATAATTTGTACTTTGTTTGTCACTGGTTTCTTAGTGTCATGTACGGGTGATGCTGGTCGTTGAAATGGCTTATTATACTCAGATGCATCTGGCTTATCATCCAGAAGAGGGGGCCTCCACCTACCACATGCATCACAAGTGACTTTCCAACGTGGATTTTCCAGGGTGCACCTAGGACAGTTCCATACTGTCATGCATTTTGCAGGTTGCAAAGCATCTGGTGTTGGATTTTCCATAGAAATGTTACCACTTTCATGATTCCCACCTTGATGTGGGTCCAGAGTAGAAGCTGGTGTTGTGGCTAGAGAACTTGCAGATTCTGACTGTTCGGCAATTGTGGGAATAGTTGGACTGGGAGAGTGATGACGACGAGATCTGTTTGCTTCATACATCACTCTAGAACGAGCTGACTTCTCATGGTCATCTTCGACTTCTTGTATAATAACACCAGATATATCTGAAGCCCCAGTCATTCCAGTAGGATCATCTGACTCTTTGCATTTTCCTTTTACAGGGGAACTTGATAAAGAGCTGTCAGATTCTGAAACAAATGACTGGCTGGTACCCTGCTGCTGAAATGTATTCCCTTCAATTACAACTCTTTGCTCTGTAGTACGCACACTTTCGCCCATAAAAGAAAACCTCTTTTCAATACCTTCCCTTGAGAAAAAACTAGAGCCTTCCTTTGAAAAGAAAGTGGAGTTCACAGTGACTTTGGTAACATTACCAATTGCATTAAAGAGAGATATAAGCTCCCTAGCAGAGCTACGCTTTGGTACTTCCACATTTTCATTGGAACTACCCACTGCAGGTACATCTGGATATGCATAGAACTTTGCATCCTCAGCAGCCAAAAGTGCTTGTTCCCGTGCTTGTTCTTTCTGAACTATTTCTGCAGCCTCTCGATCCAGCTCACTGATGTTGGCCAGCATCGAGATCTGTGACTTCCTTTTATCACCTTCTTTCTTTTTGTCATCACTCCTGTCAAGTCGGGCAAAGATGTTGAACTTGCTGCTGGTACTGCTGCAACTGCTGCCATCACTGGACAGACCAGTCCCTACAACTCTGGGAATTCCTACTTCAGGCATCCATTCTTCATGCCTTTCCTTTTCTCTGTCCTTCCTTTTCTCTAGGCTCTTAAAAATATCTCGCTTAAGCCCACTCAATGCATCCTTGTTTGCAAGGCTTCTTTTGTACCATGGCCGAGGAGAAACAGGCGCTGCTTTACTTTCTAAAGCAGCAGTATCCACCTTTGGCAACTCTTTGTTTGGCTTCAGAACGCCTCTCTCCAACTTAAGTGAGTCATTGCAAACAACTTGTTCATGAGGTGAACTTGGATCTGACTCCATACTGCCTGTGGGCTCCAAGGCCTTCTTATCAGCATGAGCCTTCAACTTAGCTATGTTTGCAATAAGTCGCTCTTTTTCTTCAAAAGAGAGCTGTCCAACAGGTGATTTGCTTCTTTCTTGATATGGCTGAGAAACCTTACTGTCTTTGTTATCTCTCTTCTTATGTTCTTCTGGTGGTTGTGGTGCAGGCCGCTTCTTTCTTCCAAAACTTCCAAACTGATTGTGGAACCTTCCTAAGGTGCTGCCACTAGGCTGTTCTAAATTTCTGCAAGGTGATGGTGGCTGTGGTGCTCTGCGTTTTCCTCTGACGTGACAGTAAGCACCAGCTCTTTTATCCTTTGCTGAATCACTAACGGTTCTCCTGTGCCGTGGCTTTCTCACAGCTACTAGGTCCCCATTGTCCATACTCTTACTCTGAGACCTACATTTATCTAACGAAGTGGGGAGGCTATCACTATATTCAGCTCTAGGAGGATCTGGAGCTTTGCGTTTCTTTCTCCCAAATGTTGAATTTTGACTTCCTGGAGATAGACTGTGAGTTGATATCACCTGATCTCTAGCATTGTTATTCTTCCTCTCTACCACAGGACTAGGGTTTGGGGTATTCACACCACTCTTCACCAATGTTCCACTTCCAAGCAAACGGTACTTTTTCCTCAAGGTGATATTCCTGTCAAGTTCTCTTACCTGATCTCTTTGATGTAGTCGATCTCTGTAAGTATCAGTGTCTGGACCAATTGCTATTAGTTTCTCAGGCTGAGAAGCACTTCCAAAAGGTCTGTACAAGGTAGGTGCTACAAACGCAAAACTGTTAACAGTAGCTGTGCTAAAAAGTGTGTCTATGCTACCACAACTTGAGCTTGTGCTGCGGATTAGCTGAGGTGATGCTGGAACAGTTGGCCCCGCCAGTTCTTCAACAAACTCTCCATTTCCAACCTCCCCACAGTTAAAGTCATCCTTTCCTTTCCGGAACCAACGCAAGAATGAAAAAAAACCACTTGCAGTCTTTTCTCTACGAGATCCAGTACCAGGATTTGCTGCAGAAGTACATTTTTCAGTAAAATGTTGCTTGGACTGATTATAAGGCAAGTTGTCTACTGCAGCTGCTGCATCTTCATATGAAGAATCATCTTCCTGAATGTCGCATTTTGTCGGATCACTAAATTCATTCATTCTTTCAATGTGCACATCGTGATCATGTGTTTTAATTTCTAGGTGGTTACATGACTTTTCTTGAATTACTGTAACTTGCTGCTCTTCTATCACACTGCACTGCCTATGAATGTTTACACTAATTGGTTCTTTCAAAATATTTTCACAACCTATGGAATCATTTTTTTCATCCTTGGCATCAAACCACTGATAATCACTGTAGTCCTCTGTGCAGGTTTCAAGACTTTTAAAGTCATTCAATGACGATTTAAGTGTACTGGAACCATTATAAGAAGATTTAAGAGTATCAAAGTCATGTAAAGATTCAAGAGTATCAGTATCATTTGATGGAGATCTAACAGTATGAAAAGCACATGAAGACGATTTATGAGTACTGATATCATTAAAAGATATCACAGGTGACTTGGAATTTTCTTTGTTTGATTCATAAATTTTAGGCACAAGATTGGTCACTTCACTTTTCACTCTCCGCTTTGGTGCCTTTGGTTGCTGTGTTTGTGGACGAGTGTCATGAACAAGGACTTGACTCTGACGCTTCCTTCTTCTGACAGCAGGTTGTGGCCCTTCGCTAATCACAAGCTGAAATGAGACCACATCACACGTGAGCATGTGAGCACGTTGTGGCCATGGTGAGTGACAAAACACAGCACACATTAGTAGCAGTAATTCCATGCAGGTAACACAAGCAGCTACGACACTATTCTCCATCAGATGTAGACATCCACTCAATGCTGGGTCCAACTTGACTTCTCTTTCATCCAGACAGTAAATTTTGCAGTCTTCTTCCTTAATATATTATATCTATGTCTGTCCAGTCTATGCATTTAGTGGTAAGGAGCAGGACTACACAGGGTTTCCCTTTAAGTTACAGTTAAACATGAAGCTACTAAGCAGTACATAGTTACATGTATCTAAGTTTTATACTAATATTATAGCAGATCACAGAATCTACATTTTATACAAATACTGATGTACACTCCCTGAGGATGACCCACAAGAAAGGGTTGAAAGATGTCTGTGTTCTAGTGTTGCAATTCTAAAATCTTTATGTTGTAATGTAGTGCATTTATTAGAATATTCTTGAATTTTAACAATTAGTGCACAGACATGCAAACCATAAAATATCAAAAAAATTCTCACAAGGCATATGAAGACACTTAAAAAAATAAAGAATGAACAAAGTGTAATGGTCACTACTGAAAAAATACAAATGTGTTATTATCTGAACCTCTGCGACTGAAATTCTTCAAAAAGGTCTCTAAACTAATGGTATACTGAGAAAAGAGGAAAATGTACACAAATTTTATGGACCACAACTTGTAAATTGGTGCAATGCATTCATCAACAATGACTTTGCGAATTTACGGCAGGTGACTGTGAACAGTAAAATGTACCTTCACGTTCAGAGGCATACAGACTTCTTAAAAAAAGTTCTTTCATGCATATGACCTCTATTCTGTGATGATGAAACCTCGCACTGTGTATACATGACAACATACTGTCAACACACATCATTATTAGAATTTAATATGTGTCAGCTGAAAAGTGAACAGTTTTTAAATTTTTGTAGTTTTTTTTTTATTATTAACAAATTTTAGTTTTGTTTTTACAAATACAGTAAAAAAAAAACACACACACAAAATTTCTATTTCTTGTAAGTAATTTGATTAGCATGAACATTAATATGTTGCTTAGCCTCTCATAAATCCAACCCATTGTCCGTACCTCGGGGTATAGTGGATTTGTACTCTACTCTACCCTGGGTCATGTGGGAGGCGGTAACAGTTGTGGAGGGCACTCCCTCATGAGAGTTGCTACAATGCATGCTGGCTAATGGGGCTCTGGTCTATCCAAGCCAAGGTGGAAGGTATCGTGCTGAAGGCTGCATGGCACTGGGGTAGAGATTGCAGTGTCGTAAACGATCCCCT
>Ga0136643_10015671_pt1 | contig 11389 bp, 7 predicted proteins | sample TergutLab28metaG_FD_96883 | JGI IMG/M metagenome (GOLD analysis project Ga0136643, IMG submission 96883) | Labiotermes labralis P1 segment gut microbial communities from Petit-Saut dam, French Guiana - Lab288 P1 (version 3) (version 3) | ecosystem: Host-associated > Arthropoda: Insects >... | reverse complement strand
TAATGGTGAATTACGCACATAAATGTCGCTTAACTTTACTGTTAAGGTAAAATGCACCCTTGTAGAGGCACTGAGGCTCTGTACAGGCCATACGGCCCATAGGGGGAGTAGAGGTATAGCTTACTCTTTCTTAACCACGGCACTAGAAGGGGGTGAGGGGTCAGCGTCACGCCTCGGCCGCTCTTTACTCGCGGGAAAGTCCCGGTACCCATTGTACAGGAGTCTGGGTGGGCCCCAGGGACGGTTTGGACAGGCGCAGAAAATATCACCCCCACCAGGATTCGATCCCAGGACCGTTCAGCCCGTAGCCAGTCGCTATACCGACTACGCTAACCGGCCCATTAATTTTACTGTTACGTAACTCATCGGTGCAGTACTGAGCCTCATATTTAAATATAACCATTTGTTATTGACGAACTCATGGCCAAGTAAATCACAAGTAATCTAAGTATACATTTATAGCGTGGCGTAATGAGGGTGCCCCTGTTGGAATCTGGGGGTGAAAGAATACGTGTATATACACATTGTTACAAGTTAAGTGTTAAGGTAATGTAGGTGGCATTAGTGGTTATAAATGAAACGTGATTCATCATATTGCAGTCACGTGACAAGACACTAATATGAGGTGCCGTACGTTTTCTAACACTCACTTGGAGCTGTAACAAACGCCTTGTTTCATTTTACACTCAAATTCCATGATCGCTCATTATTCGGTGAGCCGACTGAGGCAAATGAAATGGGAGGGGCTTGTGGCCCATAAGGGAGAGAGGAGAAATGTGTATTGGATCATTGTCGTCAAATCCTGAAGAAATGAAAACATCTGGAGAAAGTAGGTGTGGATGGAAGAATGATATTAAATGGGAGTGTGAAGTGATGTAAGGCAAGGGAAAGCCTGCATTAATCAGGCTCAAAACTTAGACACGTGGAAAGTTCTTTCGAAGACGGCAATAACCATGGGATTCAAAATAATGCTGGGAATTTGTCTCCTCGAGAAAATATTTGTTTCTGACTGCCTCCTATACAGTTACACTTGTTTATTTGATGGAATGTATTTGTCAGTTTATACGTCTGTACCACGTGGCGTGATCTGGGACGGTGAGAAAGTTTTTCAATATCCTTATATTGGTAATGTACTTGACTATTGGCAGAAATTCCAGGTTATCGTGCGAATTTCAGAAGAAACTGGATAAGGCATAACCGTTTGTATTCAGTGTCGTGGCTACATGTTACATGGTTACTAAGTCAATTGCAGCATCTAATTCATATCACAGTCCTTGTTCAAATAAAAGTCAAGGTGTACGTCTAACTGTTAATTACTTGTCATATTACTTCAGCTTTGCTAAGATTGTGCTGAGATCTGTGCTCGTCTCGGGTATCCCGCAGCGTATGATGGTATTACCTTACCGACGTTCCGGAGCAACCTGTCGGTCCAATGTTCAAGGGTCAAGAAAACCAATCGCGTAAGATTGTGCTGTTATTACTTCCAGAAAGATCGATCGCCTTCTAGTTTTCATTTTCAGGAGACAGAAAATCTAGATAAGCCAGCTGAAGGAATCGATGTGACATGGTACCGAGGAAGAGCGTAGTGGTGATTTTGTGCCGCAGATATGCGTTGCCTGTGTGGGGGGCTGCGTGAAGGATACTATGGCCTAAACTGCACTGACAAGCACTAATGAACGGGAAGAAGCTGCAAGAAGTTCCAGACCAAGAGCGTCAAAGATTTAGACAGACATAGAACGTAGAATCTCTATATGTCGTGTCACCTCTAGGGGAAGCATGGAATACCTGCTACCCAAAGGGACATTTTATGTTATGTTCTATCACCCTTTTTATGTTTCATGAATAGTTAATGTTAAGTTATTACCCCGTAATATTTTAAAGTATTTATTTCCGTTTCAATTGCCCTGTAGAATTGGCTGTTTCCCTGTATATCCGTTCTCAACGTGGTGATGGATTACTCGCTTCTTACTTCTCTAAATGACTCATGGTCCATTTTTCTGCAGCCATCACTGAACTGGCTGACAAATTTTTTCTCAGTTCTTAAGGAACTAGCTGTCTTACAGTGTGGGAGGGTAATTAATGCTAACCATGTATACCTAACAGTGCGTCTTCACACGTATAACTTCAAATGACTTTGCTGTTCGGTCAAATGTGAAAGATGTTAATGAGATACTGTCTCTGAAGAAATTAAAGAAATATGTCTTCCCTTCTTACATGCCTACTTACGGATTCTTATTGTCTACCAGGTAATAGTTTACTTACCGCCTTTTGAGACGCATGTGCACGCATCCTGCCGGTAACTTGCACAACTTGTTCAGGATTAATCCTCACTGTTCCGGTGACTGGCACGACATCAGCTCTCACCCTCAGTGTTCGTCCTGGCGGCACCTCCAATAGTCCACCCACTTTCACCATTTCATTTCCGCCCACAGTGATCACACCGCCCTTTTGCACCACAAGCGTTCCGCTCATCAGGAGTGTTTGACCTGGCTGCATCAAAATTAGTTCTTCATTGGGCAGCGCGAGCTCCTCGTCCAGGGTCAAATCATCAGCGCTCACTGTCACACTTCCAAGCCGCACTTTCACAACCCCGAGCATTTGTACCAGTAGACCGGAGTCTGTCTCGTAAACCGCGGACACAGTAATCTTATCTTGTTGCCCCACCATCAATTCAGCGTCATCCTGTATGACCTGATTGTCAGGGATCACCGCGTGACCTGTCACAACCAACTCTTGACCGTCTAACAGTACAACTTGATCGGGCATGGGCACTGATTGGACTGGCAACGGCTCTACTTGGGCAGTCTCTTCCACCACATGACCAATACGTTCTAAAACAGCATCCACTACATCTTGGTCTTCTTCCACTGCGTGTTGTTCCATCTCCGGCATATCTTCCTCTGGCTCTTCCAGAGCCGGTTGTTGCATTTCCTCTTCAGCTTGAGGTAAATCCTGCCCTGCTTCTTGCTGTACCTCTGGCACAGCTGGCCCTAATTCCTCCATTGCCTGTTGGGGCACCTCTGGCACAGCTTCCCCTTCTTCCTCCACTGCCTGCTGAGGAACCTCCGGCTCAGCTTGTCCTTCCTCTGCAATTTCTTCCTCTTCAGGCATCTGACCTGCCTCCTCCATCACTTGTTCGCCTTCCGGCGCCGCTTCCGCCCCATTTATTGGTATTGCTATTGGTAATGGTATTGAAGATCCTCCAGGGGGTGACATAATCACCAGTGTCAGCATGGCAACGATCCACCCGCGGAGCTCTTCTAGTGTCTCAGCATCCATTTCCTCTCTGGCAAAATGAAACATACGTTCATAAAAATCTTACTCACAACACACCCCTTTCCAGAAAGCGAAGAGAAATAGACGGAAGTTGCTGTCAGGTACACAAAGTTTCACATTGTTTACTCGGCTTAAATTGCATTTCTCCACCCAAATTACCACTAAGAAGAGAGTGAAATGTCAAGTATAAATATTAGTGAAAAAAGTAGCTGGCTTCTAAATTTTTCGGCTTCTTGTATCCATGAACGTTCATGTACTATGCTTCGTGTAATTCCTGTCAAAAATGGTAAAGAAATTATTGCAATTCGTGTGAATATCATAGGAAAGTTCCAGTGTATTGCCCTTAGAGAAATAGATTATATACTCGTAAATAAGCATGTAAAGATAAGGAATGTTGATGGAAGGAAGGGAATAGAGCAAGTAGGAAAAGGAGAAGGGCGAAGGTGGATCAACTTTGCTTCCGTACTTTAGATTTGGATGGAGATCAAGCTAAACTTTTCGAACTTGAAGAGGGAGTAACTGTCCGAATTTAATGAAAAAAAAAATGTTTGTGTAGCACATGACTATAGCATAGAGGGCACTGTGATCGCCTGCCTTATACAAGGTGCCAGTTTAAGCATGTGTTGGTAATTAATGATAATCTTTATCATAGGATGAGCTGTGGAGTTCTTAATGTTAATTCTTAATAGGGGCCTAGGTGAATTCAAACTCCTGTTTAGTCATCTGGGAACATTTATAGGAACTTCTATGTGGAAGATGAAATACGTTTTCTGATCTTATGCATATTGGACCGTGCATCATCTTGATATTTGAATAAAGGTAGACCAACTTGATGTCAATTATTTTATTATGTAAATTTACTGCTCAACATGTTTCGAATGTTAATACAACCATCTTCAGGAGCTTGCGACTACTTGGTGTGTTATTGCATAGGCTGTATTGTGCTGGCGTGAGGCGTGTTGGTGTTATGTAGCGGATTGGCTGTTGGTGATGTGGTATCCGAATGCAGGTTGAACCAGTAGTGGTTCAACCTGTAGCCAATCCGCTACATAACACCAACACGCCTCACGCCAACACAATACAGCCCATGCAATAACACACCAAGTAGTCGCAAGCTCCTGAAGATGGTTGTATTAACATTCGAAACATGTTGAGCAGTAAATTTACATAATAAAATACGTGACATCAAGTTGGTCTACCTTTATTCAAACGTTTTCTGATATTTACATAACTAAAATAAAACACAACCATATAACACACTTGCATTTATCACGTTGAACATATTATTTGCGTGTGTACGAAAGAAGTCGTTCAGGATCTTAACAAACACAAATTTTAAACAGTCCCACTGTCTCTTAGCTCTCTGCCCCTTGATCTTGTACCTTCGACACTGCAATTTGTCATTATATTGAGACATTTCACCCGCCTTCAGTCCTCACAAATAGCCTTGGATCTTTTGTGATGATATCCTTTGCTCATTACTGACCGTCTTGCGAATGACTATTTAAAAAATTTCGACACCAAATATATTCCTACATTTCATTTTGCCCTCTCTAATTTTTGTTTATTCTCCTGATTTTGCTGCTCTAAATGAACTAGACGATGTGGAAATATGACATTTCTTTTTACGTGCTATGAAAATTTGCTGTTTGTTACTTCTATCCCCTGACGTACTTTAACCTATATGCACAGAAATGTACAAGACCCTTTTTATCGATTGAACAGAAGCATCTACGTAATTTTACTGGCGTTAATGCGGAGGATATCTTCACTCTGGCTGGGAAAGAAATCTAAATTTTGCGACCAGATACACGAAGAATGTATAATTACAGTTATTTCGGTTACAAAAGCTGCGAATATTCGGGTTTCAGTGAAACTAAAACTGTTCTTTTCGGTTATCTGAAGGCAAAGCCCTGTCATATAAATCAGTCAGAAGAACGCACTTACTGATTGCAACGTATTGTTCACGTTCTCTTAGTGTCGGTGGTTGTTTGATGTTGATATGTGAAATGCATTTAGTATTTGTCATGGGGCATGGCTTAGATTATAGGAATTAGATTTACGAGTACAGGTAGTGTAAAAACGTCGCGACACACCGTTTATGTACACCTGTGTTAGAGGTTTCGTCTCTGAAGCCACCTTGCTAAGAAAGTTTTTTAATAAAATATGCACCCATTACAAGACATTACATAAGAGTACTTGGCTTTAAATCCCGCTAATTATTTACATGTATCTAAAAATGTAACATACAACGCAAATGGTACATTTTAGTCGCTAAAATCAACTGCCTTCTTGCTTTGTTCCCCTGTGTTTCCTCTTACAGGAGCCTTGCTTTTTTTCACTCTGATTTGAAAACCATTGATTGTAATATTGGGAATCTGACGTGCAGGTGACCGTGCATCGTGATACACTCTTATAATGAAACTAACTAGATGGAGCCGTCAGCAAACCTGTATGACACATAACATTGCTGTGTGTACAGTGAAAAACTCCTGATGATGGGCAGGGGAACTGTCCGAAACATGTAGAATTTTATTGCAATAATAAATTTGAGCAATTAGTGCATCTAGTTGCTTTTATTATAAGAATGTAATATTGTGGTAGTAACGTAGGTGCTTGGAAGTTCGAGTCCTCTCATTTCTAAATGTAAGATTTTTAAAATTCCGTGTTTGTGGTCTGCGACAAACGTGATTTGAGGCTTCCGCTGCGAAGTAGATGGCATATGCGCTCTTCTGGGTTATCACGCAGCGAGTAGTTGTAATTCCTTACCGACGTCGCGGGTCCGTCCCGCAACGTCGGTAAGGAATTACCAATGTACGCTGCGTGACATCCCATAAGAGCGCAGATCTAAAATGTATTTGTATTTGTATTGCAATATAAAATTATATATTTGTTATTGTCTTTTATCAAAGGACATAAAATGAGATTGACACTTTTAATTAATGTAAGCATAATTCAAGGTAATTTATTCTGTCCCGTACTTATTTAAACATCTGTGTTCCTTATAATTTCAGCAATAATGCGCATTGCTGTATTCTACCCCACCCCGTTAAACTAAGGTTCACTCCTTTGTGCTGATCCAAATTTCTGTCATTGCTTCTTAAGTCGAAAACTACTTCAATTAAAATAACAATTCATGATTTAAGAACGATATTTCTAAACATACTCTTAAGTAGTGACCGTCTGTTTGAAACATCCTGTAAGATATACATTTACGTTCCTCAGTGAATCCCAATACATTATTTATCTTATGTTAATTTTTTCCTGTCAATTGGAACCTTTGAATGTTATAAATCGCAACTTAACTTTAAATATTTTACATAAACAGCGTTTGTAGACAGTGGAGCTCTGTAATGCATCACCGTGTGTTGCATTTCTGAGTCTTATTTGACCCCCAAACAAACCTAGTCAGTACAGTATGGCAGGTCTACACAGCGTTATTTATTATGTGAATTTCTTAAATCTGCATAAATACAAATTTGTGATTGTCAAAATAAAGAGCATACTGAAGGAATATGAAATAAATACGAACAGAAAGCTTAACAGGTTACGCTGTTTTGCCTTACCTGTAAAAGTTCGTTCCACCTGCTGGTCTAAGAACAGTCTGAAGCTGGTTGGATGGGTCTGCATGTACACTGGTTAATGGCTGGAAGTGACGTCACGGTTGCTTTCAATATCTTTTCGAAAATACTGGTTTCATACAGTTTACTTCCTTACGTATTGCGTCCTAAAATTAGTGTATGTTAAATTTAAAATTGCTAAACGTATTTATTGCAAGCATTTAAAAAACTTAGGAGAGAGTTTAGTGTAGCTGTAAAGTCTGTCTTTACATGTAAAGTAATTATCAAAAAACACACTAACAATATTCTTATCCGTGTCGACGTGTTTCTTTTCTGGGATAATTATGAAAGTCACATGATGGCATAGACTTTGATTCTGCAAATAAGATAATCGGTACAAATATGATAATATGGTAATTAGGGTCGTGGATGTTGCCTACGGAATATTTACGCGACTGTACGCACAGATTCGTGTGTACTGTGTACTGTGTACCAGTACATGCCCACAAGTACAGTTTTGTCTCTCACAAACCATTAATGTTAGAATGTGGTTATAAAGTTGCATAAAATTCTTAAATATTGTACATGCGAGTTTCAACTGCAGCTGGCTTCGCTTGTGATTTTGTAATGTAACGCTAACGGCACGTTAGCGTTACATTACAAAATCACAAATCACAAAATCGCGTTATCGATTGTACGATTTGTGCCATTGTAAATGGTCCTAAAATGGAAGCATGTCAATCTGACCACTGCTGTGGTACTGTGTTTATTGTACCTGAAGATCATAATCTAAAAATGAAACACAAAGATTTTATATATATATATATATATACACACAAAAAATTTAATCTGACTATTCTTCTCTCATGCACCTCCCTTCGTGTCGGAGACTGATTCAGAGCTCGGTTTTATTTTGCGTAAACTTTCTGAACTTTTGGTTATTATTATTATTATTATTTAGGGCGTTTACAATTATATATATGAAATAAGCCATGTTTATGGGGTATAGAGTGTTGCAGCTTTTCTGTAGTCACAATTTATGGTACAAGCAATGTTATTTCCCAGGTTGAATGTTTTGCACTTCGACATCAGCACTTCCCGCAGTATGTGTGCAGTTCCCAGGATGACTGTTTTCTGTAGTTCCTTGATATCTTGCTTTCCCGTTATGTTGTTCGGGTATTGTCTGAGTGATTTCGCTAATTTTCCAGTATATTATTATTGTTATTATTATGTTTGTTAATTATTATAATGTGTAAACAACGATTTAACTCTCCTGTTTTCTTTGCTTGTGTTTGTTTCGTATGTGTCCTGTTTATTGTCCTTTGTTATTTGTGTTTGTATGTTGTGTTGCCTCTGTAACTAGCATTGTTTTAGGAATTCAGGAGTCTCAGCCGAATTCTATGCATTCGCCGTTATTAATATGTTGAAACTGTAGAGAAATATTTGTGTTTAGACCGGCTGATTGCATAAGCGTAAGATAAACAATGTTAGGTTAGGGGGATACACACAAAGACAATGTTTAGTTAGGAATTTATAACACTGTCTTAGATAACGGTAAAATGTACAATATCTACGAGTGCAATGGGCAGTCGTGTGTAAATTATGCAATAAACTATTATTACCTGTACCTATACAGAATTGGACAGACCCCGAGTACTACATCAGATTGAGTGTCCCAGGATTCCTAGCCAGTCTGCACATGAATGTGTCGACGTTGTCAGCCCTATGCAGCGGCCGCCTTTACTCCGCAGGAGATATTCCTGATACCCATTTCCGCTGCGGGCCGGGATAGCGCAGTCGGTATAGCGACTGGCTAGGGCTGGACGGTCCGGGGATCGAATCCCCGTGGGGGCGATATATTCCTCACCCGTCCAAACCGGCCCTGAGGCCCACCCAGCCTCATATACAATGGGTACCGGGTCTTTCCCGGGGGTAAAACGTCCGGGGTGTGGCGTTGACCACCCACCCCCATCTAGGGCCGAGTTTAAGGAAGGAGTAGAGCTATACCACTACTCCCCTTCTGGGCCTTCGTGGCCTGTTCTAGGGTTAACTTTAACTTTACCTTACCCATTTCCGCTGCTGCATGGATCTCCAACCCGCGGCTCACCAAGTTGTGTTGTGCGGCCCAAGGCCACATTTGTGAATTGTGTATATGCTATAAAAATTCTACAGCAATTTAGGTGGTAAGGTATACCATCTTCTGTTATTTTTTCCACTTGCGGCTCGCAAACTAGCCATCAATAACAGGTGTGGCCTTTTACCGTAACAAGTTTGGGGATTATTTGCGTTAGGGGTTGAGTCGACCCGTGGGTCATAGTGCGGCCGGAAGGAAATAAGCGAATTAAAAACCCAGTGATCTCTTCGAGAAAAGAAGCAGCGACCTTCCGGCTTGTTGCGCAGTGCCTGAACCAACTGCGCCACCACGCACGCCGTAATCCAATGTAGATAATTAAATTAATAAAAAGTATTTGCGTCCAAGTACCTTCCTTCCCAATAAGTACGAAAGTCTGTGTGCTTCGTAGTTAGGCGCACGCAGCTAAACTCTGAATGTCAGGGAACAATCTTTTGTTTTTATCACTGAGTCTTTTCTTTTCTCGACTCCGGATTTTACAGAGAGTGGCGCAGAGTCACCTGACAGTCGCAGCTAGTGATGTCTGTAGCGTCAAGTGACCTCTGCGTCACTCTGAATAATACAGAGTGATCAAAAAGTCTCTGTGTACCTGATGATTACAATAGAGAAGTCAGGTGCACAGAGACTTTTTGATCACCATTCACAAAATATTTTCCGTCAGCGTCTTCCGTAGCAAATGGAAGTTCCGTTGTCAGCACAAGACGTAAGCATTCCCCGTTCAGGAACTTGCATTATGCTAGCCAAATCCTATAAGTTAGCTGTAAAAAAAAGGTAAGGTAAATTGCACCCTTGTACAGTCACTGAGGCTCTGTAGAGGCCGTACGGCCTATAGGGAGAGTAGAGGTATAGCTCTACTCTTCCATGACCACGGCACTAGAAGGGGATGAGGGGTCAGCGTCACGCCCCGGCCGCTCTTTACCCGCGGGAAAGACCCGGTACCCATTGTACAGGAGGCTGGGTGGGTCCCAGGGCCAGTCTGGACAGGTGCGGAAAATCTCGCCCCCACCGGGATTCGGTCCCCGGACCGCCCAGCCTGTAGCCAGTCGCTATACCGACTACGCTACCCGGCCCACTATAAGTTAGCTATATCCTCACCAAATAGCAGGAGGGACAAACACCCAACCTTACGTCACAGCTTCCTGCGTTTTTACTCACGGATGTTCAGCGTACTTACCCGGATTTTTTCCCATCTCGCTGTGAATAAACTTACACGCAGCCAGATTTTTTCTTTTATCAACTCATCGAGCACAAATGTGGTTGGCGTTTAGGCAGAGCCCGACGGAATTCTTAGCAGACGGGAAACGACTCAGTAGGATTTCTGAAATCTGCGCTCTTCTGGGATATTGTGTAAGACATTGTCAAGAAACCTTGACCTTTGAAGATGGGACCGATAGGTTGTCCCGAAACGTTGGTGAGGAATTGCCACTACACGCTGCGTAATATCCAACAAGAGCGCAGATCTCATCTACTTCTTGCCAGAAGCCTGCAGACACACGCAGAATGAGTTTGTCTGTGGTTGTTTTCTGTAACTCCAGTAGCTTCACCAGTCAGCGTCATGAAACATGCACATGCCTCATATATTTGTCAAAATGGCACTATTTACGTACTGTAACAAGGTAGAGTGGAAACGTTCATTAATAAATTAATTGTACAGCTCGTCCCATTGATACTTCAGACAGTTACAAAAATACCAACACCAGTTTGACACAGCCAGGTACAGTACAGTACAGTACAGTACAGTACCTACATTCTTTTCGATTGAAACTTAGGTCTATTTTGTTTCAAGAAATTTTTAAAACTGCCATTTAAATTATAATATTTTAGGAAAAAAAAAAAATATATATATATATATATATTGTGCATTCCCCAAATACTTGAGAAAAAATGGGAATACAATGAAGAAGTTCATCGGCTCTTTATAGACTTCAAGAAAGCTTATGATTCAGTTAGGAGGGACGTCTTACATAAGATTCTCATTGAGTTTGGTATCCCAAGGAAACTTGTAAGGTTAATAAAGATGAGTCTAACTGAAACATATAGCAGAGTCCGGGTAGGAAAGAATGTGTCTGACAGGTTCCGTAATAGGAATGGTTTGAAACAAGGAGACGCTCTATCACCAATGCTTTTTAACTTTGTTTTAGAGTACGCCATTAGGAGGGTTCAGGTAAACCAGGATGGCTTGAAACTAAATGGTACACATCAGCTTGTGGCTTATGTCGACGAAGTTAATATACTGGGAGGAAGCATACATACTCTAAAGGAAAATGCAGAAGCTTTAGTAGCTGCTACTAAGGAGATAGGACTGGAAGTAAGTGCTGATAAAACTAAGTACATGGTCATGTCTCGAGATCAGAATGCAGGACGAATTCATAGTGTGAGGACTGATAATAGTACCTTCGAGATGGTGGAAGATTTTAAATAT
>Ga0136643_10015670_pt1 | contig 11390 bp, 8 predicted proteins | sample TergutLab28metaG_FD_96883 | JGI IMG/M metagenome (GOLD analysis project Ga0136643, IMG submission 96883) | Labiotermes labralis P1 segment gut microbial communities from Petit-Saut dam, French Guiana - Lab288 P1 (version 3) (version 3) | ecosystem: Host-associated > Arthropoda: Insects >... | reverse complement strand
GCAGTCCCGTTACAGGCCCGGAGGGGCCCAGAGGGTTCCAGGAAGTTAAGGTTCCCAGATTTCGTGACAACGGCACAGGATGGTGGTAGGTTGTCAGCCTTACACACCGGTCGCCTTTACCCCCAGGAAATACTCCTGGTACTCATTTCTGTTAGAGGCTGAGCCGACCCCAGGGCCATAGGGCGATCGGAAGGATTATGTCAATAAAAAATTCCAATGACACCATCTGGAATCGACCCAACGGCCTTGCGATTTGTAGCACAGTACCTTAACCACTGTGCTACCGCGGTCCCCTTTTTGTTCTGTATTTAGATTAATTTTAGGCGTCGAAGTGTTAGATTTAAAGGTTAGGTCCTGCAGATGCGATGTCCAATGCGACCCTCTTAGTTGAACTTCGCTTATCTTATCTGCCCTCAGCTATTTCCTCTATTTTCCTCATGACATTGTTACCTGTTCTAGACCTCCAAACTTCGTACATGCTATCTTTGAAAGTCGTGGCTCAAATATACGATCCCTTTTTTAATTAGCACATTTCCCTGAAGAGAGCAAGCCTTTCCGAAATCAGCCGCCTGTGGTGCTTTATGAGTTCCTGGCGTTATTAATTGTCAGCAATCTCCCATATTAAAAGTTCGCTACTCAGCGCTGCCTCTCACGCTCCGGTTGCAGCAGAATGTGGGGGCGCGGAAACAAGCAGGACAGGCGGGGAAACATGGCCGGCCAGGTTCAGTGGAGCTGAATAATAAATTGTGGGCTGGGAGAAACATAAATAATAAAATGGAAGGAAATAATACTCCTTCTGAAGTGTTTTGCAAGTCTGATCCGTAAAGCAGCAATAGAAAGGCATTTGAAAGGTCCATTGACTTCAGCAGCCAAAAGGCATGGTTTTACTGCCTCCCTAAGTCCCACGTTAATCGCCCACCTTTACATCTCCCAGCTGTCCTGACGTACTGCTAAGCTACTGTGCGAGTGAAGGGAGCCTGAAAGTCTAACTAACGTTTGATCCTGCCGGAGCACATAACACGTTAAACCGTACATTCCCGACAGAAAGTTAGACAGCATGATGAGACATACTACTAATTACAGACTAAATTTAACCTGCAGTAAATTTCTGTTTTAAGACTCAGTCCGTACCGCGCAGTAAACACACTCCGTCTCAGTTATAAAAATCAGTCAGTTAATGTTGTATAGGGAAATAATCGCTGTTTGTTCTGAGATCCATACAAAACACATAAGTACACTGTGTGGGCAGAACGTGGAATTGTTGAATTTTAAACTGTCGGTACATAAAGTGTACACTACCTTTGTCTAATTTCCCGTCCGTTTGGTAACCTAGAATGCTCTCTGCCTTCTCCGTCTTGGTACAGGGCTTTAGGTATCTGTATAATTATTGGTGATACTCAGTTACTGATGTACTCGCATTGGTTGTCAATTTAAAGAACACGCCATACTTTAATTCAAAGGCTGTTCCCCATCGTAGGCGGGAAGCTGTTGTTGGGAACGAGTTGCTGGGCAGGCTGTTATTTGCGATAGTTACGTACGTCTTGTGTCACAAGTAGACGAGAACAGTATTGATGTACGTGTATGTAATGTTTGTAACAACAGTTTGTGTTTTGGTTGTGTGTTGTATTGACGGCTGCAGTTCTGTGAATACTGAAAGCTATCCCCGGATATCAGTGGGCAATAAATCACAACGGCATGCTGTTATCAGGCAGAGCGACACACATCGACAGCGAGGCTGTTCTGATGAGGGAATGGCAGAGCAAGGACATGTTTCATGTACCCACCCCACAGTTTCACACCGGCAGCCATTGTCTGCACGCTGAATGCCCACGTCACTATGTATATAATTGTTGGCAGGTTGTTTGTTCCACAATTACTCAACACTGCCTAATATTATTTGCTATAAAATGAATTTTATATCACGTTATATTGTAAAACTAACAACAGTGAGATCGAATAACCACCTCTGGTTGAATGCATGTCACATCTAATTATGTGGCTAGAGGTAACATAAAAACAATACCAACCTCACCGCCTTTTACCGACATTGTGTTCGGGCGCGGTCGAAATTCAATCGCCTACTGACAGTTTATAATGTACCTTCATTCATAAAAACGATACAACGCAATTTTGTAGCCCCCTTGTGTATGTGGCCATTAATTCCTTCAGCGTGAACTTTTGAAGGAGCTGGCCGATTTTAAAGAAACTTAGTTTGAAGGTAACGGCCCTGCAGATCGTTATATCGTCGCATTTTTCAATTTCATGCAGTCAATAAGAACAATATGGCTGTCGCGCGAACGTGTTAGGCGTGAAAGACGATAGTCATATACATATTTAGATCCTTAATTAATGTAGATGATAAATCGTGGGAGAATATGTGCTTTGTGTGAATGTGAAATTAGAAGATGGCTGCCGAGGGACAAAACAACCCTTTGGCGATATTGGACGGAAATGGGAATTGACAGTGAGGAAATGGTCAAGGGAATATTCATAAAATAAAATTAAAGATCTGTTTCTAGACAGTTATATAAATGGATACCAGATTTTAAAATCTTCCAGGACGCACGCCAGAGGAAAAACAATTTAGCGCAAATCCTAACAAACGAAGCACCCTTTAATCTTCTCTGCTAACTGTGTGCGGCTCCTGTTTCAAATCAGACATTGTTTGTTGTGTTTCCTATAATTCTTACAGTACGTAGCGATTATTGTCCTAAACATCAGTCACCGGAAGCTTTTTATGATAACGACGGACTACGTTTACAGTGAGTAGGACTGATTGTTCGTTCATGTGTTTATTGCTAGCATTTCGCGCTTCGACATGTTGGAATGAGACGGGCAGGGACGAGAGAGAAGGGACTGTTGTTTTGTGTTGCTGTACGAGAGGTGATCAGGGGACCCTGCTCTGCAATTCAAGCGTACAAACTGCGGTACTGTAATCTCCGTATTTGTTCCGCTTTTTCCACACTCGGCCCTTTTCCACAATTCGCAGCAGTGTATGTGCTCTCCACAGGCTATTCTGAATAATATCGACGCTAAAATATCTGACACGCGATACTTAAAAGCGCAGTAAAACCTCTCTGAAGATAGGCTGTAACAGTGGACGTTACGATTCTCTGCAGCTTCATCTGTAACGTTCAGCCTACATAAAACTTAAGATCACAAAATCAACGCTGTTCACTGAACAACGAACCGTATTCAGCATTACTAAAAACTCTACGGGCTCTGAAAACTTTATGTACCAAATACAGCAGTGTTCTAGTGTCACTGCACCATAACATGTTGTGGGCTGTTGGGGAGTAGAGGTGCTGCTCATGCATCTTCGACTTCGCAGTAAGCTTTACGTCCTGGTCGTTTTATCACAGGGGGGATTTCCCCCGGTCCCCCGCGGGTAGGCAGCCAGTTGTGTCCCACAGGCGTTCTGTGAAAGGAAATTCTCTGCCCGCGCTGGGAATCGAAGCTCGACCTTTGTTCCCTTAGAGTACTCCGCAACCTGTAATGAGGAAGCTACAGCTCTGTGCTCTTTTACAGAAAATGTTAAACGTTAAATATAAGCCGTAATTTGACGTAAGGGTAAAGGCGAAGTGTCAATAATACCCCACACTTAGCCACCCGGGCTACATCTAGGCTCATGTCGTCTTAGTCCGAGTAAAAGTGCTCCGTGTTTCTCGTAGGAAGCTAAAACGGACTAAAATATTACGGAATTAAAGAGGAATAACAAATTTACCTGCCGGGAACTGAACCCGCGTCTTGGCAGCATGTGTGGAACAAGTGCCGTGGAATGCCACCACGGCCGTCTTGTGCCGGAAGCCAGCAGTGAAACTTCAGAGACCCGTCACAAGGAACGGGGAGCAAAAAGCGACCCTGCTAGTGGCGTAATGACAAGGACAGAAGCAGCTGAATGCTTCAGGATTTGTGGGATGGGAGAATCTGATGCAGAAACCTTGTTAGCGAAGAAACTGACTCGGACATTCACTGTGTTGGGACAGGCTTAAGTGACGTATGCGCAAACGGGAACGAATATCAGATTTATTTAATGCAAGATACAGCTTTGAGTTTCGAGAAGTGCGGCAGGAAATGGGCAGGCAATTTAGTTTCGGAGTGCGAAAGGGCAGCACACTTACTTTGTGTCTTGTGGTCTAGTTTTAACAGCCATCTGGGGACGTTCCTTGGTTCTTCCCGACTGATGCTAGGAGAGCATCCTACGGTAGGACATAACGAACTGCTGGCACTGCCTTCCATTTGTTAGATACAGGTGTTAACATACACAGATGTTAGATACAGGTGTTAAGTAAGGTAATATACAGGAGTAATCTTATGTGTAATGTTTTATACAGGTGTTGTCATATGCAGGTAGTACATTGGTATGCCACTTTGTTAAAATTGTACGGTTATATCATTCCACCGGGGACACGCGCTGGCGCAGTTGGTTGAGGCACGGCGCTACAAGCCGGGGGGAGAGGGGGGCCGCGGGTTCGATTCCCGATTGTGTCCTTCGAATTTTTCATTTACATAATCCTTCCGGCCGCACTATGGCCCCGGGGTTGACTCAACCTCTAACAGAAATGAGTACCAGGAATATTTTCTGGGGGGTAAAATTGGCCGGTGCGTAGGGCTGACAAACTTACCACCTTCATGTGCCGACTGTCTTGAAGTCTTGGAACCTCATCCTCCTGGAACCCGCAGGGCCTGTCCAGAACTGTACAGGGATTGCTTTACTTTTACCTTTACCTATATCATTCCACCAGTACTCCACACTGTAAATAACATTCCACCAGTACTCCATTCTGTCAATATCATTCCACCAGTACTCCAAACTGTCAATATCATTCCACCAGTACGCCATACTGTCAATATCATCCCACCAGTACTTCATACTGTCAATATCATCCCACCAGTACTCCATTCTGTCAACATCATTCCACCATTACTCCATCTGTCAATATCATTCCACCAGTACTCCATACAATCAATATCATCCCACCAGTACTCCATTCTGTCAATATCATTACACCATTAATCAATCTGTCAGTATCATTCCACCAGTACTCCATACTGTCAATATCTTCCACCAGTATTCCATACTGTCATTGTCATCCCAATAGTACTCCACACTGTCAATATCATTCCACCATTACTCCATACTGTCAATATCATCCCACCAGTACTCCATATTGTCAATGTCATCCCACCAGTACTCCACATTGTCAGTATCATCCCACCAGTACTCCACAATGCACAATGTCAATGTCATTCCACCAGTACTCCATACTGTCAATTTCTTCCCACCAGTACTCCATACTGTCAATATCTTCCCACCACTACTCCATACTATCAATGTCTTCCCACCAATACTCCATATTCACTCATTCGTCACCGACACGCACACACACGCACGCACACCACGCGCGCACGCATACACGCAGGCTATCCGTTTTCCAGATTAGAACGATGGAGAAAATTTTTGTGGCTAAAAAGGACTAAATAAAAGGACAAGAGAAAATGATACAAAAAGGAACATATTACGTGGTCCTACTGAGCGGTAAATATTATTTGGGGGATGAAATGGGAAGGGTATGTAGCACGTGTAGAGAGAGAAGATAGATGTATACAGGGTTTGGTATTTGACGCCAGGAGAAAAGAGAAAGATTAGGATGGGAGGGTGTGGACTGGATCATTCTGCATGAAGACAGGGACAGGTTGCGGGTTGTAAAAACGGCAGTGAACCTGTGGCTTCCATAAAACGCAGGGTGTTTTTTAACTACTGAGGAGCTGTTAGCTTCTCAATTAGGCCATAGTTTCGTGTCAGCAGTTAGTTGGTTTTCGCGATGTACTGTCTTTACGCTGAAAACTGCAGCATTTCAACGTACCAATCCAGCTGCTCTGCCCTGAAGGATGTAACAATGTAACATTGTAACAATGCAACAATGTAACATTGTAACAATGTAACATTTTAACAATGTAACATTGTAACAATGTAACAACAGAACTCGACCTCTAAACCCGTATTGCTTCACCCTCCTACAGGGACTTGTTCAGTTCCTTATGAATCGCACACACTAAACTTGCTAGTAGCAACAGAACTTACTGCATAAGTTACCCCGAAAAGTTTGAAATAAGAAACTTAGGCAACTGCCTGGGACGTTCGAGGCGGCGTTGTCTTTGTATGGATTCAGAAAATCCCAAAGTAGCGCAGGAGGTAAGCGAATGTGTCATTATGCCGGGATTTCGTTTGTTTGGGCGCAAGTCAATTCGACCTGCCATCAGCAGCAGTTTGTTGTGTGAACCAAATGGCAGTGGAGGAGAATATCGTAATGACACTGCAATCGGCAGTGTGTGTCCCATAAGGCCTCAAACAACGTATAAAAGTACTCTTCTGTTAGGTGTTTTCCCGATATCCAAAAATAGTGACGCTTATTTTAAGGTTTCCAGTCTTCACCCACTTGTCCTTCTGATAATATTGCCAATAAGATAATGATATGATATATTTGTTAAATGCAATTGGGTTGATATCCGGTGGCAGTAGTACAGTACACATTTACACACAACAGTACACAGAAATACAAAATTAAACAGAATACGCAGAACAGAACATACTTAACAATAATAATTCATAAACATAATAAGAATATAAAACATAACAATAAAAATACATAATTTACAAAATTAAACAGTAGCACACAAAACGTACAACCGTATATGTAATGATGCAAAAACAGAACCAAAAGAAAGAGGAAGATGAGTATGGATCATTTGTGGAATGATACTGACAAGGGAAAGCAGAGGTACTCAGAGATAAACATGTAACAGTAAGGGATAGCCCGGGATCGAAGCCTGTCCACCGCGACGAAAGGCCGGCAGCCAATGGCTGAGACGTGACACTGTTACTCCGTTCAAAATGGCACAAATTGTATACGGAAATTCGATGCCTTTTATTTGAAAGAAACGACACTGCCTTTGAATGACAAATACCAATTAGCATAACGACATACATGTTTGGTTCCGGTATTCCATACTTTTCCCCGTGGCATAAATCGGCCCCATCTGTTTGTTGAGGGACTGATGCAAAATTCATGAACGGTCCGTTCGATAAGAACAGATCTTCTGAAATTTGAACCTGTTGGTACATACAGTAACCAATATGCCGTGTAGTATTATTTGTAATCACCAATTGTCACGTTTCTTTCTCATCACTAAGAGCAAAGCCATGTGCATTAGTGTTCTGGCCTCCATCACATGCCTTCTGCTCTATGAACAGCACTTGTAGCTGTAAATACGATTATCTAAAATTAATGGCTGTTCTGCTCCAAACTAAACGAAAAACAAATACTGTTGTTAAGCACAGCACACCCCAGTTACAATATTTCATCTAATTCCTGAAACAAAACAGTTCCTACCCTCTAGCACTGCGACTGTTTGCCCTTAGAAGCGTAACTGTTACTGCTGTGACATTCCAGCCCTGTGCTTCTGGCCCAGACATGACACCAGCTACTCTTATTATCAGCATTCACGGTCTGTGTTAGTCCATCCAAACAAATGCAGTAGCAGTGACCTAATCTTCCCTCTGCATTTGTCCCTACACATTATGTGGTCTGTTCCGTCAGTCGCTACCGTAACAAACCGCGACTGTTCGTGTTACTGCATTACATGATAATTAAACAGCACTAACTGATTGGTGTTTGTAATGGACGGGGTGAGTGTTTACTGTGAAGTAGGAACTGTATTTGTGTGACACTGGAAGGAAGTTCGTAGGTCGAACAATTTGTGCCGTAACGAATGTTAAATGTGAGGTGCGTTTGCTGAAGTGTGACGGTTTGTGTGAACCCTTTCAGTGCGTCAGTTGTTTTGTGTATCGCCAGGTTTAACTTCAAAAATTGTACGTTCTGCCCACACAGCTGTATTTATGTGTTTTGTGTGGATCTAAGAACAAACAGCGATTATTTCACTATACAACATTAACTGACTGGGTTTTTTTTTAAACTGGGACGGAGTGTGTTTACTGCGCGGTACGGACTGGGTATGTACACACGATTTAGGTTAAACTTCATCTTTGAAGGGTTACTCAAATTCCGGTCTTTTTGACCCTTTTTTCTTGCGTAAGTATGTGAAAAAATACAAACTTCTAACAGACAAGAAGAGACCTGCGTGACGGAGTCCTGCAATCTCGCTTCGAACCCACAAGTTTTCTTCAAGCTTGGCATTTAATTATCTGAAATTCTTTTTATGTTTTATTTCAAGACGAAGCCATGAACTGATTTTATTATAGCGTCAGATATTTATCAATAACAAATTACCTTATGCTGATGGTATTTAAATAATTCCCTACACAAGTTTTGAAGCTTGTATTTTCTACATTTGTAGCTCGTTTGTGTGAATGCTATTTGGTTATGAACTGCATAGTTCCTGAACTTGATCATTCTGCGTTGACACCAACTCCAAGCCTCCCGTTTTGGCAGGTTTACATGTGTTTCTGCAGGACCTCCTTTTTCTGTTACCCAGCAAATGGCGGCTCCTCTGCCGTCGCTGAGTTCATTCTACATGCCTACCCTGGCAGACACTCTTTATACCATTCTTCGTCAGTATGCACTACATCGTAACATCTTTGTGAGTGCTCGCACATTGCGGTGTGTCCTGCACTGCATAGCTGTAATGTGCCATACTGAGATACTGCAGGCGACCTCCGCCGTATTAGCGTCGTTTTTGCTTAGACTAGTGCGCTGTAGCGCCGGCATTACATACTTTAAAAACGTTTCTGCAGTGTATGTGCGTCCGTCCGTTCAATTACCTGTTTTTATGCGACAACCACGTAGCTGCCACACGCGGTCTTATGAATTCTGATATTGGAGAGTTCATATTATTTTGTCGGCAGCTGCAGACCCAGCAGCGTGTGAAATGGCTGTGAGTAACAAAATGTCTGCCACATGTAAAGAATTTTAAATATTTCGGTTGCGAATTTTCCTATGAAAACGGAAAAGATATTCCACAAAATATAGCAAAATTTCCCCAAATACGGGGAATTTTAAACAGCACTTTTAAACCAAATTTGGCCCAGGACTGCTCAAGAATAAAAGTGTATAATCACTGGGTCTCCCCATTCTTCTATATGAAAGCGAAATTTGGACCCTCAGAAAAAAGGATTAAAGTTATTGTCATCAGCTGAGATGAAATTTTTCAGAAGAACAGCTGGTGCACACTTTTTGATCACAGTAGGAATGAAGAAATTTTTGAAGACCTGAAAGGAGAACCAATTGAAGAGAAACTAAGAAGATGCAAATCGGATTGGTTACGACATATAACAAGAATGAACAGCAGCAAGATGGCAAAAATGGTGATGAATTGTAGACCTAATGGACGAAGACGGCTTGGAAGGTCTTTGAAGAGACAATTACAGGAGGCCGAGACAGGTCTATAAAGGCCTGACTGGTGACAGATGATGATGATTATAATAATAATGATGAAACTGATGGTAAATTCGGTTTCGTAAAATATGGGTAATTTCTTGATTTCCCAGTGGACTGCTAGTGTCTCTAGAAGGACTCTAGTGCCATGAGTTTATTTATTTATTTATTTATTCCTGTAGTTAGTTAGTCAGTTAGTTAGATGCCAATCGCGAATACAATCGGACAGCTTTATCCGACACTTGCAACGAGGAACTACAATCACAATTTTATATATTTATTTTAAGTGTTTTATCAAGTATTATCCTGACGATGGTCCCCTAAAGTCGAAACACGTTGCTATAATAAAGAGTACCAAAATATATTTGCCGTAACGCTTCTTATTATCCACCGACATCGACGTAAGATAAGGATGTCAGAACAGCAGACAAATTGCGGGTAATGCTGTGCTAAGATCGTGTTGCTGTTAAATGTGACGCCGTGTATTCTGGAGAAATCTTGCACCAGAATATCTCTTCTTGTCTAAAACTGCTAACAACACGTTTCCTCGGACCGTCGCACAGTTTGTGCCAGAACACACAGTATCACATCCCTGAAGACACTAAACACGTCACATTTTTGCATATCACATACAAAATTTTCGCAACGAAATGCATTAAATCCCACGTGAGACCGAAGAAAACTCTCCACTGTAGGCCATCAAAACGTCAAAATCTGTTCTTTCCTATCTGTGACCAATTTGAGCTTCACAAAAGCCATAGAAATGGTTCATTATCCACAAAACAGTCAGAGTAAAGTACGAGTAATTTTATAAACAGCGCGGGTGTTGTAGGCAAACTGCACGCAGAGCAATAGAATTTACATGAAAACCGTTTCCAGGTACTGATAACATGGTCACGCCGGATCGATGGGCGTATTAGCATAGCCCAGCGAACACCAGGCGTAACTGTAATTGCTTGCAGCTCTTCCTGTTCTTTTGTTCATTAGGTGGGATGTTACGGCCGCAGGAAGGGAAGGAAAGAACTGCGAAACAAATTTATACATGTGGCGTTTGCTCTTCTTTCGTGTAGACTTTTGTAGTTCCTTTGCCACTCTCGTTAACAAATCTGACGAATACTGACATCTTAATGTGACCAGTGCCATTGGCCTTTCAAAGCCCACTATATGTACCGCCAGTGGTCACTATATGTACCACTAGTGGTCAATATATGTACCGCCAGTTTAACATTCAGCAATTCCGCGTTCTGCCCACACAGCTGTATTTATGTGTTTTGTGTGGATCTGAGAACAAAGAGCGATTATTTCCGTGTTCGGTGTTAATTGGCTGGTTATTTTAACCGAGATGGAGAGTGTTTACTGCGCGGTACGGACTGGATGTTTATACATTATCTATAACAATTCGGACTATGTCTTACAACAGGAATGAAGAACTTTGGCACCGGTAACAAGTATGACACCGACTGATATATCAGCTGGCACTGGGTGATTAAACACTTTGCCTACATGAAGGTCTGAACCGACGCAATTCCTCAACAGTGCACACAACATTTCATCGTAAAGTACATGTATTCTGTTAATTTGTGTGTCCACTGCGACTACCGAAGAGTTGTGGTTATCAAAAGAAATACAGCCACAAGAAAACACCACGTTGTATTATCGCGCATTTTGTTTGTGACGTGAAGTACATGAAGTCTGTTAGCAGTATGTGTCGCTGTCCCGCTGTACCGCTGTACTGCTGTACCGCTGTACCGCTATACCACTGTACCGCTGTCCCGCTGTCCCGCTGTACCGCTGTACCGCTATACCACTGTACCGCTGTCCCGCTGTAACGCTATACCGCTGTACCGCTATACCGCTGTCCCGCTGTACCGCTGTCCCGCCGTACCGCTGTAATGCTGTCAGGCTGTACCGCTGTACCGCTGTAACGCTGTCCCGCTGTCCCGCTGTACCGCTGTACTGCTGTCAGGCTGTACCGCTGTACCGCTGTCCCGCGGT
>Ga0136643_10015667_pt1 | contig 11391 bp, 12 predicted proteins | sample TergutLab28metaG_FD_96883 | JGI IMG/M metagenome (GOLD analysis project Ga0136643, IMG submission 96883) | Labiotermes labralis P1 segment gut microbial communities from Petit-Saut dam, French Guiana - Lab288 P1 (version 3) (version 3) | ecosystem: Host-associated > Arthropoda: Insects >... | reverse complement strand
TTCTTTACCTTTGTTGGCTTCTTCTAAAAGAAGATTGTACAAATCTTCGAGAATAGGCATATTTTCGGGCTTAGGGTCAGCAAAATAGATGCTGTACATCTTACGAACACAACGGTCAATGATAGATTTTTCTTCGGGTTGCAACCCGCCGTCTTTGCTGCCTACGACCAATTCACACAGGCTCAAGATAAAGTTCGATTTTAATGCGATAGGGTCCTCACCATCGCCATAGTCTTTGTGAATGTCGAGTGGGTTGATAAAATCATCGCTGTTTTGCGAGAGGTTTATAACTTGCCCCTCAAGCCTTTGTACAAGTGGAAAATACTCGCCCTCCGGGTCGAGGATAATAATATCATCGTCCGTTACCATAAAGGTATTAGTTATTTCACGCTTTGCAGTGAAGGATTTACCAGTCCCCGGCAATCCTAATATAAGGCCGTTGGGGTTCACAAGATTTTTGCGGTTGCACATAATCAGGTTATTGGATAAAGCGTTTAGACCGTAGTACATGGTTTGCCCATCTTCAAATAATTCTGATGTGGTAAACGGCACGAATATAGCTGTTGATGAGGTTGTAAGTGTTCTTTCAATTTCGATTTCGTTCTTACCGATTGCAAGGCTCGATACCATGCCTTGCTCCTGTTGGAAGTCCAAAGGCTTCAAAGCACAGTTTTCTTTTTGGGCTATCCCACTTGCGGTAATTATTTCATTATTCAGCTTCGTGCGGGTGTTTGCCATGTTCATAACAAGCACGGTAACGAGGAACATTCGCTCATTCCTTGATTGCAGTTCACGGAGTAGATTTTTGGCATCTTCGCCGTAAGTCAGCAAATCGCTTGGAATGATGTCCATGTCATATCCATTTTTTACCGCTTTCTTCTGCTCGGTAATTTTCATGGAATCAATATCGGATAGCTTGCGTTTAATGATTTTAACCGCCGCACCCTGTTCAATGGTTTTCATGTGGATTGTTACGGTCAAAGCACTTTCCATGTTGAGAAATTGGTTAAGCAAATCGTCCGGCAATTCTGTGGCGATTATCTGCAAATATCGTACAGAGCCGAATGTCGCACCCATCTTAAAATCTCTTGTGCCTTTGAACTCAAAAGATGAGGGGCTGATTATATCTTTGGTACTCATGCCAGTCTTGGCAAGGCCATTCCAATCGAACATGGCCTTTTCTTTGCCATCAGGATGTAATTGGCTATGTAACAACTGCACACGCTCTTTGCCGTTAAGCGACCACGAGCGTACCCCCATCATTTTGAAATTGTTGATAACATCAGCTTCCATGCGTTCAAGTCGTGTTTTTGCTTCACGCAGGGATTTGGCTTCGATAGTAAATGTAATGAATTTGTGCTTTACAAGCCCATTATTACCTTTGGCAAGCTGATTTTTGAGCATTTCTCGGTATTCCTCACGGATTGAATTAAAGTTATCATCACGGTCGGGCAAATCAATGGAATCCTCAATATCACGCTTGTTGCCGAACTTGTTTATAAACGAGAGCTGCACCTCAACAGAGGGGTCGAAGTAATTTAGGAATTTACAATAGCTATCAAAAATCCTCTGCTGGTCTTCCGTTTGAGCCAACTGATAATTTATGTCTTGGAATGTGATGGTCTTGTTGTACTTCCCATCAGGCAAGGCACAGATACCATCTTTGTAGATATGCTTGTAGGGTATGGTGTCTTGTGCCGTTTTCGGCAAGTCCTTACCGCCGAACAGCAAACTAAAAATGCTCTTTTTCTTCGAGGCATCATTTTTTACGGATTTTAGGTCTTTTTTATTACCTTTAACCACTTTTTCGTTTTTTGCTAATCGTTCCTTTTGGATTTCTTGTGTTGGTTTTCTGCTTCGGGTCAAAGCCCACCTCCCTTGCGTTGGATTTGTTCGCCGTATTCGTACTGCCACGGCTTTTTGGTATCAGGTAATTCACTTTGCTATAAAAGTTCTGCGTTCGGTAGATACGCCGTTGCGGAAATATCTTATGCCGCAGTATCGTGTACAGCCATTTTTTTGCGGGCTGTCCGTCTTTTTCATACAGAGCCAAAAACGCAAACGGCGCAACACAGGCAAACAATATCAACATAGCGGGTCCGTTGCCGAGCGAACCTCTTGTTAAAAAGAACAACGGCACACCAAGAGAAGCACCCGCTATGATATGCACGATTTGAGAGCCAGTCATGCCGAGGGCAAATTTACTCTTAATCTTGTTTAGGTCTTTGGGTACGCTTACATATGCGATACGACCACTCCTTTCCGTAAAATTTCATTGATTTATGCAGACAATCGTGCAATATTTCTAAGGATAAATTGCACCACAGGAATGGCTACGGAATTGCCCAACATCTGATAACGTGGGGTATCTGCAATCTGCTTTTCATTGTCTGCACCAAACTTAGTCCAATCATCAGGAAACCCTTGCAAGCGTTCGCACTCTGTTGGGGTTAGCCTACGGACTATGTAAAACGGCCACACGATAAGACTTTCAGCACCGCCGCCCATTTCGCCGCCGCTTCTTGTCAATGAGCCAAAAATGCCCTCTTGATACTTTGAGAAGCCGCCATCAGCATTTACGGACACATGAAAATCCATAGTGCCTTTGTACTGCCGTGCAGTTTGTGTGTTGGCCACTTCGCTTTCCTTAATGCTCATCATGCCTGTATCAATAAAGTGCTTGCGGCATTGATGCACGATTAAATCCGTTGCTGATTTATGTTGCCGTGATGTTTGGGTGCTTGCGGTATGACCCTCGGAAGCCCTTGTGTCGGTGGAATGGAAATTAAAAAAAGCAACAGCCTGTTGGTCTGTCGCATTAAGGGTGAAGCAGTTATTTTTATTTATCCCATCGCCTTGGGGTCCGTTGTGGTCGGCTCTGCCTATCATGTTGCCTTGTAGGGCATAGGCCATATAATAATCAAGCTCACTTCCTTGACCGCCGCCCGGTCTTGATGTGCCGCCTGCGGAAGCTGTGAGGGTTGGAGCAATATCGGGGTGGAGTAGGTTTTTGCCGATTACGCCATTTCGCCCAGTTGACATTCCGCAGTTTACGCCAAGCGTGGCGGTTTGCTCCCCGGTTATTTCGCCATTATAGCCATCAAAGCCCGCAATCTCGCACCGTATTTCTTCCAACATTAAAGGTTTTCGCCCAGAGCGTAGAGCATAGGCAACATCAGAGATATTCACGCTATCGCCGCTCAAACTCTCATGGATTGCCTTGGCTTCTTTTTCTACCACAATCATGCCGCCTTGGTTACAAGCAGGATTGCCGCCTTGACTATCAAGAGTGCGTATTGTTTCGGCTTCATAAATGCCGCTATGCGGATTGTTTGATTTCATGCTGTTACTGCTAACGGAACATAAACCATAAACGGCCATTTCTTCATTGCTTAACTTAATCCCCAATGGGGTACTGAGGTTTTCGTTATCTGCCGTGGCTATGCGATACAGCAAAGCCATTTCAAGCAGCCGTGGTAAAGTTTTACCCCTGTTCGCTGCCCTGCGTATTATCCCCTCACAAGCCTTCTTCGATAAATAATATTTGGGCGGGGCATTGCTCTCCATAACTTGCCACAAGGAAGATTCTACGCCTACGTTGGGGAACTCCCCAATACTGGGCATCAAGCACTCGCCAAGCGATTCTAACGCTGTCGCTTCCAACCACTTCATGGAGTCCGGCATTTGCCCACTTTCCACTATCAGGCATTGGAATTTCGGTTTTTGTGAACGCTTCAAGGACAGCCTTAAAGTCAATCCCTCTCGGCTTTCCACTTGATAAAGCCCCCGGCACGTTTTCCCAGAGGGCGAATTTTGGGTACTGGTTTTCAGTTGCACACCTCATTTCTTCGATAATTCGTATTGCTTCTAAAAATAAAGATGACCTTTCACCAGAAAGGCCAGCTCGTTTGCCCGCCACAGATAAATCTTGGCATGGGCTTCCGAATGTGATTATGTCAACAGGCGGGATTTTACCGCCGTCAATCTGCGTTAAATCCCCTAAGTGAAGCATATCGGGGAAATGCTTTTTTGTTATTGATACCGCATGGGGTACAATTTCACTTGCCCAAATGGGCTTTATTCCTTCTAATTGTGCGGCATATGGAAAGCCGCCGATACCGTCAAACAGGCTTCCAAGTGTTAAAATATTACTTTGTTGCAAGCAACACCTCCATTTTGAAAAATAATGTCTGAGTCCACCTCATTACCAAACACAGACCACCCCTCGGATTTTACACGAGCAAATAGCTCAATCCTCGGAACATCACCCATCAAATCAACAATGCGGCTGCGGATTTCATCAGGCTTTTTGCTGTGCCGCTCAATGGGCGTGTCAATCACTTGCCGAACGCTTTTTGAAACACGTTGCGGCTTACCCCTTGTGGCGAGTAAGCAGATTTCGGCATTGGAACGAGTCCAATATCCAAGCCCAACGAAGAAGCCCTCCGATTTTTTATTTCGTTTTACCCATGTAAACGCAACCGTTTTGTATGTGAAACCCCAAGCATCAATAACCGCAAAGGCTTCTTTCAGATTTGGGTATGTAGCCCATAAAAAAAGCACACAGTCCTTATCGGCAATATCGCCAACAGGCAAGGCGCAAATATCAGCTAATCTCATTGTAGGGTAATGATTTTCCGAGGGCGAACGCCCACGGCCTTTATTACTCCATGTGCGATAATCCCAAGGCGGGTCAGCATAAATTACTTTGTACTTCGTCAGTTCTCGACCTCCTAATCAATTTTGCATTGCTTCACAAACAAACTTCACACCTTCGGAATACCAATATAATCAAGAAACGCACCCAATCCGAGTGCGTTCATACAATAATCGTGCAATTTGGGGTGAGTTTCAGCCAATCGCTGAAAACGGTTCACCTTGTCATGGTGGCAGCCCACAGGACACCAAACGCACCCGGTACGTTTTTCTTTGGTTGTCGTGAGTCTACCTTTCTTATCCTCAACAATATCGCCATACACCGAGGGAATAGGAATGTTATAATCCTTTATGTAGCGCAATATGTCGCCCTCAGTCCACACGGATAAAGGCTTAGACAAGGGCTTCTTGGAATTAAAGTTATTACAACCAGTTTGAAACCACGCTTGTTTACGCCTTTGGCTCTCGGCTGCCATTGTGCCGACCATTGGGTGCTTGCCAGTTTCTTTTCTGTGTTGTTCGAGTGGTTGCTCTTTCATAATCTCACAACACTTTGATGAAATGATAAATGGAGCATCAACCAAATGCGCCCACCTTGCGTAATTGCTTTGTCGAAACTTGCTTGGAGTGCCATCACGGTTTATGCCTTGCAAACGTTCCAATGCCCACAATGAGCCTTTTCGTGCGTAAAAAATAGTATGCGCCACATCTTTTGACGGATAACACCAACCATACACACGGACAACCTCATCAAACCGCATTTTGGGTTTAAGCACCGTTACATTCGGCGTATTCATCGCAAATCTGCCGACTTCTGGAAACTCCAATCCCGTGTTCACAAAAACAGCTTCAATATCAGGAAAACACCGCCTTGCCAAATCCAATAAAACCGCCGAATCCTTGCCGCCAGATGTTGAGATTGAAACCTTACCATCAAAACGATGATACCACTCAATTATCTTTGCTTGCGCTACTTGTATTTTCCTCCATAACGGCCACCCTTGCATGATTTTCAAATCTTCAGCCGTATGTTTTTTGTCTTGATAAATACATTATCACCCCCGATTTATTTTATTACGTTGCACCTACACGCCGCCCAAACAGTAACTTTTCGCCCTGTTTTTATGCACAGCTTCTTATCAACAGGCTTAACCCTGCCTTCTTTACGAAGCTCCGTTAGCCTTGGTGCGGTAAAGTTACGCTCATCAGAGGGGATATGCCCGCGGTTATGCAATGCCACCGCAATTTCCTGTGCGGTCAGTTCGCCGTATTCGCCAAGCACATCAAGTATCAGCTTCTTGCGAATGTCAGCGACAAGCGATATTTGCTCATAACTTTCAAGCTGTGTTTCCTTCGTTATATCCACGTATATCCTCCTTCATGTGAACGTATTTTTTAGCTCACCCCAAATATGGACTTCGCAACAGAACCAGTTTTTATGATGGCAAACGCCAAAAGCACACAAAAGCCCGCCAAAAGGAACATTGAACCACCAAGACCGCCAGAGTCCGAACCATCACCGACAGCATTTGCGATACTTGCGGTTATCTGTGATTCAACCAAAGTGCCGAAAATATTCATAACAACAATAATCAGCAGACCTTGGAATGAATAGGCAGCAATGGTTTTTACATAGTTTTTGCCAATACTGCTCATTTCCGAGTTTACGAATGTAGCCATAGGCAGAGCCGACAGCGACACATACATATAAATCTCAATAAACCTATGAATTACGATAATCGTGATAAGTGCGCCAACAATCAGCAGAATAATCTGTATCAAAAACAGCGTGAGGAACATTCCCAACAATGCGCCAATGCCCATCGCTTCCAATCCTGCTTCGATATTTGCCATTACTGCGGGTCCGCCGAAAGTCATATCAACGGCAGCATCACCCATACCGCCACCGCCAGCCCCTCCTGTGAGTTGATTGCCGACCGTGCGGATTAAAGCTCCTGCCCCGATTACGATGATACCGCCGATTAGACCGATAATTCCTTTTTGCTTTTCTGCGGCACTATCACTACTAAAACCAATACCAAGGGCAGCTATACCAAAGAAAGTAATCAATGCACCAATCGCACCGACAAGCCACGGCATGAAATTGAGTAGCCAGTTACCGTCAGCACCAATACCCCCGGTTGCACCGCCGCCTGCGGCTGCTGTGATTGCCATTGCTCCTATATTGAAAATGCCGTTTACAATCGTGAAAGCGTTTGTTAAAAATGCAATGCCCAAAACGAGCTTGATGCCCCATTTAACGAACATTGCAGGTTCAATATCGCTCATGTTGTTTTTAGCCATGAGCATACTAATCAATTCATATGTCATCAGAACAGTCAAAACAAGCCCGGCAATAGGCATGATGGCATTATCCGAAAGCGCACGGAGCATATTGAAAACATTTGCATCAAACTCCATAGGAGTCTGCCGTATTGTTTCAGCCGCACCTGCCACGCTTTCGTTGAAGTTACCCAGTATATTGCCGAGCATATTCATAATGGCTTCTCGCAATGACCGTTCAATAGGTCTTAAAAGCCAGTTCAAAAATTCTCACCCTCTTTCTTATGGTGTAACCACCACCAACCAAAAAATCCCCAATGGGGGACAAGTAAGTTAGTGGTGGTATGTACTGCATTGTTGTGTTTTGCTATTTTGCATTTTATGGGTTTGCGGTTTATGGGAAAGTTGGTGCAGAAATTAGAGTGGGCCCGATTGCTCCGATAAGGATTGCGGCACCGATAACGATAATGCCGCCAACAAGCCCGATGATACCCTTTTGTTTTTCGGAAGCGTTATCACCGCTAAAACCGATACCGAGGGTTACGATGCCAAAGATAGCCAAGAAGCCACCGATACCACCCACGCCCCAAGCAAGGAAACTGATAACGCTGTCAATGATACCACCAATATCAGTAGTGCTTGCGTATACAGGCGTAGCCGCCAAGACAAGCGACATCAATGCTGCGTACATCGCCATAATCATTTTTCTGCTTCGTGTTAATGCTCTGTTTAGTTTAGTCATTCACATTCTCCTTTTTTAGTTTTTTTGTTTTACTTGACAAGATGCTGGCGTTTACAACATTCCAATCATCTTTTTGCATCTCTGCTTTGCTGATGTCTGTGTTATTGGTTTTATCCAAGAATGCTTCAACATCAAGATGGCGAGAGTTATCAAAATCAGACAGATATTTGTAGTTCTTATGCCCCTCAATATCAAATTTCTTCGATAAAAAAGGACGTTCCCCGCGTATCTGCAAGATACACATAGAGCCGTCCAAAGTCGCTATCTCTTGCGCTGTTTGTCAAGGACTTTTTCACCGCTTGGGCTTTTGAAATAGCCGCTTTGAAAAAACATATTGACAAATATCAATGTGAGGAGTAAAATAGGATATATCGAAGTTTTTGAATATGAAAATTTGCGGAGGGGATAAATGAGCAAAATATATTTGGAAAACGCCAAAATCTTCAAAGCCTTCTGTGATGAAACGAGGTTGAAAGTTTTGGAACTTCTACAAAGCGGCGAAAAATGCGCCTGTGTACTATTGGAAAAAGTTAATGTCAAACAGCCCACACTTTCGCACCACATGAAAATACTTGTTGAAAGTGGGATTGTGAACGCTCGAAAAGAGGGCAAATGGATGTACTATTCCATAAATGAGGAAAACGGCAGGGTGGCTCTTTTGCTGTTGCGTGATTTTGTAACTGTCATTTTGGACGGCTGTTGTTCAGAAAATGAGAAATGCAAATAACAAAAAATAAAGGAGAAATTTCAATGAGCAGTATTATCGAAAATGTAAAAGAGTATTATGGCAAACAGCTACAAAGCAAGGACGATTTGAAGTCAAGTGCTTGTTGCTGTTCGGAAAGACCGCCTGCGGCAGTTATGGAAGTGTTGCCGCTTATCGCTGATGAAATAATGCAAAAATTCTATGGTTGTGGCTCGCCGTTAGCCCCATTATTAGAGGGAATGACTGTTCTTGATTTGGGATGCGGAACTGGTAGAGATGCGTATATCACATCTAAACTTGTGGGCGAAAACGGCTCTGTAATTGGCGTTGATATGACTACGGAGCAGATAGAAGTTGCAAAGAAATATCAAGATGAACAGCGTGAGCGTTTTGGGTACAAAAACTCAAATGTCAAATTCTATCAAGGCTATATCGAAGATTTGAAATCAATCGGCATTGAGGATAACAGCGTTGATATTGTCATTTCAAACTGCGTTATAAACCTTTCTCCCGAAAAGGAACAAGTATTCAAGGAGATTTATCGTGTCCTAAAACCGGGCGGCGAACTTTTCTTTTCTGATGTGTTTTCTGATAGGCGTATTCCGCAAGAACTTGCCATTGACCCTGTTTTGCGTGGTGAGTGTTTAAGTGGTGCATTGTATACAGAGGATTTTCGTAGGGTAATGGCGAAAGTAGGTTTTGCAGATTTTAGATATACAAATATCCGTAACCTTGAACTGAACAGCGAAGAAATAGAAAACAAAATCGGATATATTACATTTTCCTCTCGTATGGTGAGGGCTTTCAAACTTTCCGACTTGGAAGATATTTGCGAAGATTATGGGCAAGTAGCCTATTATGATGGTAGCATTGCAGGGTATCCACATTTCTTTGACCTTGATGACCACCACCGCTTTTATACTGGAAAACCTATGCTTGTTTGCGGAAATACAGCGTCAATGCTTTCAAATACTCGTTATGCAAAAGCCTTTAAGGTGATTGGCGATACTTCCGTACATTATGGAGCGTTTGGGGTTTGTGGAAATGGTGCAGGTGCGGAAAGTGTATTGTCGAATACAGGCGGCTCTTGCTCGACTGGCTCGTGTTGTTAATGCTCAGATTTTAACAAATGAAAGGGGCTGATACGCCTATGGGTTGCCCGAATGTTATTGAATGTCCTTGTCCTAAAACGACTTGCCCAAACCATAAAAAATGTTGTGCTTGTGTGATAAAGCACAAGGAAACAGACAGCTTGCCTTTTTGCCTGTTCCTTGATAACGAGGGCGATAAAAGCAACGCCAATTATTACCGCAAATTGAAAAGGCGTTTTGAAAATGAGGGGGAGTAAAATTCTGTTCTTTGGGCGAGGTCGGGGGCGTGGGGGCAGAGCCACCACATAACTAACAGCAAGCCGCAAAGTAGTGAAGCCGATTTTGCCGTATAATGAAGCAGAGAAAACGGGGAACAGGATTGTTTTTTATCCTGTTCCCCGTTTTCGGCAGCGTAATGGCACGGCAAAAATCCAGTCTGTCAAGGGTTTAAGAGTGGAGATTTTTTCTGCGTACTTTGCAGAAAAAATACTACTCGTCCCTTGGCTGACTGGATAGGCGGAACGGATGAGAACGGAAACGGCTATTCCTCTGTGCCGATATACATTTCCTCGGCTTGCTCCAATCCATCTTTCAACATCTTAACGGCATTTTCCGTTTCGGTTGAAACACTTTGCGATTTTCCAATTTCGTCAATCGCTTTTGACATAATTCCCACCAGTAAGGCGTAGGCTTTTTGATAATCCACTTGCTTTCCCTCCCTCCGTACTTTTCTTTATATGGGGATTATATTCCCCTTATATATGTTGATTATAACCCCCATAATAAAAATATGCAATAGGCAAATTTATGATGGGGGTTTTATCGTGATTAGATTTGATAAACTGTGGGAAACCATGAAAGAAAAAGGCGTTTCAACTTATACGCTCCGTGAGAAATACAGCATAGATACACGCACCATACGGCGGTTAAAAGCGAATGAAAACACGACAACGGAAACGCTAAACGCTCTTTGTGAAATTTTGGATTGCACCCTGCATGACATAGCGGAGTATGTGAAAGAGTAAATTTGTTATCGTTCCATATCGTGCCGCCTTTGTTGCTGTAGCTGTTCCATCTTTTCGGCGTTGTCTAAAATATGCTCAACACTTCGTCGCACTATGCTGATTTGACGAACGCCCTCTTTTAATTGGCGGTAGCTTTGATATAGATTGTCTTTTTCGGCGGTGAGTTCTGCGGCTTCTTTTTTCCACGCTTTTGTGTTTAGGGTCGTGCCGTCAAGGTTGGATTGCAGAAAACGCTCGGCGGCTTGATATAGGGTAAGTTCTGTGCGGTGGGTTTCAAAAAACTTGTCTTTGTGTTTCGGCTTTTGCTGTTTGTAAAGCCTGTTGATTTCTTTGTGCTGTAGGTAGAGGTCGGATTGCTTGATTAGCGGATTTAGCTTTTTCAATCGTTCCTCTACGGCTTTTGTTTTTTCGTTTACCTCGTCAAATTTGGCTTCTGTAGCGGCAAGGGTTTTTTGCAATTTTGATAGAGTGGTGATGTTGTACTGTTCCAAAAACTCAACGGCAGATTTTACAACGGATAAAGAAGTGATGCGTTGTACTTTAGCTTTTGCTTGTGGGTCGCTCAACATATTTTTAAGCATTGCTAAAATGTTGGGTTCTGCTGTCGGTGGCGGTGTGATTTCTTGCGGTTGGGTTTGGGGATTTTGCGGAGTAACTTTTTCAGCAAGCAGCGTTTCAATATCACTTTTTAATTCGGTGATTTTGATTTTAAGGTTACGCAACTTTTGATTTGCAAATTGTATTGCTCGGTTTATATTTCCTCGTTCTGTCTGTATTCCTCGTTGCTCCATCTGATGAGCGGCTACTCCAAGATGGATAGTCGGGATTTGGTCTATGCCTTGTCGTTCATAACTGCGGTGGTCTATTCGCTCGGTGTGTCCTGCTTGC
>Ga0136643_10015665_pt1 | contig 11391 bp, 10 predicted proteins | sample TergutLab28metaG_FD_96883 | JGI IMG/M metagenome (GOLD analysis project Ga0136643, IMG submission 96883) | Labiotermes labralis P1 segment gut microbial communities from Petit-Saut dam, French Guiana - Lab288 P1 (version 3) (version 3) | ecosystem: Host-associated > Arthropoda: Insects >... | reverse complement strand
TAAGAAGTTCTTTGGACAACCTGATGATGGCTTACATACAGGGCCGAAACATGTAGTTGTATATTATATATTGCTACTAATTGTAATATTGTTGTGTTCATGACTGTATGTATATATAGATATATACACACCACAGCTCTGTATTACAGTAGTAAAAATGTTGCATGTATTTCTGCCATTACATGGCAGGGTAGTGTTTGTTCACTATGTGCAGTATTATGTAGGAATGTAAGCATTTGAAAATATGAAGGAACATCTCGTTTTGTTTATTACAATGCACTTGAGAATTTACAGTGGGCAGTCAGAAGTGTCTGCTTAGGTGGCTAGGAGTCAGTGCTGTATCTGTAGTAAGACTGGTCCAGTTAGTACTCTTGCCCATACTGGTGGAAGATTTGGACAATAATTAGTTTTATATCCTAGACAGGTAATTGATAATAAGGTATCACACTTTCAAGTTTTATATACATTTTATGAGACGATCAGACAGCTGAGCGGCATAGGCAGGAGTATTTTCCAAACTGCTGACATTGGATATAAATCTTCAAGTAGTAGCATTTCTTTTCATAGGTGTATTAAATCTGTGAAAATACACTCTGTTATATGTATTGTTCAAATGAAACATGTTTTGGGATTGGTTTGGGTGAAGGAGAAGATGTCATTAAAAATAATCCATATGGACACAGAGCAGGCATACCACTATTGACACAACAGCCAATGGTTCTCCTCCACAAAATAATCCCTGAAATGCTATTGGAACCACTGCACAGCTATGGCCTTGACATCTTCATCTAACCCATGTATTCAGCCCTTGAACGGCACTGATGTGGAACCCTTTGAAATTGTGTTATTCCCACCTTGTGTCCAAGTATGCTTATGAGGGATGTCTTTGTTATTTGACAGTTCATGTCAGTGTCAATCTGTAGCTCGCACTGCACATGACATGCTTTGCTTCATGTGATGAAAGCTGTTGGACCAGCTGCCATGCTGCCTGTATATTTCCCTCTGTGCTTTCAGCCTACTGAAGACATTGCCAAAGGGACATAGATTTGTGTCTCATGAAGATGTCAGTGTTAAGGCAGTGCAGTGGTTCCATCTGCTGCCCAGGATGTTCTTTGCAGGCGGAATCTATCAGCTGGTATGTAAGTGGGATGTGTACCTCAACAACCATGGGGGTTGTTTTTAATGGGCTCTGCTTTTTTCCCAGACTAGTCCCAAAATGCATTTCATATGAACAATCCCCATTAATTCATACATTAGATGTATTTATGACATACTGTCCATCCTGTTATGATAAAATCTTCAGTTTTGTTATAAATATTTTCAGAATGTAAAAGTATATGTCATACTTTCCAGACACTTACGGTTTGACTTTAATCCACAAATTTCTACTCTAAGTACTCTGTTATCAAGTCTGCTGATTTTAAAGTTTTCAGAATTACAAAATGGGCCCATAGTTTTACCCATATTCATCTTGAGATTGTACAGTAGAATATTGTAGATGAAACTAAATCAAAATTCCTTTAATCTGATGTCTGATAAATCAGAAATCTTGATAGTCTGTTAATCCGGCACTTAAGGAGAGTATTCCCAAGACCAGAAGTTTTGCCTTTTACCAGAAAAGACTTCATCATGAAGCAGGCAGACCTCAGTGACATGTTCAAAAAGGTCAGCAAGAGTCTCTATATATCACATGTGGTATTTTCTGAACCCTTGTCTACTACCCCATCAGTTACTTCAGTTATGAAGACTGCAAAAACGCAGAAGAAGACCCTGATAACCCTGAACCAGCAACTGAAGGAGATACCCAAATGGAATACTCTTGCAATTAGTTGTACAGCCCAAGAATAGGAGCAGTAACAAAAAATTATGTGTAAGAACTCAGGTCAGTGTAGTTACCATCTGATAATCCAGAATATTGGATAATTCAATATCTGCCCAGTCCTGTGTGAGTTGGATTAACAAAATTCTGCTGTATATTGTTCATATTTTTCACAATACAGTCAGAGAATTGTTATTACCATATGTGAGGCCTATGACCATGCTTAACAAAGACAGTGTTGTAAGAATCAGAACCAATGAATTAGTTTCTTAAGTTCATTGCCAGTAGTCATTTATGATGGTAATTAATTTTTCATAACTGACAATTGTGCAGGTACAGTAGTGTGAGACTTGCTTCCAAAAACATATGGCATCATTATGGCATGTACCAATTAATCTATGAAGCTGGTTACTTATACATGGTGTTGTAGGCTGTAGGCACTAGTGCAAGGCAGAGGGCAAGTGTAAAATAATGTTCCAGATAATGAGGTTCATAAGTAAAGATTGATTTGCGTATATGGTGCCTTAATGTCCATGGCATTAACTGTTGCAATTATTTAGTGTTGAATAGGATTCTGTAGGCTGATGGAAAGATGCAGTGGACTATATTTTTCTAATACATAACTGCCAGTACATGTGAAAGTGTCAGGACAACCAAATGTGTACTGTGAATACAGCACAACATTTACCAATATGACTGAATTAAAAGGAGAATTCTGCTGTATTTGAAGATCACTGTCTTCCAGGACATTACTGTAGTGTGATAAAAAGAATGGATATTTTAGAGGAATGTGCTGCTTTTTTCTTCCGGGTTTTGAGGTTTCAGGATGTGAACATTCATATTCGGCTTCTCTTCCCGGGAATTTGGAACTAGCAGAAAATTTAAACAGTTTAAACACATAATTACTGTGCATTTGTGAAATTATGGTTAGGTTTAATTCAAATTAATTTTGATAAAATTCGCCTATATTAAAATGTCCATATATCAAGAACTATGGCCTTGTCAGTATAAAAAAAAATAGCAAAGAACTGCTCGGAAACTGGCCAAATGATGGTTCTGAGTCCACATGAATTATTTCGGAGACTCCACCTCACATACTTGGAGAGTGAGTGAAGTAACGAATGAAGACTACAACAAAGGTCAGCTGTGAGACCTCAGTATTTTGCTTTCTGGTTGTGATCATTTCAAAATGGGCATCGTCAATTGATACGGCTGGTAAATTTCTTTATGCTATGTTGGCATTTAATAACTATGATTTGTTAATATTTATAGTTCGGTTCGGGAGGGGACAGTTATTGATGTAGCGGGTTGTACTGCAGTGATTGCGTGTCCTTGTTTACGTGTTGCATTTGGCAACAGTGTACGGGAACCCATGTGACGAGGAGGAAACGTGACAGGCGGTGTGACGCTTGTGTTTCAACCGAATTCTAAGGGGGTCGCAAAACCGTTGTATCGACAGGTAATGAACTTGTATATTATTTAAACACTTCAGCAAGCCACACTGTTAGAACTTAAATCAAATGTTTCGTCGAAAATTAACAAATAAGTGGAGTACATCCTAAGCGTACGACCTACAACACGAACACGCCCTACCCGTGTTACGTCACGTACAGCTCTGTGATTGGCCAATTGGTAGACCCCAGACACGTGAACCAAGTAGCAGCAAGCATGGCAGCTGATGCGCAGTGGTTTACGATTTTTTTTGTAGGCCTGTAGATCGATCATTTCTAACAATTTTCTCCTTAGGAACTGTTGACGGTCTGTGCTAATGTGTTGTCATTGAATTTATGGATTTAGACGTATGATTAAACACTTCAATGTACTTCAGTCGCCAAATCAACGTGCGTGTGAATTAGGATGAGGGTTTTAGTGGCTGCGTGACGTGTTGGCGGTCCATAATCGTTCGACCAATGGTTGCAAACATTCTTTTGTGACGTAACAGACCTGGCGACGATTCATTGGCAGTTGTCGTTGGCAACCCAAACACTCACGTCACTCACGGCCAGGGCCGGGGCTGGCAGTGGGTGCTAGGTGCATGCTGCAGCCCTGTCTGCTGTGTTTATTCTACATTCCCAGTAACATCTGAATCACTGTGTATGCTAATAATGGAGGCGTAAACTTGGACGGCGGGAGGGCGAGTTCCAGAAGAACGATGAGTCTGGAGACGCTTCTGGAAGCGGCGCGGTATGTGGAGCTGCAAGAGGCCCAGAGACTACAGCAGTCATCGTCCTCCGAATCTTCCTTGGCACGTGGTGTGGCTGGTATGTTAAAAGTTGCAATTATTACTTAGATATATACTCTGATTTCATATGTGTCAGGAATACGGTGTGTTTATCTTTGCGAGTGCTTCACGCAGCGTTTTCCGATCTACTACACGAAATGTTGGTTTGAAAAATGCTACACAGTGCAAGTGTCGCGTTCAGTGTGCTCTCTCTGTATTCGTTGCTACAGATATGCCCGAAAGACGGCATGTTGAGACGTGCCTTATTGATTGCCGTAACAGGGCCCGAAGGGTGCCGGCCCCGTCATGGGCATAATGACCAGATGCGCAGGAAACTTTCTCGCGCTGTGACTGTGTAACCTGAAAGCAATATGTATGCAATTTGTGTTGCATCACATGTACAAAGTGATTGGGTTCTGAAAATAATGGAGTGGAAAATTAATGTAAGTAGTGTCACCATGTGAAAGGTCATTGGCTTATACGTGTTCTCTGGGTATTTTAGTTAGTGCTCTCTTCATGACAACTCAGGAGCCATGGTACGTGCTGGATAAGTTAAGACATTCCAGTTATCTGCGGAATTAAGCTAACATATAGATGTAGGCCTATAATTACACATGCGGTTAGGAGTTGCCCTAAAGTGAGCATGGTGTCATGGAATTCAGTGTTGCCAATTGTAATTGTATGACATAAACAAGTTTCTTATTCAGTCGATAGGTGGAACTACTGTGATTATTGTACGCTGTGTACGTGGTAATAGATGGCGGGCGAATTGTTTCGCATACAGAGGATGGATTATTGCGAATAATGTACATGCTGCATGTTCAGAATAAACGATGGTCGGTAATTCACAAACACTTAATTGGTGATAAATAATGTTTGCAGTCACCGATGATTTTCCTCATGTACCTTGTTTTGAAAACAAACTTGAGTAACAAATGCCGCTGTTGTGTATCAGTAATTAGAAAGCTTTCCCATGGGTCCTTAACTCTTCGACATAATTACTCCAAAGGCAGTTGTATTTGAAAAGTGCATGTATATTGTAGGATATCAAGTGCTCTGCAAAAAGTGATGTTTTGACTACTGAACAGAACCGGCCGTAACCGTCTTTGGATAGTGGTTATAAGTTTGTCGTTTATTAAATGCATTTGTGTAGCTTGGATTATGTAGAGGTTAATGGCAGGTTGGCTGGTGAATACAGAATTGGAAGGGGTTTGGAAGGAAGTGATCTTCTGATTTGATGTTATAATGTGGTATTTACTTGTATGGACAGAAAACCGCGAAAAACCTCTTAAGTGATCCGGAATTGCTGGTACCTCCATGTGCCTGCGACAATCAGTAGGATTTTTTTTTTTATTTTAACTATAAATTTGTTACGTGTTTTAGAAGTCTGTACTTGCATTCTGATTTAGTAAGACGAACTGGGAATATTATTTCCTACATCACATTGAATGCAGACCATTCGGTTATGTAGGTAACTTAGCGGTCTAGGCCCATGAAATGTGTTTATAATATTGCGTTTTCCACAACTGGCGCTTCTGCTAGTTGAATGGGGCCACGGACGTGGATCGACATAGCTGCATCTCACCATGTTCAGTAGCATTTTCTAAAGCACATATTCTTCGGGTTTCATTCGGTAAGCATTCCTACTTTCTGGATAGTGGGCCTGAATATCAAATACGCATCGTGATTACAGCCTTGGCCGGTGATATTTATTTGACCTGTCAAGCGTAAAAGTCTACATTTGTACACAAATAGCTAAGCTGTAGTAAAGAATAGTCCGCTGTGATTCCTCCATGGTTGATGGTATACCATATGGCAACATTGATTTACAGGGGGGGGGGGGTTCATCGTAGGAGGAGCGTTGTTACTCTAGTGGTGCCAAGTGTAGCACTCGGGTTATGCGTGAGCATGTAATAGCATGGTTGTGCTAGTGGAACAGCATACCGGCAATATAATGCCGCCTCCCAAGAAGAAATGGATACGTCATTACTTGCTTGGTAAGTGAAATCCATGTATTCGTTATTGTACGCAACGTTTGCGTAAAAGGGGCGGTGTTGGTGACGTAATTTTTATGTTTGAATATGTGCTTTGTTAATTTAACACGTTCTATTTTTGGGTCAAGGGTTTGCAAGTGTCGGAGCAGTACGCATGCGCAAATCACCTTTCGGCGTGATCTGTCACGTGGCGACCTACATTGACTGTCACGGCCGCGGGTTATCGATTAGAACTTAAGCCTTAATCTCTCAGTCATGTTTTATTTATTTATTTTTTTTTTTTTTGGCTTGCAGAGGAGGAACCTGCCCCTGGTGGGTTTTTGTCTTACACTGCAGCAGCGCCCCCTCCACCCCAACCTGTTGACACTTCGCAACACCAACCGCCGACCCAACCGCCCAGCAGACCCGCCTACAACCAACACGTCTCCAACGGGGGCCCCGCCTCCCACGTACCACAGGATCAGCCGGACGATTACAAGGAATACCAGAAGCGAGTGTGAGTTGTGGTGTGTGTTAGGTTGTGGCGGTGAAGCTGGTGACTAAGTGTAATAATACTGTCTTGCTTTAGGGCTGGCACGCGCGAGGTCCACAACAAGCTTGAAAAAAACCGCCGAGCGCATCTGAAGGAATGCTTCGAACTCTTGAAGCGGCAGTTGCCTGTCTCCCAAGATGAGAAAAAGTCTTCCAACCTTAGTATCCTGCACAGTGCCCTGCGGTACATCCAGGTAACTCTTGAGTTTAGCCACAGTTCGGAGTCCTGAGGCTACGTGCCAAAGAAAGCACGTGGCGCCGCGTGTGGCGGCGTTGCCATGTATCCGGCATGGCATATTCATTTCATTTATGTCACCGTGTATGATGGAGGTACTGAGTTCTCCAGTGGTAATGATGCCAAGGCTGATTGTTGAAGTAATAGGAGAGGGGGAATGGCAGAACTGTACACCGAAATGAGTCATCCATTCAGTGGGAACTGATTTCCAAATAATGCTTGGTATGAGGAGGACTTAACACATCAGGGATGTTATGCGGTATGTGTTGGTAGTTCACACATGTTTTGAGACAGGCTGTCAGTCCATTCTTCAAGAGTCAAGCGGTCCTAGAAAAAGTATTCTTTGACTGCTATGAACATAATGTTATGTTCAAGTATATATTAATATTGTCCATCACATGCAACATATTGCTGTGATATTTTGAAAAAAAAAAGTGTAATGTGAGATCTTCGTTGGGTTAATATAGTGTTATTAGCATTCCGAAAATATTCATAATCAGTATGGAATTTCTGGAAATTGATCAGTAGAAAACAAGTAAATATTAACTTCAAAGAGCAGGTTTTAAAAAGAAGTTTAAACTAGCAGTGTAAACATGTCACCCTTTGTAATTGGCAGTACATCAGGAGGTCCTGGTAACATGCACTTAAGCAAACCACTACAACTACTTTTAAATATATTTTTTAAAGATCTTACATTTGAAATACTATGTCATTTTTACTTTTATACATTAGTTTTACTTGGTATTTTTTAAATTTTACATACAGTTATACAGTTGAGAAGTGAGATAGAAAACCAACAAGATGTAACAGTTAGATGTTTATTATCAATACTTTCTCAACATGTTTCGGGCATCATTATACCCGTCTTCAGGAGAACAAGACGTGTGTTACTGCACGTGGTGTGCTGCGCTGTAACAAGCCGGGAAAAGGTAGATATTAGCTGTAATGTCTTTTTTGTGGGGTAGTGTGTAGTAAACCTATTTGGGACCTCGTGTGTATATGCGAATGTCGTGTGCAAATGGGTGTGTCATCGCGTTGGACTGGTATCTTCTTCGTGCGTTTTTCAGGTCTGGTGTATCGGGAGCGGGTGTTCTGATGCATGCGTTTTGCGTGTTTGGTGGGAGTGAGGTGGAGATTTAATGTGAAATCGGCTACATACCTGGTTCTGCTGGATGTGATTGGTAGCAGTTGTGGGGCACTGCGTTGTGGGGTGTGAGCACTGTGAAGGTTACTGTTCGAGTAGCAGGGTCATGTAGGAGGATGGGAGGGGTTGATGGCCATCTGGAGCAGTGGGTTGGTTTCGCCGGGGTTTTGTTCAGAAACAAGCATTCCAGATTTCTTCGTACGGGCATTTCACACATCTTGAATGCTCATTTCCGAACAAAACCCTGGTGAACCCAACCCACTGCTGCAGATGGCCATCAACCCCTCCCATCCTCCTACATGACCTGTCTAGTCGAACAGTAACCTTCACAGTGCTCGCACCCTACAACACAGTGCCCCACAATCGCTACCAATCACATCCAGCAGAACCAGGTATGTAGCCGATTTCACATTAAATCTCCACCTCCCTCCCACCAAACAGGCACAAGGCAGATACCAGTCCAACGCGACGACACACCCATTTGCACACGACTTTCGCATATACACACGAGGTCCCAAATACGTTTACTACACACTACCCCACAAAAAAGACATTACAGCTAATATCTACCTTTTCCCGGCTTGTTACAGTGCAGCACACCACGTGCAGTAACACACATCTTGTTCTCCTGAAGATGGGCATAATGATGCCCGAAACATGTTGAGAAAGTATTGATAATAAACATCTAACTGTTACATCTTGTTGGTTTTCTATCTCACTTCACAATTTGCTTACGATGCACGGTCACAGAAACCTAAAGTTATACAGTTTTTTTAAATATCTCTATGTCTCTTGTAATTAGCGCCCGTATACTCTTTTTATACATATATAATGTATATTTAGTGTAACGGGGATATTTCCAACCTTATGGTGCATAGAATTTCTGTATATTTTGGTGTTCTTGTGTAATGCCCTGATGCCCCACATTCAGGGCCAAAACTAATCTCCAAGTATGATATGGTTATGAAGCAAAAATTGTTCAGGACCACTGATTTAGAACTCTCTTGGACAACACAATGCCAACACTACTAGTGCTAATGTGTAGTTTTGAAACTAATCCATACACATATTGTACGAGCTTGTCATGTGTGACACCATTGGCTGCAGCTGCTGTTTTTGCCATGTGCATTTTTTTAAACATCGGTGGCCTTCCTTAATTGATTGCTGCTTTTAAACAGTGAAGGTTATGACACGTTTGTTACTGAGAATCTAGTACTAGTCTGTGTTATTCTGCATTAGACACACATGTAGATGCTCCTTATTTTTTACACTGTATTAAAGTTTTTTGTAACAGCAGTCCATGCAAGACATTACACACCTTTCCTGTAACACTGAAGATGTTGTCACCACATCTCTGTAGGAAATGATAATGTTCAACCTCTTTTTTTTTTTTTTTTGGGAAGGGGGGGGGGGTGCTTGTTATGAATCCAGATATAATGCCGCTGTGTTGTGGGAAGTGGTATATGATTGTGTGATGCAATTAATGAGTCATGAGTGTTGTGGCATTAGATGACCATACAGTGCTCATTGATTTATTATTTCCCTGCAGAAGTATAAAAAATTGTACTAGTGTAGCAGTAACAGTCTTCTTTCCCAGTGCCGTGTGGAATAACAAAGTGAAGAGACTACTTATAAGGAAGAATGTAAGTCAAGAATAGAATATACAGCCACCATTGTGCTGAATGTTGAAAACTTTATTGTAAAGCCTGTAGTTTTCTGTTGTGGAAAGAAGAATCATCCATGGTGTGAAAGAATTCCTTCTTGGTGTCATCAGTTCTTAGACCATAACTTGGAACACATAGTGGGACAGAGCAAGTTTAGGTTTTACTGTTTAAAAATCTGCTTAGAACTGACATTTGTAAATAAATGCATCAGTAGTGAAATTATCCATGAATAATTTCATAACAAAATCCAGGGTTTTTCAAAGGAGAATTTGAGAATCACTGATTGAGAATAATTGGGGCACTGGCCCCATGAATTCAATTCTCCCCGTATTTATTTTAATTGGAACTGCTTTCCAATTTAATTTCAATTTGTATGGGGCAAAACAGCTTATCACATCTGTGGTGTGGTAGTCTCTGCACAGGAAGGAGCGAGAATTTGAGCACGAGATGGAGAGACTTGCACGAGAGAAGATTGCTGCACAACAGAAGCTGGTGATGCTCAAGAAGGAGCTGTCGTCTCAGTGGGACCACATCGACTTCAACACACTCCTGCCAGAGAACACTCACGTGCTCGATGATCCTCGCAACAGAGATCATGTGTCCCATACCACTTCTACTGCCACAGAAAGGGATGAGGCAATGAGTGATGCAGAGGAGCCACTTAACAAGTGTGGTGTGGTATATAGCAGTACATCATCCCTGTCCAGTGCTGCCACTGCCTGCTCACCACCACAGCTACCTCCCCCTCCACCCCCACCACCACCAGGACCCGCAGAAGTGCATGGGCATGGAGGGGAGGTCTCCAAATCCACGCCTCCCACGCCTGTTGTGCAGCTGCCTGTGTCTGCACATGTGAGTCCACTTTGTAGTTGATTCCTCTTAATTTATCTGTTGCACTGGGGCATGCTACAGTGATGGCTGATGTGTTGACAGATGGTGGGGACCACAGGTCTTGCAACGCTGGTTAGTCCCACCATCCAACTGCTAGCTCCATCAGGACTACGCATGTTGCCAGGTGACCCACAACCTCTGGCGCTCACCGTGCATCCTTCACATCTTCCCACTACAAGTAAGGAAGTTAACAGAATTGTGCATGTGGCAGAGTAAGAAATGTTTGTTCCAGACCTCCTGCACACTTCCTAACATAAGGTGCCATTCTGCTGCACATTCCTTTCTCCTAAATAACAGCACTGATTCTTTTAAAATGGGTATCATTAACATGTGGGTGAAAGTTTAACAGTGAAATTGGTGCTTCAGGAAGTAGCAGTGCTATTAATGTTAATTGCCAGCATGTCTCCTACAGTTTGGGGTTCAGCATGCATCTTCTTTGCTGATATGTATATGATAATGGGAAGTACGTTAGGAATGTCAGGAGGGTGGACAGTTTGAATTTGGTTTCTGATTTGTTGGCCTTGCATCCTAAAATCCTATGTTCTACATTGTTTCAGTAGGATGTGTGATACTGAGTACTGTAACATGTCATGTAGCCATTAGGGTTTGGAGTTCTAATTCAGTTGCTTTGCATCCTAAGACTGTATGTTATGCAGTGTTATAATGAATGGTATGTGAGATATTGTGAGGCAGTCTTCCCCCCGCCCCCCCCCCCCCCCCCCCGCCGACCCCGTCATTTTTTTTTTTTTTCTTATTTTTTTTTTTTCTTTTTTCTTTTTTATTTTTTTGTATTTTATTTTTTTTTTTTTTTTTTTCTTTTTTCTTTAAATTTTGTTTTATCTTTTATTTTATTTTCATTTTCTTTTATTTTATATTTTCTTTTTTTTTCTTT
>Ga0136643_10015664_pt1 | contig 11393 bp, 6 predicted proteins | sample TergutLab28metaG_FD_96883 | JGI IMG/M metagenome (GOLD analysis project Ga0136643, IMG submission 96883) | Labiotermes labralis P1 segment gut microbial communities from Petit-Saut dam, French Guiana - Lab288 P1 (version 3) (version 3) | ecosystem: Host-associated > Arthropoda: Insects >... | reverse complement strand
TGTTAATATAGTGGAATTATTTTGTGAATGTTTTTAAAATGACTTTAGCAAGGAACAACGTAGCTCCCTGAGGATGATCTTAGGATCGAAACATGTCGGAGCGATTTTAACTGTTTTAATGTGAAATTGTATATAGTAAATTTGTTGGTTAATAATTAAAGTGGTTAATAATTAAAGTAATAAGTGGCATCTAGTTGCATTTCATTCTTCATTTATATAAGCAGAGATCTGCGTGACTTGTGTGATTCTGGAAATGAAGCGAGGATATTTTGCTTCATATTTACGGTGTGTCAACAGCCGTAAGTCTGAGTAATGCAATGTTTTCTTGGCGAGTCAATCCTGACAAAACATTCTCCAAAACTTGTGTAAACAGAATAAATATACCAGTGAATCATGAAAGTAAATAGATTGGCTAAAACTTCATTACAACTTTACTGAGGATATGGAGACAGCTAGCTCATTACAGCATCTTCAACTGAAACCATATCACTGCAATTGACCTTGACATCATCAATGAGGTAAATAGAGTTGAAGGGGATTTTACTGCAGCCAAAGAAACTTTGGTGAACATTGTATGGAGTATGTGGGAGACGGTGAATTCTAGTGCTTGGAATCATGAGGTTCGTCATCTCCGTTGTGTTCCATGAAATAACTAGCGTAGTGTGTGTACTCCTGTAACACAACTATATTTATTGGTAGAATATAAAGTATTTTCTACATAAGGTACAACTACATGTTTCGGCGCTTGATAATGGCCATCTTCAGGTTGTACATGAAATACTTGCAGTTATACAAAACATACATGGGCTGTTATATGGGGAGGGAGGGGGGGAAGTGGGCACTCGATATCGTATTTGTGAGAGAGGTTGGTCGGTGTGGGTTACATGAGGGGCCCATGCTGTTACCAAGCTGTCTAAACTTATTATAGTTAAATCTATGGTAGGTATCATATTATGTCTATGTGTGCTGTGTAATTACACTGAAGTATAAGGGAACATTGTGTTAGCGGCTAGACACTCCATAGATGCATGGTACAATACTACATGCTGCGTGTACAGAAATAACCTCCTGATGAGGAACAATTATTTGTTGGAAACATGTACAGGATAATTTTCACATTCGTTCCGTGCATCTTGATATTATCAAAGTTTTATTTATTCACCAACTGATGCACTAGTGAGTTGTCTTAAAAAACAATATTAAAATTTACATTAAATCAGCTCCTCTTTTTAGTGTTCTTGTAGCTATTACACAAACTTGTCTTCTGGGCCCCGATAATTTTTACATTCGTTCCGTGCATCTTGATATTATCAAAGTTTCATTTATTCACCAACTGATGCACTAGTGAGTTGCCTTCAAAATTTAAATTTCCATATAAATTTTAATATTGTTTTTTTAAGACAACTCACTAAGTGCATCAGTTAGCGAATAAATAAAACTTTGATAATGTAGAGGATAGATTAATTGGCATGAGAAAAAGTGTGCATCTTGTTGGTCTTTTTCACGTCTATGTATCACGATGCACGGTGCAGAGAACGTAAAGAAGGTACAGGAACCTAGAATATGGGGAGAGTTTCTTGGAGTTAAAACAAACGTACAAAGAAATTGAAGATGGTTGTGCAGACAAAAGTAATTTTACCGTGCGCATGCGCAGGAGGAGTATGGGAAGTGAAGTTGTATTTCCACTCATTCTCAACCTCGCTACTAGATAGAGATGGAGGTACACGGCGGGGCAGTTGGTTGAGTCGCAGCGCTATAAAGCGAAAGGACGCGAGTTCGATTTCCGATAGGGTCATTGGGATTTTTTTTATTAACATAATTCATTCGGACCCATATGGTACTGGTTCGACTCCACTTCTAACATAGTACGGAGGATATCTCCTGGAGGGTAAATGCGGCCGGTGCGTGGGGCAGAAATTTTGAAAACTTAATGGGCCGGTTTTTTTTTCGAACAGTGCTTGTCAAATTTTTCGTCTATGGAACCCCTTACCAGACTGAAATACATCGCGAAAAACCTACCCCAGGTTTTAATTTGCTATGTAAGCAAAGTGAAGAAGAGAACGTGGGATCTATATTTTTGCTCGTAGGCAAATAAAATAATGATAAATCTTCACTGTCGGCTTAACCAGGTGATGAAACAGTACAAATAATTTTGTGTGAATTGCACAGTGCGGTGGATGAGGCTGTTTTGATGAACGCATCAAATTCAGATCTTGTGTAATTGGTGAGATTCACAGTCTGAGTTCTTCATTAGCGTCAATCTTATTTCTGTATTTAGTTATGTCGTGATGTATCACTAAAATCAAGATTCATAATAGTAAATATTTCCGAAACGGCTGCAGTCTCATTATGTCCTGTTATTATCTGTTTCTTTCCAAAACGTTTCCTGTCAAAATTTGATATAATTTGTTTAATGTTACGAAATATCCACAGTTACATATTATTGTGAAGAAAGTCTACAAAAATAAATCAAACATACAAAACACCTAAGCTCTTATCAGCGTGTCGAGGAACCCCAGTTTTCCGAGGAGAGCACTATGAAAAATATAGGTCTAGAAATCCTGATAGCTCAACCTCCTGGAGTCGTAAGGTTCAGTTCAGTCAAGTGCAGATACAGCTTTATATTCCTACAATAAAACCAACTAGATACACTAATTTCTCAAATTTATTTTTTGAATAAAACTCTACATGTTTCGGACAGTTCCTCTGTTCATCATCAGGAGTTTTTCACTTTACACACAGCAATGGTATATGTCATACAGGTTTGCTGACAGCTTGCGAGTAGGATCAGGACGGATCGTGCATGCATAAAACCTTGCGTTTCATTAACTTCAATACGCAAGACAGACCGCGCATAAGGGCTACTATTGCCGGATTACACCATTACAATATGTTTGTGGGATGGATTTTTGTTAAAACCTGCCACATTAAATATTGTATTGGGGTAGGAAGATAGAGCGGTATTGTTTATCGCAAAAGAGCGTTTACTACCGTATCATATCGCTTTCATTCTGTACACCAACAGTGAATAGCGCATCCCGTTTTACACCCTTACCTTGTTTTACACCCTTACCTTATTTTACACCCTTACCTTGTTTTACACACTTTTTGTTTTATTCTGTTTTCCTTTCTAGTCCCTCGCCAATTTAGCCACATCTTCGTTTGCGTCGTCTCCTTTTTGGTTTAAGGCCATTTAGCCTGTTTATTTGCACTTACTCGTCTCTTTCATTTTTCCCTATGGGAATAAGTTTCCTATTTACGCCTGTTTTATTCAGGAGCTCAAAGAGGCTGTAAAACAGAGCTGGGTTTATTCAATGGGAATTTTAAATTCCTGAAACCAGAGTGTTTCAGCTTATTTTAACTGATTATTTAAGTTAACCATCGAACTAAGTGCAGTAGGGTCTCGTTTTACGACGATTCACTTTTACGATCTTGTCCAGTTGGACCGAACACTCCCGACTTGTGGTGCATCACTGTCGCAACTAAAGCGTCCTTTCTGTACTCAGTGCGCCTCCAGCTCTTTTCCGGTGTGCGTGTACGTCTTATTTTTTTTTTATTTTAGTGCAGTTCTTTTAAGTTAACTTTGATTTTTCCACCCATGACGTTCATCAAAAAGACAGAAAAGGAAGCAAAAATCAAAACAGTTGACGTTACATTCTTTATTGATGTCTTCTGAACCACAGGTTGGGCCTTCTTCAACAAAATAAAAAGTGATTTGATTGATATTGATTTTTATTGATATTGATTTTTTTATTCTTTATTTTGTATTTTGTATTGATTTTGATTCATATTGATTTTTTCAATTATCTGTGTTATTTTCTATATACTCAATTCAGTAAATTATAACTGTATGTCATAATGTAAAGAAATATTGTAAATTATAAAATTATTTGACTATTTTGTTTGGTCCATGAACCTATCTCAATTTAAACCATTCAAATAGTACTCACTTTACGACGATTCGATTTACAATCAAATATTCGATAACGTAACACCCACGTAAAAATAGACCCTACTGTAATGAAGTATGCCTAACTAGGTAAGCAACTTATTTTTTTAAGCACCGAGTGGTGAATAATGAACTTACTTACTCACTCCATGGAAAAGAGTACTTCTGGAGAAGCTAACTGGTTTTCAGCTAGTCAAAGAAATTCCCCGCATTTTATGGAACCCGAAAGTTCATTACCACATTCGCAGGTACCCGCCACCTGTCCCTATCCCGAGCCAGCTCGATCCAGTCCATAACCCCACATCCCACTTCCTGAAGATCCATTTTAATACTATCCTCCCTTCTACGCCTGGGTCTCCCAAGTGGTCTCTTTCCCTCAGGTTTCCCCACCAAAATCCTATATACTTCTGTCCTCTGTCCTATAAGCGCTACATGCCCAGCTCATCTCATTCTTCTCAATTTTATCACCCAAACAATATTTTGTGATGAGTACAGAGTAATGAGCAATCAGCAAATTGTCTCTCCAAGACCTTCCTTCCTCCACCTTTAATGCAATTCCCTGAACACTCCATGCTTACAGTCATTGACCTACTACCGACGCTGTTCAATTGTTTCTACTGACAAGGTCTGTAAATTACGCACTCCATCTTAATTTGGTTGAAGTGTTGGGCTTCCGATTGCTCTTGATACGGCTCGGCACGCTGGCCATTGTCACTGAAGTTTCCGTGCTTGTCTTGATGTCCGTCACACATCCCTGGATAGTAAAATCTTCCATTGCACATCCCTTTCAATTTGGTTTTCATTAATGATCCTACATCCCGGTGATCTATGTGCTCACCTACTGAAAGTGTCCATAAATTAAACACAAATAAATCATAATCATAATCATCAACACGCAGTCTCTAATACCGCAGCTCCGTAGCCTTTTCCCAAGACAGTTCTCCAGAGGAGTCATCTAGGGTCGTGTCTTTCGAAGTCTTTCTTCCAATTTCCTTAAAGTCATTCAGTAGCTGCTGACGTATTCTTCCTCGTCGTGTTCTCCCTTTTATCTTTACTTCAGTAACGTGTTTTAGACGACAGTTCAAACCAATGTGACCAACCCAGTTACCTTCCTTCTTTCTGTTGTACATAACACATTCATTTTCTCCTTGACTCTACGCAATACTTCTTCATTTTTCACACGAATCTTCTAAATAATCTTCTCCATCCTACTCCAGCAAAATATTTTAAAACTTTCAAGGTAATTCTGGTCTACTTTTCGAAGTGCCAGTATTTTATCAATATTACAAGCTGTGCTCTAAACGTAACATAAATCAATATGTTATTAGGTTATTAGTTCCACCTATCTGTACTATTGTTCAGGAGACAGCACTACCTTATCTGGCCAGCACCCTGTACACCTTGATAGAATCTGACGGTTTATTTCCCTACCAAAATATCACGCTCTCGTATCCAAGACGGTGTCAGTTCAAAACCAATAATACACATATTCTCCTTAAATTCTCTTATCGTATTGTCATCTTGTAAATAAAAAAAAAATTATAAATTCTCTTTCTACTTCAATTCTCCAGTTATATTTTTGTATGATTTATCTTCCTAATGTGCTCTTATAATCTTCATATACAACATTTTTTATTCATTAAGTCTAATGACATTTATTTTGATGTTTCTCTGTTAGAGTTAGATCTACACTTTTCCGTGTTTCTATGTGTGTCTTGCTAACATACTTAGAGCTCAATGTTAATAAAATTCCAACCAGATGCAATTCTTTGCAGATATTTATTTACTGCAAAGTCACTCTACATGTTTCGGGTTTCACAGCACCCATCATCAGGAGTACTAAAAACTGTAACCGCAACCTCCAGTACAGGTCATAATACTGGTACAGCTACTTCCCTCCAACGTGGCCTGATCGGGACTGGTTTGTGCGAGTCGTTTAGTAGGTACTTACCACACGACTCGCACAAACCAGTCCCGATCAGGCCACGTTGGAGGGAAGTAGCTGTACCAGTATTATGACCTGTACCGGAGGCTGCGGTTACAGTTTTTAGTACTCCTGTTGATGGGTGCTGTGACACCCGAAACATGTGGAGTGACTTTGCAGTAAATAAATATCTGCATATTGTTGCATCTGGTTGGATTTTTATTAACATTGAATTGTGATGCACGGAACCATGAGTTTAAAAATTTTTCGTGTACTTGCACATTTACTGCTGACTGTCAATATGTGCGTTATTGCCAATATTCACAGTAAAACACACACGCATACCTACATACACCCGTGATTGATCACACTATTAACAATTTAAAGCCTGTTGGTCACGTGATGCACCACCATTTTAACATTCAACAACTGTACGCTCTGTCCACACTGTATTTATGTGTTTTGTATTTATCTGAGAACAAACAGCGACTTGTGCCACTTACAGCTAAACTGATTGGTTTTTATAACCGAGATGAAAAGTGTTTACAGCGCGGTACGGACTGGGGCTTGAAATAAAGCGGTCTGCGCTTCGTCTGTAAAGGGTTAATATATAATCCATTAAAGGACACCGTGTGACTCAAAGCAATTTCAAACTTAAGCATCTTTAAAGAAGTGAAATTTAAATAATGATTGTTTGAAAAGCGCGCCCAAATTGTTCTTGCAGTAATAAAAGCGCAGTGAGCCGAAGCTGACGGAAGAATACTGCAGGGCGATAACTCAGGCGTATGGACAGACATGCTGCTGGCGATAATGTTCTTGTGTGTTGGGGTTGTGATTTCAACAGAATTTCTTCTTGAATTATACAGGCCTGCAATTGTCCGTGTTTATAGTAAATGAGAAATTTTGGTAAAATTTAAACTTAGTCAGATCTACAGAAATTAATTTGATGTTTGTGTGACCGTGCATCGCTGATACAATAATATAAACAGCCAACTAGATGCAACAATAACAAATTTTATTGATAATTACAATCAGCTCAACATGTTTCCGGCGATAATTTCGCCCATCCTCAGGAGCACTAGATAGTGTTTACAGCTTGTGGTATAATGCACCGGCGATGCTGCCAGCAGGCAGGCTGTTGGCTGTTTATATTATTCTACAGAAATGAGACTGCTACTAAAGTTGAGGTTTGTCTGCATTAAAAACCTTCCCTACCCACCTCGGTATGCAGTTGGATCGCGAATGATTTTAAAATCATTCTAAATTCAAAGTATCTCCATTATGGGCAGTATTTGGAATTTAAAAATCAGGATCGCTGAAAGGTTAACTAAAAACAATTGCAAACGGTATTTCATTAAATATTAAAAACACATCTGAACTCTGTTTATATATTCATATAAATTATTAATATTCATGCTGTTCTTTAAAATGATCGGAAGTTTATTCTGAAGAACCGAACGCAGCACAGTGGATGCACAGAACACTGTCTACGTTACGTTCTTTGGATCAGCCTTTTGCCGAATCAAATGGAGTTGCGTTTGTCTTCCGTAACTTGAAACACCAGAGTCTGCTTCTTTTTGAAAATTATCAAGCGCACATTTGGGACGGGGTAAGGCATGAAAACAGAAAAGTTTGTTTTTATTAAAAACCAATTATTTTCACCTACACAGTATATATATATATATATATATATATATATATAATTTGAAAGTGAAAATTGCTGGTTTTTAATAAAAATATTTTGTTTCATATACGTGGTCGGACAATTAAGTTCCCGAACTGGCCACCGTGTGCTTGCCGTGGCAGCACTGGACAAAATCCTTAGTATGGTTTGATGACGTTGACATATCAGCGTTTCACAGCTGTGTTGTTGTTGATCTATGGCAGTCTCTTTCTGAGTGGCATCTATTACTGTCTGCATGTGTGTTGGTGTGCCGCCGCGAGAATGTCGGAGCTTGAATTAGAGCAGCAAACGAACATTAAATTTCTTGTCAAACTTGGAAAGAGTGGAAACGAAATCAGAGAGATGTTAGTGCAAGTTTACGGGGATAATGTTATGAGGAAAATAGCAGTTTACAGTGGGTGAAACGTTTTTCTGAGAGAAGAGAAAGTGTCACTGACGAAGAGAGATCAGGACGGCCAGCAACAAGCAGAAATGAAGAACACATTGCAAAAATTCGTCAAATTGTGCGTGACAATCGTCGGCTGACTGTCAGGAGCATATCAGAGCAAGTGAACATCGACTGAGAAACGGTTAGGAAAATCTTAACTGAAGATCTTGACATGAGGAAGGTGTGTGCAAAAATGGTTCCAAAGGAGCTCACCAAAGAACAAGAGCAAAAAGAGTCACAATTTCCCAAGACCTTTTGGAGAGGCGAGATGACACTTTGGGCCGTGTCATCACAGGTGATGAAACATGGGTCTACCAATACGACCCTGAAACGAAGCGGCAAAGTTCACAATGGAAGACTGCCAATTCCCCACGACCAAAAAATTCCGTCGGTCCAAATCAAGAGTCAAAACAATTTTGCTAACTTTTTTTGATATAAGAAGGATTGTTCATTATGAATTTGTACCAAGTGAACAAACAGTAAACCAAGTTCGCTATTTGGAATTACTTGAAAGGCTGCGTGAAATAGTTGGACGGAAACGATCCGAAATTTTTGCCAACAACTCATGGATCTTGCATCACGACAATGCACCTGCTCACACGGCACTGTGAGGGAGTTTTTACCTACTAAACAAATAACTGTGTTGGAACACCCTGCCTATTCAACGGATCTAGCCCCAATTACTTTTTCTTTTCCCAAAGATAAAGGAAATATTGAAAGGAAGGCATTTTGATGACATTGATGACATCAGTATTAATACAACGTCAGCTCTGAAGGCCATTTCACAAAACCAGTTCCAAAATTGTTTTGAAGGGTGGACTAGGCGCTGGCATCGGTGCATAACTTCCCAAGGGGAGTACTTTGAAGGCGACCACGGTGGTATTCAGCAGTGAGGTATGTAGCACTGTTACCGCGATGAGTTCGCGAACTTTATTCTCTGACCACGTGTATATATATAATAAATATATATATACAATCCCCACTCCTATATATTTCAGCGTTCAACACCCATCTTCAGTAAGCAACACTTAGAAAATGCATAATTTACAAACTAATTCAGCCAAATTTAATATATATGTGTATATACATATGTATATGTATAAATATACATATACATGTATATATAATTATATATATATATATAAGTAACAAAATGAAAAAATATCAGTGCTCTCTAAAATTTAATATTGTAAATTTTCCATGCAACAATATTATGTAAATAATATTTAATACCAACTTGTTGCACAATGTTCTATTGTTTAATTATTGCTCCGACGTGTTTCAACCGTAGCTACTGGCCATCATCAGGAAATTCACTTGTTTTTTGACGTGTGCAGTTTATGCGTCACCTTGTGCGAAAAGCTCTCTATATATTATTTAAAAATATTTTTAAATATTAAATATTAAAAACATTAAATTCTGTTTGTGGTTAAGCACAAGTACTGACACACACTTCCAGCTTATATTTGTGCTCAGTTCATCGTGTTCTTTCATAACTTGACAAAGAGTTGCCTGAAACTGGGTATGTGTTAAGAAACATGCCTGGCAAAAAAGGGCGACTGAGCTACGGGCTAGACGGTCCGGGGACCGAATCCCGGTGGGGACGAGATTTTCTGCCTGTCCAGACCGGCCCTGGGACCCACCCAGCCTCCTGTAAAATGGGTACCGTTTCTTTTCCGGGAGTAAATTGCGGCCGGGGCGTGATGCTGATCACTCACCCCCTTCTAGTGCCGCGGTCATGGAAGAGTAGAGCTATACCGTTACCCACCCTCTGGCCAACACCGGGCCCGTAACGGGAAACCTTTACCTTTTTTTACCTGGCAAAAATATTTGTTCTTTAATATTTAAAATCCGAATTCAAATTTATTATCATTCATATTTACATATTCTAGCACTTATTTAGTTTAAAGAAAGTCTAACACAAATTTCGACACAGACATTTTTCATAGATTTAAATAATTTTATATTTATTTAATCACAAACAGATTTTAATATGGTTAATATTTAATATTAATAATAATAATTTAATCATATATAACGAATTTGTGTCACACCTTGACGCATCAGCTTCACATGTTAAAAAACTAGTTAGCTCCCTGATGATGACCAATAGCTGGGGCCGAAACATGTAGGAGGAATAATTAAAAATTGCAAGCATTGTGGAAAAAGGTAATATTGAATATTATGAACACCGCTGACTGTTATAATGTAGAGTACGTCAGCTGAATACATGTGAGGCCTAAAAAGGCGTGACCTTATGGTGCCAATTAATTAGATAAATAGTGCCAGAATTTGTGAAGAACTTGCTATATTTTTGTAGGGCACAGATTCGTGATAGCAGGTTGACCCATGACGTAAGTACAAAACACGTCGAACACTCTGAGTGGCTGGGATATTAACGATGTTTTTAACCGATAAATAGATGCTGTAGTTTCGGTTGAGGAGCGTGCCTCCGTTTTCAGGTAATGAATACAAGAAACAACATGTTCATTCGAAACAACGACGTGGTACAAATTCCCAAAAGAATCGAAACTTCCAACAACACTGCTGTGAGAACCTGACCACCTCACAAGATAGAAACCAGTTGAAATATTCTGGCACATGCGCAGAAACCAGATTTCGTCTTTCAGCGAAACGGACGAGTCCATTTAAATCGGCGGGGGCGTCAGTTCAGTCGACTACTGGCAGCCGAGGTGTGCGCCGTCATCGGTAGTAGTGCTGGATACACCACGTTCCGAGGTAGTGTGAAGGGTACTGGCTACCCACTCAATTCGCCAGTTTCCCCTTCACTTCCCCACCCTACGTCACCGTTTGCCATCACATTTCAACTGTAGTCTATCATTTGCCTTGGGCTGCTAAATATTTGTGCCAGTGGTCTGATTTAAATGTGATGCCTGAACATCGTTCTTTGATTAGATTAGAGATAATGTTTACTCTATTCGTAGGTAGGCAATAAAGCCTAGCCTTTTTTAACAGGCTCCACCTACTAGAAACTATCTCAATGTCGTGTTCTCTTAACCTGCATACCAAAATAAACCGACCATTAAAAGGCTGCATTCACCATCTCTATTTTTATTTGGTACAGTAAATCGGATAACAAAATAAATTTCGTATCGTATATAAAGTAATCAAATGTTTGACGGTATGGAAATAGAACATAGAATATAGAGTACAAAAATAGAATATTGAATTTAGTTGCGGTTATGTCAAAAGAGTTCCTTGTTATGTATTTACGAGCTGACACAAAGTGGGGTAAACAGGATTACATTGGTGGCTATACACAAAGCAATGCAAGTGGAATAAAATGGATGACACAGGGATTTGAAGGATTATGGGGGGGGGGGAACTCAACAATAAGGGGAAAATATGAAATTTTGGGGAAAGATAAAAAAATGAAAAAGAAATTAGA
>Ga0136643_10015661_pt1 | contig 11393 bp, 8 predicted proteins | sample TergutLab28metaG_FD_96883 | JGI IMG/M metagenome (GOLD analysis project Ga0136643, IMG submission 96883) | Labiotermes labralis P1 segment gut microbial communities from Petit-Saut dam, French Guiana - Lab288 P1 (version 3) (version 3) | ecosystem: Host-associated > Arthropoda: Insects >... | reverse complement strand
GGTTGGGACGCCCATGAGGCGCAGTTACGTTGTCCCGATGATGTGAGTGGTGATAGAGGAAGATGTAGTGCCAGGAGGGCCCTTAAACCTAAATTCTACTAACCTACCCAGACCATGGTCACCATGGAAATCCTCCCCTTCAGGGAAAATTCCCACGGTAGAACCGGGAATCGAACCCGGGACCTCATGATTAGTAGTCAGAGACTCTGACCACTAGACCACGAGGCTATAACTTGGTATTTTTTGGTGTAATTTCAGACATTCTCTGTACCGTTGGTAGAGAGTGTGTGGCGTCGCCTTGACCAGGTAGCAGGACAGAGAGTAGCATCTAGGGTTGATATGCTCACCGTCTTGTCTGATGTTGAAGCCATCTTGGTTCGAGCCTCACACAGCCCACAGACAAGGAACGCTTATATCAGTGACGTCTCTCTGGACACTGCTGTTCCCCAGTATACAGACCAGGGACTTGTTACTGAAGTGGAGAACTGCCATTGTCCCCCAGGCTACAGAGGAACTTCATGTGAGGTATGCTGTTTAGGAGTGTCAGTGTAAGAATTTGTACTAAAGTGTATTTATACCACATATTAATAACGTATCACCATTTACTCCTTCTGTAAGTTCCTAGGCCTCCTGTTGACAGCAAACTGCCATTAGAATCTCACTTGAGGTGACTGTGCATAAAGTGTGAACGATCACTTTTAATTCATGATTTCAGGCGTCTGCTGCAATGTAGATGAGATCTTCCCTCTTCTGGGATATTACACAGAATACAGTAGTAATTCCGTACCAGTGTTTCAGGACAATCAGTCGGCCCCATCTTCAAGTGTCAAGAAATTGAGAAATTCTTGGATTTCTTGACCCTTGAAGATGGGACCATTCGTAAGGAACGGTCATTCTGTGCTGCATAATATACCAGAGGAGCACAGATCTTATTACTAAACATCTTGGAACAGTTTCTGGTAGGTCTTGGGGCCAGAGATGAGGTACTGATTCTGTGTCTGTATTGTGCTCTGGACCACACCATGATCAGCTGTGGCATCTGTGTTTTTTTCTTTGTTGTGATGTTCTGTGCATGTTTTTGCCACTGATGCCTTCTGCATCAGCCATCAGAGGATCTGTACGTGGAAACGGAAAGAACATTATATTTCCTCGTGGAGGAATATTATCCTTTGAAATCATCCAGTGAAGCTGGCAGCCTGGTCCTGTCACCTCTTGGTGTGTTGTTCTGCCCTATCCACTGCATCAATTGCCTTCTTCATTATAATGATGTGTGCTTTCTGACATCTTACATTGTATAGGAACTATGTAGTTCTACCTTGGTGTGTGATATGGGACAGAACATCTTTGCTTGCCTTTCACTCATATTTTGGAGAATTGCTTTTTGGATTATACAGCAGTGTGTGCTGATGGGTTATTTGTTCAAGACTGAAGTGGCTGTGCCTTCATCTGTGCAGGCAAGATGTTTCTGTTCATGCTTTTTTAGTTTCTAACATTGTTTATGTTGCCAGACTCTGTGTTGTCTGCAAAGCTGTCTTCTTTAATCATCAACATTACCAGCATGGCATCATCATTGAACGTTGCTGAAGTGCCTTACAGCGTGATCATAAGGGCACACCCAACCATTGAGTTGTTATCCAGATTCTGAGTGAGAGGGTCTCATTTCTCTAGAGCACTGAAATTGACAACCTTTTTCTGGATGTGTGGTCGTATGGATCTGTCCAGTAATGAGGCTGTTGATGTAGCTAAGGAAACTGCTTGGCATGTGGATCAGACATGTGAATACACTATAGGCACAGTCATTTGTGCCTGCCTTCTTCATGCTGTTTCATCTGCTTGGTATGATGAATGGTCTTATGTGGCAGGCAACATGCTATCTGAAGGTGTGGCACTGCTACAGCACCATGAGGAGGGGAGAGGTCATTGTACATGGTTTCACTTTTATCACTTCTGCTTGACACAGGAACATTTTTGTGAGGCACTAGTGCTGTTTATTAAAACAGTGATGTGCTGCTATTAGTTTCTCACTTTGTGGTTGATAGCCAGTTTTATGAATATTCTCTTTGGCATGTTTATTTAACTTTTGTTCCTTTTTGTCATTGTAATGTCTTAGTTTCCAAGACATAGAATTATTTGTGTTATTTTATCTGCACCATTATTAGGATTGTGATGACTGGCCCCTCTGCAGCCCATCATTCTGTCACAGTTTTTATGTGTGACAAATTTGTAAAGTGTACATGAATGAGCAAATATGACATTTTACAGTCTTGGTAATTTTCTGTTCATTTCACCTCCTTTCTGATTGTACTCTTCTATGTTAATTTTCCATTTGACTTGGAGAAATCCCTGCCAGCAGGAAACTGCACTTTGTTTATGGTGCAGGACCACTAAATGCATAAATGTAGGGCCTGGACAAAAGATCAAGCATGGTCAAAGTATGCACATCACTTTAGTGGCCACGCTTCTCATATTGTGTTCTAGTCTGTTTTAATTTTAGAATGGCGCATGTAGCGTTGCATGCTGACGTTTCTCTATATTCACACATGTCTGCACACTTTCTCACATTCCCAATCACACACACCAACTCAGTCAGTCAGTCAATAAATCAATTCAATCAGCTCTACTTCTCCAATGAATAAAATGGTGTTCTTTGAATTATTTTTTTTTTGTCTGTGTCAATACAGTGAATTCAGCGGTAAATAGCTACAAATTTTGTGAATGACTGCTCTTAGCAATATGAAAAGAAGGAATGGAAAGCCACAGTTGAAAGAATGGTAGCCATCGAAGAATTTTAAAATATTGCTTTGGCTGAAGATGGTGTTCAGAATGACTTGTGAGTGATTTAGAGGATACTCTTTCACCAATAAATGAGTCACCTAGGCTGAAACGGTTAAATATGATGACATACTGTATGTCATGTATTGATATGCAGATATCATAGTAGGACAAGACAAGTGTACTGTTATGTTGCAAGCACAGGTGTTACAGATGAGTTCTTGTTAATTTTATATGTGTTGTTGGTACTGATACTTGTTCACTGCAAGTACAGACCTGTTGTTGCTAAGCGAATCCCCTAACAGATATCAGCTAGGCATAGGGTGTGTATTTGGTTTTTATTTTGAGTTTGTATTCATCATATGAAATCTGTATTTTTATTCATACACCTGTTTTTTACATGCCATGCCATGCTGTAGAGGCTTGCTTCGAAGTAGGAGAGGTTGTTATAGTGGACAATACAAACCAAGACTTATCTGTTTAAATAATTTCCATTATATCTGTACTGTCAGATTTTTTAGTGATCCATTCGCTAATACTCTTATTAAGTGGCTCTGTGATCATAGACTTGCTAGATTCTAAAGTGGCAACGTAGTACATGTGGTTGTTATATTTAGTGAGAAACGGTCAAGTAAGTTCATGTGGTTGTTATATTTAGTGAGAAACGGTCAAGTAAGTTATTGTGCCGCATTTCAGTTGTGTTCTACGGGCTACTACCGGGACTTCAGCGATCGTTCTTCCAGTGTCCTTGGTGCCTGTACAAAGTGCCCTTGCAATGGGAAGGAGGAGAGTTGCTCCGTATCCTATGACAGTCGTGTGACTTGCAAGTGTTTGCCTGGTTATACAGGTCGATACTGTGACAGTGTTGGTAAGTGATAGTGTACTGTATCTCAGACTATTCTTATTTAGTAATATACAAGGATCATTTCAGAAGTTTTGTGTATGGTGGTTGTTGGTACTGAATGACCTTCACAAATGAAGTTTCCTTATACATGACATTATTAGGGCCTAATACATTACATGGTTATGTTTGCTCATGTGGTGTGCTGGCAATGACCGAGTAAAGTGTGAACAAGTTTCTCGTGTCTGTGGATGTGAGCGGAATGATCAAGTTTCATGTGCTGAAGGAATTACGTGTAACCATAAACTGTTGAAGGAAGCCTGTAGGAAGCCCTGTTGAGAGATAAATGCCATTCATTTTGTGTGGGAGGATTCAGCGAGTGTCCATCATTGTGAGATCAGAATGCACTGATGTGACATCACGGTGCAGTGTAATAGAAGTGTGAATGTTGCCAGCATCGATACCAAATGACCGCAGAAGTGTGAGTTTTACACATGTTAAATGACACTCAATGCGTTGCAGTCCACCGCCCATTTTCAGTATAAAGAGAAGGTGAGAGAGATTCCTTGATCATTTTTTCCATTTATTTCACCCCAAAGTTGCAAATTGCCAAGAGATGGTCCCATATCTCAATGTTAAATACGCAGCTTAGTATTAAAATAGTTTCGTGTTTTACCCATTAGATGGCTGTATTTGGCAGTCAGGCATCAAGTCACACTACTGTTATGTCTGAAATTTATCTGAATAGAATTTAAAAATTAATTTTCTTCCTTGCAGCAAGCACATTGTGTCTGTATTGTAAAAGACCAACCAATGATGCTGTTCAGTAACATATTGCTGTTTGGTCTGAAAATCATGTAAAATGTACAAACGTACTGTTTGGACAGAATGTTTGGAATAGGAGGTACATACAGTAACTGTTGTGGTTAAGGAGTTAGTGGTCACTTTTTAACATGAAAAAAGTCAGTCTGCTTTATGTCAGAAGCAACCAGAATTGCTGGAGTCATTTTCCTTTAGGACACATTGGGCTCATGATGTTCAGGGGTTTCTTGATACATCCTTCTTGTTTCCTGGACACTTTTTCTTTACTTGCGTGAAGGAGCCACTTTTCAGGTGCTGATTTAAATCTGTGATTGTCATGAGCAAACTGTGAGCACTGCACTGCAATTTATTGTCTGATGTACCAGTGTGTGAAGTGCATTACACTGAGTAAGGTCATAGCCAAATATGTTTTGATATTGGTTCTGTTGATTCATTGTGTTAGTAATGTCTGTTGATCATGTGCATGAAACTTCTGAAATGTCTTTTGTGGATTACAAGTAATCCCTTTCTTCCCAGCAGCCTAAAGTTGCAATGCTGATAGTGCAATGTTAAATTTCTCAATAGGTTTTAAATTTCACTGTGTATGAATTATAGCCATTATTTTTATGGAGTGTCATAGACTTACATTCTCTGTTCTTTTCTTCGTTAAAATATGTAATATCCAGAAGACACTGTGCCTTTTATTTTTTTCCCTTATCAGTGTCTGTGCTTCTAATATGGTGAACTGATGTACATTTCATACTAGGGCAAGTGAAGTGCTGTTGGTGGAAATTAATGTGTGTCACTCATGTTCTTATATGTACTATTAAAGTTTTATGGTATTCAAACAGAATGTGGTAAAAAATTCTGCAATAAAATGAGTTACACTTATTTAATTCAGTAGCTCCATTTCACAGCTTAGTTCTTGACTGTTGCATTGATTTTCGTCTCATATCAGAACTAGAAATTGTGACAAGAATTTTAAATGTCAGCAGGGAATAATGTGGTACTTGCATCAGTCGTACGTGTGTCCCTTTAATCTCATCCGCTTCGTGTTCATTCACTTTTGTGATGGAGGATTACAGCTTAACTTCAACTTTGATTTACTTATGTTGTTTCATATGCCTTATGCCAGAATCACCTTAAAATAACACCATGTTTTTGCCTCCTAAGTATATTTTTGTGTACTTTTATAACTTCTTTTAAGTCTTAGTTATTTTGTTTTAAGCTTATTCCATATATTTTAATTTGCATTAAATATAATTGTTTATGTTCTTTTAAGAATTGACCTTTTTATGTTAATTTGTTAATTTGAAATAACCCACACTGTTGCCTTACAATGAACAGGTCTAGAAATGAGGTTGTACCCAAATCTGGTTAACCAGCCAGTTGGGTCAGAGGTTGACTTCACCTGTAGCTACCACAGTAAGGAGGAGATGACTATTGAATTTGAAGAAGTTCCCAGTGTTGTAGTGCCACATATAGGCAGTGGAAATGGTGGTCATATTGGCCACACTGTGCAGAGATATGACTGGGGTGCTGAAAGTGTATACAACCTGCGGATCCACGGCAGTCACAAGGCAGTAACTTGCACTGTGTACAGCAAAGAAGGAATTGCTATGGGCACCCTGTACGCAATGATACATCACCAAGGTTTGCTAAACATGAAGAATCATCATTCTGTTTGTTTGTTTCTGCCTGCCTCTGCTTCAGCGATGGAGATAAAATTCCAGTCTTCATGCTTTGGGTTGTCATGTCATCTTTCTGAGTGACGTCTGCCAGCTTCCCTTGTATTTTTTCCCTTGTACATTTGTTTTTTCTTTATTCCCTAATTTTTTATGTGAGGAAATGAACAGGAATGCTTGTAGTAAGAGTGTAATTTAGGCCAGAAGAAATTATATAATTACGAGCATAATAAATTACACTCCTTTCACAAGTGATGTTCAGGTGAGTAACAAAATGATTTGTATGGTAGGATATGTGACTTTTCTGGGGAAATTTGTACAAGATTTTGTGCAACATCAGGCAGGTATCTTGTAGGTGATCAGGGTCTAGATGAATGTGTATTGTCAAGGTGTGGACGTTACAGGGGGTGGATTTTTGGGACAACACCGTTGGAAGTTTCTGGTGCCATAAGACATTCTCATCTGTGTCAGGTACAGGGACTGGGGTGTTAGGGCCATTCCCAAAGTCACTCTTACCAGCATGCAGTGAACCATTAAGATGCACCACGTGTGACCTGCGTGGACTAAGAGAATTGTATTTGTGACAACCAATTTTTAACTGTCAGTAAGAATCAGTGAAACAGTTGACAGGTTACTGCCTCCATCTTCAGGTTAAATCTTTTCTGCCCAGAGGATGGAGACACAGAGACAGTACATTCTTACAGAATTATATATTTCTACCACACTACACAGTGTTGCAGTACAGAAGGTAGTATTCCCTGTAGTCACCACTGTATGAACTTGATATTGTCCACTGTCCATGCAGTTGATACGCACGAACAAGTTTATCATGGACATATTGCATGAATTTCTGAGTATAGAAGCACTCCTACATGTGTTGGCTGGTGTTTGTAGCCATCCTCAGGGAGTATTGGTCTTAAAAATATATATAGGGTGTTATTATACAGCTTCGTAAATTGTCATGGTAGAATGTGTACTGCAAGTATGCTGTTAAAACACCAGTGTGTAGTGTTAACGGTAAAATTATGTCGTCATTATAAAACATGACATTATTAAAGTCTTCTACATCCAAACATCTTGAAATACTGAAATCCCTTTGCGTTTAGTAAAGCGTGGTCATTAATGGTGTATACACATAATGCCAACATACAGGATATACCACTTAATTAAACCTAAAGAGATACCACTATTGCAAGATGTTTGGATGCAGTAGATTGTAATAACTGTCTTGTATTATGATAATTTCAAAATAATTTTAACATAACACTGTACATTGATATTTTAGTTGCATACTGTTGTTACATATTTGACCATTTATAATTGACAAAGCTGTGTAATGAATATTGTATATGTCTTTTAAGTACTGATACTTCCTGAAGATGGCTGTAATTAATTGCCAGAACATGTAGGAGTGCTTTTGTATCCACATATTAGTGCAGTTTCTTAGGGATAATCTTGTTGATATCAACATTTCAATATTGGTTGCTCAAACTGTGTGCGTGATCATGCTTCATTACAAAAGTATTTCCGGTTCTGAGCACAGTACAGAAATATCACTCATATATGTAGCCCCCCCCCCCAAAAGAAAAACTGATTCCTTAATTTGAACTTCCAGCCAGTTTTTTTTTACCATTGTGGTGGACATAGTTATGTAGTACACTATGACTTGACAAATAACCTCTTTGTTGGCTGTACTGCAGGTAAAGTCTTGGCTACAGTGAAAGACTTTGGTCGAGATTAAGTCCACGGCCTCTTTGATGGTTTCCACCCAGTAATACAAGGTTTTTGATCATAGAATATTAAGTCTGTGGCCTTTGGCTGTGGCTCCTTGTTTTACATTGATGGCTGATGATTTTAGTGCCTTCTCAGCCATAGCTGAACCGTTTTTTTGTGGCTGTCTTCAGGTGAAGACTGGTAGTAGCATCACATTAATTAGCTTTTAGATGTGTTTCACTTGTCCGTTACTTATCGTTATATAATTTAGTGTTAATGTGTCCATTGAGTTTTTTGATCAGAAATGGAAATATCAGAATTTTTACATTTAATGTACCTTGTAAATACTCCGGTATCTTCATCACCTGACCATACTACCTTCATGTGGGATGCGTTCATTTTCATACCTCTCTGTAGTTGTGTCTTTTGTCGTCGTGTCTAATATACAGGGCTGAAATTTGTGTTGATTTAGTCATTTTTATTATATTTATAGTAAATGCCCACATTATTTCTTCCTTTATCATTTTTCTGTGGGTTTAAAGTGTTGGATATGTTGACAGAAATACTAGGTCTGAGACAGGCCATATTGTTTTATTTTTTATTATTGCTTGTTACTCCTAACAGCATTCATGGAATATCTTGTTTAATTAAACAAGTTGATTTTTAACTAAGGAAAATGAAAAACGCAGTCTTATTTAAACATTACAGTTGAGGCTGGGGTTATAAATGCTTGTAGGTTTTCATGTATATGTCAACGTGTAAGGTACACATCCTGCCTCCATTTCCAGGGTTGAGCCTGGTATCCACCTACACGTGTATGTGGTGTCACATCCCACAAGACCACTTTCTGAACATTCAGAACTGTGAAAACCACTTTCTAATACTTATTTACATCAGATGTACACAAATTTCCAAAAGTCTTAGGAGCCACTTCAAAATTTAGGTGCTAGGAGGGTGATATTAAGGAAGTTAAATGCTGAGGATCCACAGATATTAGGGGCCACAGTACAAAATTTGGTAGCTTGGGGTTACCTGGCACTTGGGATTTGTGTATCCCTCATTCAAATTTTATGCTGTATACAAATGTAACATGCAAATAAAATGGCATGTAGAAGTAGAAAACAAATTGAGGATTTTAAGTAGTAACGACATGTCCTTTTGCATTGATCACTTGTTATTTCATTTATCACAGAGAAGTGTATCTTCAGCCCTGTATTCATGGTTCACTATTTTCCAGGGATCAGCCATTGTTGCCTTTTGTGATGTTTGTAGAGAGAGATGTTGGTATTATTGTATTCTTTGCTTTGGGATAAGGATGCTGTTCGTGTCTGTGTCCATGTGTCATGTCTTTGTCTAAGCTCTTTTTTAGTGAACTCTGATAAACTGGAATTTCAGTTCTGTTTGATGACCAATTCCATGTATACTCAGTGTCAAGATATATGTGATATTGTCACAAACAAGAAGCAGTTAATCTGTACAATCACTTGCTTGAGAGCCTCATATAGTACATATGTTTTGTCTTTACACCCATTCTGAATACACACAATTGACATGTTCTTTCAGCATTTGAATTTTGTACCTGTTTGATGAATGTATGGTGAAGGGCTATGAAACTTTTTTGCAACCAAAATTGAGTTACAACATGTTGAGGATATTTTGTTTTGAGGGAAAAACAAGTGCTTGAAAAATATGGGGGTGGGGAGGGGTGGTTAAAGGATTATGCTATACCAATGATACCCAACTTATTGACCTCAGACCTCCTCGGGGCCACAGGGATATTCCAAGGGCTCTGAGAATTTGCATGACTTCACAGCAAGTCTCTCCCCCAGCCAGGGCTTGGTTCTTCTGCTGTTTTTTGTTGTAGTTGATGTGATGTATGAAATACGAATTCCCTAACAGCAGTGAATAAGGTCACAGTACTCTGTCAATATGTATTTCTTAATCTAACATGAATTTTAAAGTACAGTCACCCTCCTTAACCTAAAGGTTAAGGAGGGTGACTTGAAAAGGTAATTTCTGTTGCTCAGAGATGTAAACCCAACTTAAGATGCCAAGGTTTTAGTGTTTCAGCAACAGTTTTGTTGAGGATCCAGGTCTTCTGGGTGTGATGCTGAGTAGCTGGGTTGGTGTTACCAGGCGTTATGAAGGTACCACATTCCTTCAAAACATTGGGAAACACATAGTGACACAGTGTCACATTCCAAAAGACTTGAGTCCTCAAGCTCCAAAACATTATTTAATGGGTCTAGCAGTGTGTGGTACCTGGTTTCAGTCTTAGACAGTGATACCTGCCTTTTTTTGTTTATACCACACCAAAGTAAGACAGCTGCTTTTAGAATGTAGCCCAGTAGGATGAATTGAAATCATAATGCAAGGGGTTTCTACAAGAGCAAAGGTTTATTTTGTCTTTGTGGCTCCTCGGGCTGATCTTCCTATACAGTTGCATTTTACAGAGGAGAGTTTAGTGTTGAGGACAACAGTACAAGTGTCTGTGGGCCTTTTTTGTAGATTAAACTTAAACTTTCATGAGGAAAATGTTTTGATTGTGGCATTATGCTAGAATTGTTGATGTGAAGCTTATTAAGAGAGCCATAGTTACGGAAGTGTTTCAGTATAGCATCAACCAGCTGGCATTGTAGTGGGTAGAGTGGTTTAGTACTTGGGAAGAAAGTTTGTAAATCAGTGTATTTTTGCTTGTTTGTTTACTTGACTGAGTCTTACTGTCTTCGTATGCTACTTTTTAGGCAGGTTACGAATTATGTTCTTACAAGCTTCAACTGCATTAGTGAACATGTGAACTCATTGAAGTCTCACTGTACTCACATACTTATTTCAGATGGAGGGACGACAACTGCATATCCGCCCACTATATCCCCACCTCGGCCAACCATCACCATTTCTGTTTCGGAGCCTACTATACAGATTGTTGATGTTGGCAGCACTGTTCGCTACAGATGTTCCGGCCGTTCAATCTTGGAGGTTCGTTACTGTACACTGTTGTGAGACTGTGAAGGGGTTTAACTTTTATCATTCCATAGCCTGCTTTCTGTTGTGTTTGAAATACCACAATATGGTAACTTTTCACTCTTGAGTCTTAACTTGGTTTATTAAATCACGCCACAAATTAAACAGATTATTGAACGTATACTACAATCCATTATTGCATTGCCCTCCAAAAGTCAGTATTGCTAATGTTTTTACATATGTAGTAATTAATTTCTGTGCAAAATATGTCATCAGATTTTATGATAGGGTTTTTTTGCACTTGGATTACATATTTTCGATAGGTTCAGTTCCTGATTCCTGCTAGTGTTGTGTGTGCAGTGTATCCATGATGCTAAATCACAGTCTTTGAGTCATGTAACGGAGACACAATAAGTATATGTGTATATACATGGTGTCCCAGGAGGAATGTGCCAGACTTCGGGAGAGAGTTCCTTATGTTAAGGTATACCGTAATAACCCAAAACACCTATATCCAAAGTTGAACGGTTACGGAGATAATGGCCAGAGAAGTTTGAAACTTTGACAGCTGTTACACACTTATTGATTACCAAATACATATTAAAACTGGCAGGAAT
>Ga0136643_10015655_pt1 | contig 11395 bp, 9 predicted proteins | sample TergutLab28metaG_FD_96883 | JGI IMG/M metagenome (GOLD analysis project Ga0136643, IMG submission 96883) | Labiotermes labralis P1 segment gut microbial communities from Petit-Saut dam, French Guiana - Lab288 P1 (version 3) (version 3) | ecosystem: Host-associated > Arthropoda: Insects >... | reverse complement strand
TAACGATATAAGCACCATGAATAGTAACAACAGAACAGCTGCAACACTGTATTCCCTAGGGACATAGTTTGTCTCAGGAATATAGGTATAAATACCCTGCATAAAGGAGATGATGATGATGATGATGATAATAATAATAATAAACTAACGATATAAGCACCATGAATAGTAACAACAGAACAGCTGCAACACTGTATTCCCTAGGGACATAGTTTGTCTCAGGAATGTAGGTATAAATACCCTGCATAAAGGAGATGATGATGATGATGATGATGATGATGATAATAATAATAATAATGGAACTCTGCTTCGATTTGTGGACGCCCCAAGTTCAGAGCTGGTTTCGTAGGCCAGCCATCTTTGCCGAGGTTATCGTGGATTTATTCAGTACGTTGAATTAGGTTACGACCGCCTTCTGCCACGTCATTATTTATGCTAGCTTGCGACTCTAGCCATGTATCATCTGATTTACTGAGAACGTCGTTAAATATAGAAATAAAATAAAACGATATTGAAGGAAGTATTATTAACGCCGAACATTTTGTTTGCACGTTATCACTTAATTACCGTGATAGCAATTATAGGTTAATAATGCGTGGAGTCATGCCTCCACCCCACCCCACCCCACCCCAGTAAGCCTTCAAGAGGTGCACAGGAACAGCTTCAACTTAGAGCGCTGCGATCTTCTGGGACATGACGCTGCGTCGCTGGGTCGCCGCCTTGAGTACAGAGCTGTGGGAACTGCAGAACTGGCAGGCACAGCTCTGTTTTGCTTGGAATCGTACAGTTTCCTACCTCCTGCGTGCAGCACACAACCAGAAGGGGTCACCTGCTGGGTCCATAGCGACGGGAAGATGCGTATGGGGGAGTGGAGGTGAATTGTAACCTTCACGCTTCGGCCGCTGTTGTCTTGGTGAAATTGCTCCCGATTGCCAGTGAATGGGAGTCTGAATGGGCTCCAGAACCAATCTGAAGGAGTTGGCCTGCCACTGCCGGGAATCGAAACCCGGTGGGTTCTGCATCTAGACGCTATATTGACTGAGCTATTAACGAGTTCTTATTTCTTTCGCTGTGGGTTTACACATTTAATGATTCAAGATTCTGCCACAGTGCTATATATTTTGACACGAATGTGGGACTTGGCCCATTCTTGCCGAGAGCTTAAGAATGTATTGGGGTGGAAGATTTTGCATAGTCCGAGTGTTGTAAGTGTACGGGTAAACTGGGGAGATTGTGGCTGCAAGGTTAGTCATTGTTGTTCGTCGTAGTTTGATGTGACTAATGGGGCGAGCGAGTGACGCTGACGTCACGATACACAACACAGTGATAGCAGTTATACTTGCTGATGATAACGAAAATGGTGGTGGTGGTGGTGTTGGGGGGGGGGGATGGTGACATAAATTTTTGAAAATTGTGCTTAAAACACGTCTTACCGTTGTATTGGGGGGCGGAAAATTAAACATTATGCACATTCTAAACCTCGTTGTAGGTTTAATTGCGTTATCAGCTGGATGCTCCGACCGACTTTACTCCTGGTACCCAGGGGATATGGAGGGTGGCTCAACAACAGCCAGCCTGGAAGCGAAATGACGGAGAGAGAATTCACTGCCTTATTCCGGGAGGCACTGAGTTTGGTACATGAACGATAACTCAGTCCAAATCATGTATGCCCAACTTGTGTCACACACACACACACACAACACGGTATTTCTGAAACCACGGTGGTATGGAATATGCTGAATGGGGCGGTGCACATATCGAATAAGATGGTTGCAGCCAACTAGTTTTATGCAACGTGAAACCAGTTGCATGAAACTATCTTTCTTATTCCGGATACGAAGAAGGAAAAAATGTGTAACAATGATTTTTTTAAGCACGAAGTTTTAGTTGCTTAAAACTCAGTGTACCGATTTTGACTTTTTGTATCGGGAATCAAGGCGCTAGATTCATGCATCTGTAAATCCACGTTGCATAAAACTGTTTGAAACTAGTTTCTTCGGTGCGTGCTGCGCCTGATGGAGCGTTTTATATTAAACTTCTGAAGTAGTCCACTGCTTCACGGGCTTGGGTGTTTACTTGTCTTTACATCGCGACTTCTGGGCGTCTGAAGGGGAAGTCCCTATACTATTATTCTTCAAATTGCGCAGCGCGTTAGTGGGACAGACAAACAAGCTGAGTTTATCAACCTCCTGCCGCCCCCTTCCACCCACACTTTTAGTTGTGTGTGTGTGTGTGTGTGTGTGAACACTGACATTGCATCATTGTTTTCTAAGAAAATGAAGATGTAAATCTCTCGCGAAATACAAATTAATGTAGGGACTCAACGCCGCCCTGAACTCTTAATTTATCAAATTCTCCTCGGTGTAACCCCGCGTGCCTTCACAATAAGGGTGCTTCAGGAAGTCATCCCTTTTTCGTCGTTCCCTGCTACTTCCCCTCTCCGACCGCAAATCGAATTCCGCGCAAAAAACAATCTACACGACCCGCCATACATTTTAGGTTGGCTCTGACAAGGGTGTGTCATTCTGCCGCTAGGATGTCACACTCAAAACTGGCTTGCTGTCTGAAAGGCGAAGGCTGTCGTCACGTTGCTCACCTACGCTGTGTACAAAACAAATATTACAGTTACCTGGCAAGACATTCGCTCTGATACCGGCAAAGACACTGGTCTAGAACCCGGAAATAACAACAGCAAGCTTGTTCCGTCTTCATGCGGTTGGTATTGCCATCTTTTTCCTTGTTCGATCAACATTTCCACTTCCGGCTGGAGTGTATTCATTCACTGACTTGGAAATGCGTTTGTCTTTCCCCCAACGATGATGTGTCCACGTGCATCTGTGATCCGCAATACGTTTGTTTAAATTAAATGTATATATATATATATATATATATATATATATATAAATGATTTGTTGAGTGGTCAAATATTGTACAGCAGACCCTGCAGCTGACCTTAAAAAATGTCATCTCCGCTGTCTCAGTTCTTCCGTCATGCTGTTTTTCTGAAGTCCAGGTCTTACGCTAATTTGGGAGCGCAAATACCGCCACTGTCTTTGTAACGTCGGCACTGTGTCCTTATTAGTCTACTTGTTATGAATGTGCGTCGAATTTTCCACACATATAGTATACTGAAACCGTGCAGCGTATTATGTCTTCGGGGTTGTGACACCATGTTTTCTTGGAGGTGGGTGAGAAGGTTTCAGTAAAATATGCTGCCTCTAACATCAGATTTTTACATTCCGTAGTCTTTGTATCCAGCTTTATGAACAGTACCATTTAAGGACCAGTACCTCAATCTACCAGCCATGTTTACCAACATCAGAACAACCCCCCAAGTCTCGCAATCTAGCCATTTGCATGTACAGATTTTTAACGTAAACTCTGGCTATCGTATCATACTTTGTAAACTCACTTTCCTCATCTCCTTATATTCTGTTTTATTAATATTACGAATACAAATTTCACGTTTGCTCGCATCGTGCAAACGCTCTGCAAAACCAATCTGAAAACTGAACAAAGTCATTCATTATGCTGCTTTCTTCATCTGATGTGTTAGGCTCATATTGTTACCATACCAAACCATGTGTAGTTTCTGCTTTTTTAAGACTATAAGAATCGCTAGCCCAGAGAACCTTTGTTGGTCACCGTCGTGTCAACGAGTCACGCAAACCCGTCCGGTCGTTCGGAAGACAGCGATACTGAGCGGTCTCCCACGCTGCTGTTTAACGCGGAAATCGGCCCGCGGATGTCAGAGCAACAACAAACAGTTGCAGCACGAAGACGCAACATTATTTCCCAGAATCTTCTGACAGTGATGTATCAATTTCTTACGAAAGACGCATTTACTTGACAGTGTCCTTACATTTTCCGCATATTCTTGGTGCTATTGTCAACCGACAATGTGACGTCACTTGAACAAATGCGCAGCGGTTATGAAAACAAACAAAACGCGTAAAAACGGCTGACTGCACAATATTGCAACACAAACAGTGGCGACAATACGTAACGTACAGTTGCATTTTCAAAGCAGTGTGGCGTTATGGGTGACAGAGGGTGGTGGAGGGACACGTTAATGATACGGATAAGGGTTGTAATGGGGTGAGGGGTAAATTAGTAATTACAGCCAGAGTGCGCTAATTGCCCGGCCACTGTTGATGTCAATGTTACGGTTCCGTGAGTCACCCATAATGCTCTTGTGCAAGGAAACAGAAGAGAAGCAGTAAGCGAACTCTTTCGCCTTACTGGGGGGATGTGTAGGAAGAAGCGTCCAAGTCTTGATTTCTCTAAAGACAGATGTCAAATCGACCTTGTGTATCGCACAATGAAGACATCGGGGAGTGGAGGTATAGCACCACATAATCTTAACCTGGGCACTAGATGGAGGTGAGTGAGTGAATTTACGCCCCGACTGGTTAACTTCAGGAGGAAAGCACCTGGTACTGATTGGATAGGCTGTGTGAGCCCCAGGGCCGGTTCGGACGCTGTGAATAAGGGTAAAATCTCGTGCCAGTGTCAGGACACGAAGCTAGGAACCCAGTCACTGTACTCACCGAGCGCTGTCTCCTACAGTCTTGATTTCTGCTGCGGATTTCCATTTTCACGGACCCGAAGGTGAAATGAATTTTGACTATGTCAAGTAGGGTGAATACTGCGCGATGAACTGTGTGGAAGAATTCAGTCGTGACCCACTTTGATGCACTGTCCCAGAATTTGCTATGAGAACTGGAATGGGGACTACGGCGTGCCTCATCATGGTCTATCTACGGGTGGGGATTTAAACCCAGAAACTTCCAGTTATGCAGCAGCAGTGCTGTACGGCTTGAGTGTGTTACGAATTTGTGCGAAGGCGGTCGTGGCCCACTTCAAAGTACTAGAGGCAATACTCGGGAGAGACGGACTCAAGTCATGGCAGTCACATGTTTGTCTACAATAAGACAATTAGCGCGCAGTGTTGTTTAATCCATTGTTGCACGTTCGTAAGCCGCATTGTTTAATGGAGTGCACTGGGTTACAACTTGGTATGATGTCCCTTGCCACCCTATATTTAAGGGGTGAATACCATCCCGTGTAACAGTAGACGGCGGAGGGGGTGGCTAGACATCAATCATACTTTACGCCAACCGCTGTGGACACGGTCCTTACGACGTCGGGGTCATGGGATTGCCTCCCGTCCTAAGCAACGGTATTTGTGGCATTTTACGTCATCACATAATACTTTGAACTGTCTAAAGCACAGCAGCAGTAACCTGTGTGTGCCGCCATTCTTAACAGCAACAAGATATACATTTTTCCACACAATATATTTATGTTCGAAATTATTCTTAAAATAAAAAACGGTTATTTTCCTAAACGTCATTAACATATTGACCTTTGTGATGGAGAAGTAGTATTTCATCAAGGAGGCAGGCACTTTTTTTGTGTGTGAAAATGAATTGATCTTGTAGTTTAGCTGAATTTAAGGCTGCAACGATTTAAAGCTTCCCCGACCCCTTCCAGACGCCACTGCATTCTACATTTCTTTCTACCAAACTTCGCTGTCTTATGGTTGACACTGATGCGTTGTATTCGGGTTCAGATGTCGGCCCGGAGATCATAACCCAAGTAGTTTAAAAGCGTCGTTAAATAAATTGCGTAACCAACATGGCAACCACGCGTTTATTATGGTATCTGATCACAAGATGGTAAAAAAAATCTCCTGTCTTCATACCTCTGTGTTCACTTCATCTAACAAAGAACATGAAGACTGTAGTGTCAGAAATTATAATTTTGTCTGAGGGCGATCGGCAGCAGGGTGCCGATGAAAATATCTGGACCTAAGATGGAGAAAGTGACAGGAAACTGGATGAAACTGTACAGGGTGAGCATAAAGTCTTTCCCTGATTACAAACATTTATTACAAGAAAATTACGTGCAATACAAACATATTTCTTTAACATTACTTAAGTTAGTTTCTAAAATTTTATGTCTTGTGTTTATTGTAACATTTGTAACATTTGGTTTTTGGATGCAACATTTCCAAACAGGTGGATTGGGAGAGACGGTCCGGCACTCTGGCCACCACGATCACCAGATATCACCCCCATTGACTTCTTTTTATGGGGGTATCTTAAGGACAAAGTGTTTTCGACAGCAGTTCCAGATATTACAAATTTGAAGGCTTTTGCTACAATAACTGAAGACATGTTGGAGAACACGTGGAGAGAAATTGATTATCGATTAGACGTTCTCCATGCAACAAAGGAGCACATGTTGAAGTGTAGTAATGTGTTCTAAAAAAAACTTCTTCAGTTACATTTTTAAAAAAAATATGTTTCTGTTCCACGTACAGTAGTTTTCTTGTAATAAATGTTTGTAATCAGGGAAAGACTTCATGCTCACCCTGTATAATGAGAAGATTCATGATTTGTGTAGCCTACTGTTGAATAGATATTTTTAGGGTAATGTAATAAAGGTGGATGAAATTGGCGGGGCATGTAGGACGATTGGAGAAATGAATACAAATTTCTGTCTGGTGTATGTGGCGTAAAGAGAACAACTGGGGAGCCTAGACGTAGAAGGAAGGATGTTATTAACTTTGTGTAGTACAAGGTGGACAGTATGAACTGCATTAACGTGGCTCAGAATAGGACGGTTGGAGTATACTTGCAAATGCGGCAATGAACCTTCGGGTCCCATGAGATGGTAGGTATTTCTTGAGTAGCCGAGCAAATGTTAGCTTTTCAAGAACGACTCTGCTCTATGGAGTTTGTTAAGTTTATATCCTGTGTTTGTAAGGAATGGCAACATGACTGTTCTGGTGTTGTAGGTTACGTAATACAACACTCCTTCTGCCAAGCCGGTTATTGTAGCGGTAACACTTTAGACTTGTATTCCGGAGTACATGGTTCGACTGCCGGGACGCTTGCCATCCTGACAGACTTCTCGTGGTTTTGCTGAGTTCCTACAGAGTAATGCCAGGACATTATCTCGTCTGGGCCATGACTGCTTCATTTCATATCCCGCCCCATTCATTCACAAGTAATGCTGTCACTCCACGTTACGTAATACAGAATGTCCTCTTTATCGTGTCCCCTAGCACGATACTTTTGTCACATAGGAAGCCTGCATCCACCGGCACATCCCATGACAGCCGCCGCGCGCCTGGAAACGATTGTAGACACTCAATACTAGCAACGGAGAACGTCGGAAATAAACCACAAATAAATAAACCGCAAGTGCAGTAGACTTTTGATAGTCCGGCACCGTCGGAAGGTGGTGCCGGATTGTCGGAAGGCACTCTGATTTATCTGTCTATGTCGCACCCATGCTACCGCTCATACCATCATTTACCTTTGACGATATTATTACAGTCAGATGGGTATGAATATTCGAAATAAAAGTCGAAAACAGTAGGTAAAATACAGTCATTTCGATCATGGAAATGGCAAGCTGAGGTTATCGTAGATGGTGACGAGCTGACTCGGTTTCGCTCGAGGTCGTTCGGTTCGGCTAATGCTGCCGCGACTCCTATTGCCGAAGTTCGCTTACAAGGGTTTGCCAATTTTTGTCTGTTGGGAGTGCTGGATCATCGGATTCCGAGCTGTTGGGGTTGCAGAGTATGTAGTTTACTTCTTGCAATGTAACCAACTTGACTACTGTACGTCAGACATGACAACTGCCAGACCTGCAGAATCCATGTGACTGTGACGAACATAAACAGAGAACAAGAGTTCTGTTCACAGTGAATTATATTTTCTGTTAGTCCCTCTACAGTAGGGAGAAGGAAAGAGAGGAAGATGATTTGCATAAATCTCCGCCGGCTCTGTGTGTGCTATATCCTCTTTTTAAAAACCTTTTGCACGTTTGCCGAGGAGTTTCCGAACTGTGTGACTCACGGTACAGGAGTTCATCGACCATCAGAATTATCAGTGGTATGATGCGCGTCTAAATTTGGACTTGACAGCATTAATGACATACACAAGAAATCACTGCTGGCTGGCCACTTGAAGAAGTGAATCTCCTTTAATCTCCACGCAGCCAGTATGCCAGAAAATGACAGCGCATATAGCTTCAGAAAGGTTGGCAGTCCTGTTCTGTTTTCATATAGCCTCGTGTTCGAGTCTGGGCTCAAGAACTTCTTTCTCTGTTACTCCGTGCAGAATTTGAAAAACGCCACTTCTTACTTACTCATTCCTCATCCGTGCCTACCCACAATCTGTTATTGTCGTACAGTTAATTTTACCGCTACATTATACGAGAGGGTGCTGATAAGTCCTTAGCCCGACCAGGAAAGAAACAAGCTACAGCGACCAAACTCGGGATTTATTCAACATACTCCCCACGAAGCTCAATACACTTCTCAGCCCATTGCTCCAACTTTTGTAAGCCACTCAAAAAAATTCAGAAGGTTGTCCGTCCAACCAGGTCTCCGCGGCAGCAATGACCTCCGCGTCGGACGAAAAATGGCAATTTTTCAATCGTTTTTCAATCCAGAGAACAGATGGTAGTCCTACGGGCCCAGATCCGGAGAATAGGGTGGCTGATCAAGACATTGGAAGCCCAAATAGACCAGTTTCTTCTAATTTGCAAGTGCCCGGTGAGCCGGGGCATTGTCGTGCAAGAACAAGACCCCCTTGATGAACTTCTCGCGGCGTTTTTCCTTCAAAATGTCTTTCAATTGCACCAGCAGAGATTATTAACACTCCGCGTTAATAGTTTGGACTTTTGGAAGATAATCAGTGAGTACGATGACGTCTTGATCCCAAAAAATCGAGGCGAGAACGTTTCCAGCGGATTTTTCACTCGGATTTTTTGGGGGCGGGGTGAGCCGCTATGCCGCCACTTCATTGATTGTTGCTTTGTCTCCGGGTCATAGTGATATAACCAGGTTTCTTCCATGGTCACCAATCGCTGCAGGAAATTATTTGGATCGCGCCGAAAAAATTCCAAAACTTGCTCAGACGACTGGAACCGTTAACGTTTTTGATCCGCGTTCAGGCATTTCAGGACCCACTTCGCGGAGAGCTTCCGCATGTCGAAATCTTCGTGAATGATGGACCCAACCCGCTCACGTGAGGTTGCTCAGCTATTAATTTAGCCGAAATCCGGCGGTCTTCCAAGATTAGCTCGTGAATTTGATCAACAATCTCCGGGGTGGTCACTGTTTTAGGTCGTCCAGGACGAGGCGCATCACAGGTAGAAAAATCACCACGTTTAAACTGGGCCACCAAGTTTTTGCCGGTGGCATACGATTATGCATGTTCCCTTAATGTTTCTTTCATAATGGCGTGAATTTCCCTGGTGCCTTGCCTTTCAGGAAAAAAAGTTTGATAACAGCTCGCGTCTACATGTTGTTGAAATTGCGCTCGTCGCCTAACATGCTTCCTTTCAGCCTTTGTAACAAGAAAAAAAACTTGCAATTCGGCACAAGAACAGCCCTCTTTGCAACGACACTATCGATTCCGTCCTACGACATCGGGAAGTAGGTCGGGCTAAGAACTTATCAGCACACCCTCTTATGTTCGTTTCAAACATATTTAAAACAATGGTAACTGGTAACTGTACACATCACTTTCGAGTTCCGAGGTTTTCGCAGCTGTGCGGTTTGACTGGGTTTTGACGCTGCGTCAACGGAGTCTCGGATCCCGACGTTTTGAGGCAACGTACTGCCATCGTCAAGGGTCGGTACGTCCTATGAATTCCATTAAAAGGTAAAGTTCGCCCTTATTTAGGCCACAAAATCCCAGAAAGGGAGTAGAGGTATAGCCCTACTCTTTCCTTAACCTCGGCGTTAGATTGGGAGGGTGGTCAACGCCACGTCCCGGCCGCTTTACCTTCGGGAACGACCCAGTACCCATTGTATAGGAGGTAGGCCTCAGGGCCGATCTGGACAGGTGTGGAAAATCTCGCCCCCACCGGGATTCGATCCCTGGACCGTCCAGCCCGTATCGAGTCGCTGTACCGAATTCGCTATCCCGGCCCACCCTATGAATCCCATTACTGTTACTAGTCTTACTGTAAACAGCTGTCACATCCTTATCATCATCATTCGGTTGGTCTTTGTAACGGAGACGCGGTGTGTTCTCTGTGCGACATGAACTTGATATTTAAATATCGGATTTTCATTATAAGCCGCTGCGTTAACTCTGCGTAAGCGTTGAATTAGACTATGGAGGGTCGCTATTACAGCCATGTTCGTAGCGGCATACTGTAATATGGAACCTCCGTATTGTTGACAGCAAAGTCAAAGTTGATTGAGTCGTGCGTAAAAAGGTAAATTACACGTAATTCAGTCTGCCTTATGCCGATCCAAAATAAGAAATGTTTGGCGTATTTTCGTTAATTCTATCCGTGCTGTTTTATATCATTGCATCAGCACTCTTCACCAGAACGCCCAGCGGGCGGTGAACCCTCCAGGTATGACCACGGTGTAGTATTGCTTAACCGGAATGTGCATGTGTAATAGTGAGCCCTAGACAGCAAATGGTTCAGTCAGGTCGTCTTTTGGCAGCAAACATGCCATGTAAACGAATAACCAGCGGTCGCGCAACTGCTTGCATCATTTTCTACCAGGAATCGCGCCCCCATGTCAGCAGATGACGACCAAAGTAAACGCAACGTGTTTCTCAGAAGGTGGCAACGCGCTGTGAGCCGAGGGCCCAGTGGCGGACTGCAGTGCTGGAGACAAGAGGCAAAATGGCTCGGCTGGTCAAGAATTCGTCTGGTCTTGATTAACCGTACGGTTAACTAACGTGGTCACAAAAACCCGCGGTCAAGATTGTATTCTGAGAAAGCTGAATGCGGTCCACATGTTGATACCGCACCTCCCACAGCGATATTCGGGCATTATTATCTTTCGCCATCGGGGTACTTAGATGCACATTTTGTAATTTTACACCTTCCCATGTCACCTCTGTTCGACATGTCTTTTTTTCTTAATGATCAGTGATTGATTTGTTATTGTGATTACAGTGATTCGTAACAAATTACAGACTAATCGACCGAGGTCGATTGTTAGCAGGGGCTTTGGAATAATTCTTTAAGGCGTTCCTCGCTTATTATTATTATTATTATCACCATCATCATCATCATCATCATCATCCCCTTTATGCAGGGTATTTATACTTATATTCCTGATACAAACTATGTCCCTACGGAATTCAGTGTTGCAGCTATTCTGTTGTTACTATTCATGGTGCTTATATCGTTAGTTTCAGTGTTGAATCTATTGTACTTTTACATTAGTACTTTCTGAAGTATGTGTGCAGTGGCCAATGCGGCTGTTTTCTGTAGCTCCTTGACTTCATGTTTTCCTGGTATGTTGTTCACGTATTTTCTGAGTAACTTTGAAATAGTCCCAGTCGCCCCTATTATTACTGGTATCACCTTTGTTTTTACATTCCACATGCGCTGTATT
>Ga0136643_10015651_pt1 | contig 11396 bp, 9 predicted proteins | sample TergutLab28metaG_FD_96883 | JGI IMG/M metagenome (GOLD analysis project Ga0136643, IMG submission 96883) | Labiotermes labralis P1 segment gut microbial communities from Petit-Saut dam, French Guiana - Lab288 P1 (version 3) (version 3) | ecosystem: Host-associated > Arthropoda: Insects >... | reverse complement strand
TTGTTACCATTCTCTTCAGTGTTCTCAGAGGACCTCCGCTCTTTCCTTCTTCCTGGTTGTGTATTACAATTTTGTTTTATAATCATCATCGCTGTCCCACGAGTAGCAAGGGAAGTCTTCTGTCCACTGCGGTATAGCCCCACCTGAAGCAGTAAGGCTGCTTGAATCCTAGGGTCGCCACTTCTCGAAGTTCACCGTTCTTGGTTTCTTACCCTCCAACTCATGCACCTGTAGTCCCTCGGCACGGTAGTGTACACCTTGGACTAGGGGATTTTTTTTCGACGTTTACTTCTCTATATCCGCCGTGTTCCGTTTAAACAGGCTCACCTCTTTATTATTATTATTATTATTATTAAAATCGAAATTCTTATTTAAGGCATTTTAGAAGCGTTCGTATAATTGCAAGAAGTGCCTATTATCTTCATGTCCATCTGCCTGCCTGTCTGTCTGTCCACCTGCTGGCATGTATTAGAGCGGCTCCCAATGGAAGGGATTCGTGAAATTTCATATTGAGAACTTTAACAAAAATCTGTCGATAAATTCCAAACCTGGGTAAAATAGGGCCAAAATATCGGACATTTTACATGACGACATAACTCATTTGTACTGCTGCCAGCGACGTAAAATCTCCATAAAGATTCTCTCTTGGCGTCAGGGCAGAGGTGCACAAATTCGGGGAATCAGGTCGCCGTGGAGCCCCAATTTTGTAAGGTGGTGCTTAATATTTGTGGGTCCTCTGTATGGAACTTGCTTCGTGTCACCGTTCTGGTGCCTAGAATTTTGAGGCGACTCCTACATTTTTGGAAAAATTCTGCACCTCTGTTAAAGACTGTCAGTCCGTCCGTCCGTCTTTTGCACCTGTCCACATTGTATCAGCGCAGCTGCCATTTTAGACGGATTTCCGTGGCATATCATGTCGGGGACTTTTATGAAAATCTAACGAGGAACTTCAAATGTGGTGAAATTCGGACAAAAATCTGATATTGTACACGATGACCGTAACACGTTGTGTTGTTGCTGGCGACATTAACTCGCCACAAAATCATTATAACACATTTTAATATTTTGTGTACATTGTTGACAGTGAGATATTACCTCAACCACACATACAGAACACATTGTTGCGTTTCCATTGAAAAAAATGGTTACGCGAACGCTCCACAACGTGACATTATTCGCACATTTCCTATCTCGTTCAGTATGGTGTGAACAGCTACGCAGTCTCTCTTATCAGCAATTAAATTCACCTGGATAACGGCTTACTTTTTTTTTGTAAAGAAAATTCGTAGTTGGTATGGTGAAATGGGTGAATACACGTGGTCAAAGATATAATGAAACATCAAGAAGACGATATGGGAAGAGCTTTTAGGTTGACAAGATACACGTGACAAAGGTAGAGCAAATGCAAATTTCCTTAAGTGACAGTGAATGCAGGTTACACAGCCTTATTAAGTCTGGTTAATGCGTTTCCACAAAACAGAGGTATTGCAAAGTGTACATTTTCCATGACCTTTTGTCGTATTTTTAAGGGCCCTGTAACAGAGTGCGGTCCAATGGTTTTAGGGCTGATTTTTTTAAATCGAAGACACATAACTTTTTTATCCAAATAAGTTCCATTGGCATACATATGTATAGGCTTTTGCGCGGTTTTACAGTTTCTGAAGAGCTGCCAAAAATTCCTCTTTTTGGACCTTCTTAATTCATCAGTTACGGCTTCTTGGAACTCAGCAACGTCCGCAAAGTGGAGTCCTTTTAACTTCATTTTCAACTTGGGAAACAGAAAATACGGAGATAAATATGGAGAGTACGGGGAGTGATAAAAGGTTGTAACATTTTTAGGGGTCAAAAATTGGCAAAAACTTGCAGGTCTGTGGGCGGGCGCATTATCGTGCAACAAGAAAAAATCTCGACAGCAGAACGCAGCCGGAAGAATGCTGAATGCGCTTCAGCAGGCGATCCGTTGCTGCTTCATAAAATTCTGCATTTACTGTTTTTCCCTCCAGTATGAATTCTTTGTGCACTGCGCCTTGAGAGTAGAAAAAAATTACCAACATGGTCTTGATGCGGGACCTTTGGAATTTCAGTTTCTTCGGCCGAAGGTATGTCTTGTCTTCCCATTCAGAACTCTGTTGCTTTGTTTCTGGGTCATGGGCAAAACACCAGGCCTCATCTCCCATAATAATATTGTTAAACAAAAGTTTTGTCTGCATCGGCCATCGCGGTAATGTCTTATTAAGATGTGACTCGATCTTCTCTTTGCTCAGGTGTCAAGGAGTGTGGAACAAAATGTGCACACAACTATGTCTTTCCCAAACCCTCTTTCATAATCCAAAGAACTACAGTCTTGAGGATGTTCAAAGATTCTGCTATCACTCTTAATGTGATTCGACGGTCTTTTTTGACCAAATCAACAACAGCAGCAATGTTTACCTCAGTTCGAGTCGATTTTGAACAGCCACCTGTTTAGTATTCTACCAGCTCCCTTCCTTCTCGAAATCGAGAATACCACCTAAAAACACTTGATCGGTTCAGAGCCTCATTCCCATAAGCCTTTTGCACAAATACTAGTGTTTCTGTCGCAGACAGACCGGCTTTGAAACAAAATTTTATGGCAGCCCTCTGTTCATTTCCGCCATCCATGACGTGTAAAGAAAACTAACTTTACAAGACAAGTTATTACCCGTACACTGTCGGAGGTAAACACAGGAAACTCGGTGTGTGAACGGATGTTGGTTGATAGTACTTAGTTAGTGGGTTGGCAAATAGACCGCTCTAGTTTTGTTATTTAAAAAACAGTCCTAAAACTTGTGGATCGCACTGTGTATGACCCTTATAAACAGAGGAGGCGATATACAAGTTCATTTACCTAGGGCGCCGCTTCTCAACTGATGAATTAAACGACCGTCACAGCATCTCATCATTTCATTCTCTTCCATTTATGTGGTAGAGCCGATAACAGATGCTGAAAAATCAGTCAAAAGACAGAATAACCAGATTCCTTTCAAAGGCGATGTGTTTTTTGCTTGTTTGTAACGCAACGTTAGTGAAAGCTTCGAGGCGCGCGCCTTTTACAACCAGAATTAACTTCTGATAAGCACGTCTCATAATTGCCAAAGTTGAACTCCTCCATAAAAAATGCCAGTGATTCTTTCATTCAGAACTTTAGACTAATTTGTTACAGAAGATGCATCAGTATTCCGCCTGTAAAGTTTTAAAACTAATATAAAAGAAAAAAAAAGCTCTTACTTTGAGTGAAAAAAAGAGAATTCCAAATGCTGAGTAAAATATAATACCTAAGAGAAATACAATAAACAATGTGGGACAATGTGGCAATTATGTATGCCAGTCGACTGAAGTTATAAAGACACAGATCAAGCAGCCTGCAATGAAGTAGACAGATGCATACAATGAGAGAAAACAAAAACTGCATACATAATTTTGTGGGGACCTGCTTGTAATGCGACCCGTAGGAAGATCGAGCGTCAGGGAGAAGGATTACATTAGGACAAATCTTGCATAAATATGTTGTGAGCGTGGAAGGTGGACGGAAGGTGGATGGAACTAGGTCACAGTCGTATCTATTAAGCCACGTTCGGCCTACACGTCCTGCTGCAGAGACGTTTATTTAAAAAGTCAGGCCTCCTTGTCTCCTTCACGAGACCACGTTTCTAGCATATTTTTACCTTTCTTTAAAATAATCATTATCATATTTTCATATCAGACAGTAAAATATAACTAGATATCAAATTTCCTAACCTTCATGGGTACATGGTGCATCAATGAAATCAAATACTTTATGTCCAAATAATGCACTCAAATATATAGAATCGCTGAACTGTTAAAAACAATTAAACTTATAAAACGCTGCTCCAACATGTTTTGGTTCACGTAGGAACCATCATCAGGGAGCCACGACAAGTATTTGGCTAAAATTACAAATCTTGTTCAACTGTGCGTGTCGGTACAGACGTTGTCAGTGTTATGGTGGCTTATTGTGACCTGCCGTGCGTGTGTGTGAAACACACACGCACGGCAGGTCACAATTCACAGTTAAACGATTCTATATATTTGAGTGTATTAGTTGGACATAAAGTATTTTATTAAATTTCCTATTACATTCACTATCACGGTAAGCACTGCCAGTAATTTTCACGTGATAATGAGTGCTAGGTTTACAAAGTGTAAAAGGAACAAGAGATACAAACAACCAGACATTAAATATCCATTCTCATTCATCCACTATCACTGCATGTAATAAATGTTCTCCACGAGATGGCATGATTTACTCCAGCCAAAAGCGAATGCGATCTGCAATACGCTCTTTGCTTACAATAACAGACGACGACGTGGAGTTCACATTTTCCACTCCACAAGACCAGAATCCCTTTGAATCAGTGTATGCTACGTTGTAAACATTCCGGGAATGCGCTGTTTTTGTACTCAAAGGCCACTGCAGTGTAAACGCAGCAAAGAATCAGCTCATGTTACAAAGAACTTTAGCTGTGTGCTGTGACATTTCAGATTGATGGTTTTCATTCTTTCCTTACAAATATACATACAACTCTACGGAAATATTTTATTAACATGCAAACTGTGTGAAATGGTTAACTGGTTCTTACATTACTTAAAACCATTGCATTAAACAATCTCATAGATATAAGAATTTGGAGTAATATGGGACAACAATTATGAATTGTGAGTTTGCAAGAATTTAGAAGCAGACGAATCCAAGCATATTTTAATTTAGTACCCTACATCTGTCCTACCTTCCACCGTGATGATTCTGAGCGAGACGTATAACGTTGCAGTACGTCACAGACACTCATAGATTCTGTTACATTTTAAAAATTAGGGAGCAACGTTTAAGCTGTTAGACGTATATAATGTGTTTAATTTTTGCATGGCACTGCGTAAGGATAAATTAAACAAGAAAGGCAAAGCAATTACAAGCGTAACTTTGAGGCGCGGAAAGCAAGCTGTATTACGTATTCTGAGTGTGTGCCTGTAGTCTTAATTATCCCGCATGCAAAACGCATGCGCCGTATTACGTTGTCATTTGTGGCCTATTCGTCTCTACCATGTTCTTCCACATAAACGGCACCATTTTCGGAGAAGAAATTACTGAACGTAATGTATGTTTTGAATTTCTCTACAACTATTTTCTAAACATTTCTCATTCTAAAAAAATTCAGCGACACATTGTCACATATTTGCATAAGTCTTCATCTAAAGAGCCCGCAATTCTTGTTATATTTTACTTCAACTTGATTTTTCTCGACATATTTTCGACAAATACTCCTAATACCAAATTTCATGAAAATCCGTCCTGTGGGAGCCGAGTTATTGAAGCAGTCCTAGCAGAAATACATTTATTTTTCTATAATCCTTCAAAACGTCCGAAACCCAACAATGCAGCGTAACAATCCAGGAGACTTGACATCTTCCGGCCATCAATGCTTTGACAGCCCTGATGAAAATAACCCGAAGTGTTGGTCGTAATAATTATACGTCCTCGAAGATTAGTCATACGTTATCTCAAATGCTGACCCAGAGCACCAGCCAGTCACACAGCGCTTGTGAATGGTCAGCTGTGGAGGACATCGGATCTGTATGGTCCGTTACGACGTAAACTGCCAGACTTGGTCTGGTAGCAATACGGAAAACGACAGAAAGAAGACGTAATTTAGGTGCTGTAGGACTGTGTAAACGTACTGCTTAAGAGACTTCAAACATCATTGCCATCGAAATTCACTGATTGACAATAAAATTTGCTTCAGTTGTCGCCCCACAAAAAGTAAACAACATATGCATAAACAAAAATTCTTTGTAGAAACGTATCAGTAAACATGGATCCTATAAAAAAGCTTCAGCCAGAAGTTATACCGGCGAGCTAATGAGGAATGAAATTTAAGTTATATGACTTCGGTATGGAGGGTCAGCATTTAGACCATCTATACAAGCTTAATTATAGTTTAATTATAAACAGAGCTACTATCCTCTCTCCTACAAATATGAACAGTATCTTGTATGCAAAAATCGATTATGACCTGCTTATGTGTCTAACAACAGGAAATGGATTTACCTAAAACTGACGTGAAGGGTTATATTTAACACTGCTTTCGGCTGTTAAGTTACATAGCGTCAATGGTAGATGAATGAAGTAGGATTGTGGAGCATGATACTGACAGGGAATGACTCGGTACCTAAATAAAAACCTGTCCCAGTGCCACTCTGTCCACCACAAATCACACAAGTACTTTATCACAGGGTAATTAATACACTACGTTTTGGAACGAAAGGAAGCGGCCTTAGGCTAATGTGAGGAACCATTGCGGTATTTGTCTTGATCGTCACACGAAAACCTCGAAAAGTCTATCAGGATAATCAGCGCCTTGGCCAAAACTGGAAAAGAGGCACATTCCGAATACAAGTTCAACGCATTGCCACTTCAGCCACATTTTTCTGCAGATTCCCTGAACACGAAGACACAGTCATTCCCCGAAACGTCACGGGTATATCTGCCCAGATAATAAACAACTTCCGAAGAAAGCTGTCATAAAAACTATAATAAACCATTCTCCCAAACAAACAATCTTACCGTAAACAAACTTCCACCAAACAATACAATCTAAATTTGGAATCCAACACTCCGACGGTATGCCGATCATAGATAAACAGAGCTAGTACTTCATTACTGTCCGGGTCTGCTTTCAACAGAGACACTCTACGACTGCTTTCGCAGTCACCACGTGACAAGCAATGCTACTGCCCACCCGTCTGATGACCACCAACTGGTCAGAATTTTATTACAGAAACTACGAAAACCGCATGTTCAAAGTTTTTGTACTAAACAGATAGATTGTTAAAGTGCTACCAGGAACCTCAAAAAGGTCCTTTGTGAGCGTTCTTTCAAATACACTAATGCTGCAGAACTCTTAAAGAAAACCGCAGCCGCATACATTTCTCTGACCTGGAGAGAGAAAACAGAGGGATGCACAATGCAGATTGGCTGTGTGATCCGCGCCACACTACGTGTGACGCGTCCAATGGTGTCGGTAACATTCTTCTTTATTGACCATCTCAAAGGTGGGCTGTCGGCGCCGACAAATTTGTCCATTTAACGCGAATGTTGATTGTTTCATAGAAACACGTACGAGCTGCACGAAAGCAATTCTGGATAGCAATGAGACACATACACGTACAGGACAAATCGATGTGTGAAAATGGCTTGTTCTAGTCAGGCGTATATTTAGTTGTCCACCCCCCCCCCCAAAAAAAAAGTTAGACATGACATCCTTACGACACTGAGAAACAAAATGAATTGAGACTGTATCGGCCTTGTAAGCGTAAACCATAGGATAGGAGCCAAATAAGTATAAGTATTGTTATTATTATTATTATTATTATTACGTCACATAATCCATAGGCGTAAATTGGGAGGGGGCAAATACCGCCCCCCCCCCCCAATACTTTTTCTGCCTAAGAATAGCTTTTCTTGGCTACAGAGTTGAAGACGGCAAATAAAAATTGGGGTGAGAATGGGGGGGAAAAGGGGTGTGTATGTACATTAAAGACTGGTTTAACCAAACTTCCACTTCCCTCTAGCTTGACTCCTTCGTACATTAAAGTTCCTTAATACATATGGTTGATCCCCCCTCCCATCCCCACGTTATTGGCCAAGTTATACCCATGTAATAAACAGTAAAGCCTGTTCCGAATTCACTGATCAGTCGCTTCTAATACTTGTTTTCTAAAATGTCGTACTATTAAGTTAAGAATATTGGCAACTCAAGCCTATTCATTCCATATTCTATCCAATTATGTGCAGGCTTTCACTCCTCTCACACAATTCCAGCTCAACAGCCTATATACTATCCTATTTAGTGGCCCACTTTCCGCTTTCATATCAACTCTATAACACAGCAGCTCAACAGATAAGCAATTTGTTATTCTTTATCCTCCCACATTGCATAATGCAAATCACACTCGACGGGACACTTTCTTCCATAACACTATCATACCTATCGTCTATTATTTATCGAATACAGCCGTTTAAATACAGGAACAAGAAGAACTGGATCATCTACGGTGACAAGGTAGAGTTCGAAGTTAATAACTTAACGCTGAAAGCATATGTGGAATACTTTGACGCCAGTGCTCCCTCAGTGCTCCAGTCCCAGCACATCCATTGCTGTATTCTTTCTTTGTAACTGTAACAGTGTCGTAAGGGATTTATCACCGTCTCAATCTTTATCGTTGCACCGTGCATTTCGTAGCGTCATTTAATCAGCACGCCAACTAATGCACATACATAAAATTTTTACATTAAAACGTTTAAAATCGCTCCAACACGTTTCGATCCTAAGATCGTCTTCAGGGAGCTACACTGTTCCTTGCTAAAGTCACATACTTAAAAACACTAGCCGATTAATTTCTTTATATTAACTTGGTGCTGTGGCAGCATGTCGTATTGTGTAAGTCGTACGCTGCTGAGAATGCGCCTGACTATGGGTGTGTGTCGTGTGTGATGTTGCGTGAGGCTGGCTGCCAGTCTCACGCAACATCACACACGACACACACCCATAGTCAGGCGCATTATCAGCAGCGTACAACTTACTCAATACGACATGCTGCCAAAGCACCAAGTTAATATAAGGAAATTAATCGGCGAGTGTTTTTAAGTATGTGACTTTAGCCAGGAACAGCGTAGCTCCCTGAATATGATCTTAGGATCGAAACGTGTTGGAGCGATTTTAAATGTTTTAACGTAGAAATTTTATGTACGTGCATTAGTTGGTGTGCTGATTAAATGACACCGTGTCAATGTTAGACTGTAATTTCCATCAGTGCCACTCTGTCAATAACGCCTACTTTCATGTTCGCTGGATCGCACTGCTGCTAAGACCCTAATGAAGGAATCGGAGCCGCCATTATTCTAGCCAAGCTGTACACCTCAACCTCTCGGCAATTCCACCTGCCACAATTTTGCCACGGCGCCAGTCCCCGTCGCAGAACGTGGAGAATGAGAAGGACGGGTGAAATTCGCGTCGAACAGCCGTAAAAATCGAACTTAGGCTCAGTGTAGACGGTGGTAGCATTAGTAACTTCTTGCACAGTAAAGCCATCCTCCAGTGTCTCATTTCAGTGTACTATAAGAGAATGTGGGTCGCATCCTCTTCCCGACGAATAAGTGGGCACCTCCCTGCTGCACTACTTATCTACTTTCACTTGTCCTCCTTTCCCCGGCCCCTCCGCCGTCCTTTTATCTGCCATAGTCCCAGTTCGACCACCGTATACGTCATTACTATGGGTGTGTATCCCGTAATTCCTTCCGTAACAGCTATCCTTTTTCTATACCAAAACTTGATAAAACACTCGTACCTTCATATACAAAGCCGACAACATGTCTTCCACTGCCATTATATTTCTCTACAGCAATATAATAAATACATTCTGTTACCATTATTCTCTTTCCGTGACAACGCCATACTTCCCTCCGCCAAATCCTGCACTTGCCTCATCTAACCTGTAAAGTATAATACTATTCTTCTGCCAACCACAACACCTCTCATCTACATCCTGACTGTCCATGAATAAAATTATTTGCCAGTGCTTCACGGTTAATCTCATTTTTTTCTCCCTCGTACTATATTTTTCCAACTTTATCTGTACTGTAAAAAGTTCATTTTCACTTTATGCTCACCATCTATTCAAAGGAACTCCTCGGATCAAAGTCCTTTTGACCAGATAACAGGTCTGGAACTAGTCAAGAAATAACCCTCACTGCACGAACTTGTAAGTTCATTACCATGTTCACAGAAGCCCACCACTTTCCCTGTTCTAAGTCGGATCAATCCAGTCCACGTACTCTTATTACATTTTCCTTTACAACCGCCTTAATATTAAACTCGCATTTATGCCTAGGTCTTAGAAATGATCGTCTTCCTTCCGGATTCCCCGCCAAAAGCCCGTATGCTTTTCTCTTTCCCCTCTTACGTGTTACATGTCCCGCTCATCCAGTTCTTCTTCATTGACCAGCTACAAATTTTTCTAAGTCCAGATATTTTCAACATCACCATAGTCTCGAACATCCTATCTTCTCACCTTAATGTCAGACACCCAGTTTGGCACCTATGTTTCAGGCCACTGTGCTGACAAATATAGTGGGGTTTACGAGAGAGGAAGAAACAGGAGGCTGGATAAAAAATGCATAGTGAGGAGCTTTATGACAGATAGTCCTCGCCATACATTATTTTTTATTGGGCAACAGCCACTAGTGGGCCAGGGCATCCTCACTATCGAGGCTTCACGATCACATTCAGACACACCACACTCGGTGTGACTCCTCAGGACGAGTGATCAGCCTGACGCAAGGACCTCTTTCCCTACCTTATTAGGGGAATTAAATCGGGGAGGGGGGATCGACAAGGCATGCGGCCTACGAAAGGGAGAGAAGAAATGCATTCAGGGTTTTGGTGGGGAAACATGAAGAAAGGAGGCTTCTTCGAATATCGAGGCGTAGACGGGAGGATAGCACTACAATGGGTTTTAAACAAGTAGAATGAGAAGGAACACACTGGATTCCTCTGGCTCAGGACAGGGATAAGAAGCGGGTTCCTTTAACACGAGAGTAAACCTTCCGATTCCATAAAATGCGGGGAACGTCTGGACTAGCTAAGAACTTATTCGCTTTTCAAGAAGAACTCTGTTCCGTGTAATTCGTTTACAATTGTAATTTATAAACTAATCATCCTTTCGTTGCCACAACGCTATGTGTATTCTCTACTATTATCCTAGCTGAAACACGAGTTGCAATTAACCCTCTGAGAGCTCACCTTCGTCTAATTCACATACAAAAATTCATTCCTACGGCACAGAGAACAAAGCGCGTGCCCATTACAAAGACAAGTCACTTAATAAACCATTCAGGAATAACTGACATTTGTTGTAATAATTGCACGCATCGCATAAATACGTTGTGGCAAAGACACAGTTTCTTCACGTAGGTGATCCACGTGAACTATTGCTGGACTCGAAACAGCCAATTACACACTACAATATGGATATCGTAAATTGTGGGAATTGGTCAGAATCAACTGGATGGCAGCCTTAAAGTTGTTGTTATTAACTCTCCCTTTCGGCGTCCATTATACCTTGTTTGCCATGTCATGATGAACGGTTCGTCTTCAGGCTGCGAATGAAGACATGGCGGGCAGCTGTAAACAGATGGACAATCACTTCCACACGATTTATTGTGGTCGCCCAGAGGCGATTGGCGTGTGCCTAATAACCCCCCCCCCCCCCCCCCAGTAGGGTCTTAAAAAAAAAAAAAAAAGTTTTTGCACCGTAATTAAAGGAACCGGACAGGAGGGGGACGAAGGGACGCTGTCGTCTTG
>Ga0136643_10015650_pt1 | contig 11396 bp, 8 predicted proteins | sample TergutLab28metaG_FD_96883 | JGI IMG/M metagenome (GOLD analysis project Ga0136643, IMG submission 96883) | Labiotermes labralis P1 segment gut microbial communities from Petit-Saut dam, French Guiana - Lab288 P1 (version 3) (version 3) | ecosystem: Host-associated > Arthropoda: Insects >... | reverse complement strand
TGTTATGCAATTTTGACCTCCTGATGATGAGCACATGTGCTAGAAACATGTAGAGGCATGAAATAAAACTTGTTGTGAAACAAATTTTGTGCATCAAGTTGGTTAAATACTGAGATAAATATACTGAGATGCACGGTCAGCAAAACGTCAAGAAATGCAGTAGCATGTAGCAGAACAGTAATTCTAAATTAATGTCATAGTTGTTGATGTTTTTGTAATGGGTAATACAGCACGAGTGACACGTCTTGTGCAATTGAGAGGTTCCTAGGGCGAGGTGTGACTGAGGTGGCAGAGGGAGGTGAATTTCCTTTCCGGGGTGGTGTAACACTGAGGGCTGGCTTTGACAATTTGATTTGCCACCCACCCCCTTCCCTTCATACACCCCAAAGAATGACTTTCATAATGGGTAGCGTATTGAAAACACCCCCACACCGCCTCCACCCTGTTTGCCACCGTCACCAACACAGTTCCGGTACAAACCCTATCTCATCTTGCTGGTAGCAAAACTCGAGACGTATGAAAATCAGCAGCGACACAATGCGAGTGAAATCAAAACTAGTGCATTCGAGTCTATCGGCCACAGTGTGACCAGAAAATTGATCTTCGCGTGATTTAGTTGCTGATTAAGTGATTTATGTTATTCGATAGTGTATACACTTTACAGAGAAGGTTGTTAGCCATATTTATTCGCTAGTCGTTTTTGCCCCTAGGGAAACCGAAACCAGAAGGAATAATTTATGTTCTATACTTCGTGATGCATTGAGAATTTGCTAACTATCCAGTCATTTTTTCCGTAACACGCCATTTTGTACACTCTTCAGATGATAACAAAAACAGACAACCGCCAACAGAACTAGAAGATATGTCTTATTGCGGCGACATTATTCGACCTCAAAGGATCATCTTCAGGTCAGTGTTATAAAATACAAAAAAGGAAAAATATAAAATTTTTATTGTGCTCGAACTTTGGATCTCAGTTTTACATATTTGTTTAGGTAGCCTTTTGAGGTCGAAATGTGTAGCCACATTAAAGATATAACGTCTTCTAGTTGTGGTGATGACTGTATATTTCTCTTTTTATAAATCTAACACAGCTGTATGAAAAAGTAAAAAAAATACATTATTTATGACTTATTAATTGTGCTACCAGTAACTCAGGCTGTATAGCATCTAACTCTAATACAGTTGGGGAATATCTGATTGGGATTGACGTGGCAGGAAGTAGTGCCAGCCCAGTGTCAGGAAATAACGAGACACTTTACATAGATTGAGTCTATGTGTTTATTTAACGATGCTGCTCATTGTTGAGAGGAAGCAACCGTGGTAGACAAAATAAATAAAATTGTGGAACATTTATGCCATGATAATGAGGGGTTACGGCTGGCAGATTTGGAGAAAAACATGTGCTGGTTATACTCTGTTTAGCAAACATTCCACTGGGCTGGTCGGGAACAGAACCCTAGCCTCGACAGTAAAAGTCCGGCCACCTGATTCTATAAAGCCTGTGAAAAATTACATAATTTCTGTCAAGATAGCCTGATCTTGGTCATAACTGAACCTGGCACATCCTTAAAGGAAGCAGGAATGCCAACAATTTGACGGCCAGGTTTTTGTTGATCCTGCTCTTTCACCTTTGTTACGAAAGATATAAATATTTTCCCAGTACTAGCTTCTAAGATTTATACTTCATTTCTAGCAACATCAGTAATGAACAGTATTGATGCGGGTCAGATTAAAATTCTGCACAGATCCAAGTATGGTTGCATGTTATGCGGTGTCCTGCAACAATACCCTTCTCTTTAACATTAAATTTAAAAAAGTCATGCATTATATTCAAAATCTTGAAAAAATTCCATTCTTAAAAGTCCTAAAGGACTGCTCTGATGATTATGAACCATCACCCCAAATTATCGTGACAAGCGGACAGCTGAGGGTCCTCAAGCAAAGGGACAAGTGTACGTACCTACACCTGTATTTCTCTTCGTACTCCCTTATAGAAAAGGAAGAAAACACAAAAAATGTATTTCTCGGAGTAAATTACGTTTGAAGCTGAGAGACAGATTCTATTGCAACGTGTCGTACGGTTCTACTTCCTTTTTATATTATACTTTACATTTTAACCCTTATTATTATTATTGTTTCCCTCCGTGTCGAAGTTTTCTTCTTTTTTCATACATTTCCTTTCTCTGTCTTACTGTCTATAGTTTATATTTATTTAAATTACTTTATTGTAAGTTGTTATTTGTTTATTTATTTATACATGGATTCGTGTATTTACTTGCTTAGTTTATACTGAGAATAATATACTAAATGCTTAAGACAACGGGGATGAATTATCTTCAAAAAAGAAATATATAGTGCTTGCTCACTTTGTTTGGTCTGTGATACATTTTTTCTCTGTCTCCTGTTTTTTTTTATAATATTTCCCGGCTCTTCTTTCTCCTTCATCTTCACGAATACATTTTTTTTTTAATTTTGTTCTTTTTCATGTTTTATGTCTACTTCATAGCTTTCCATTCTATCCCTCTTGGTTTGCTAGCAAGCAGATAGTGACGTAACTTACTATCTATACTGTAACACACTTCCCCACAAACAACGCTCCACGGTCGCCTCTTCGTCTTGCATGAAACTAAACTTTACTGAAACGACACAAATTTGACCCTTTCACATCGCGTCTGCCCCTACTCTAATAATTAAATTCCATCTACACCTTAACTCTGTTCTTATTTATCTTACAATTTCGTTAGCTTTAACATTAACATTGCTTACATCGCGCGAAAATGGGTTATCACGGTAGGGTCAATATTGACCCTTAGGCTTAGGCGAGGTTTGTATCCTATACTATGCAACACCAATTACATCAAATTAAGCATTTTTTTAAAGCATAGTAAAGATGCGAAGTGACAGCACGTAGGAAACTGCAACTTGGTCCACCATATCTCTTGATTGGCGTATAAACATGTTTTAAATATTTTTTAAATAAGTGTACCGTATATATTTTATTGTTTTGTACTATGACCAACAAATGCATATAATTAAATAAACATACTCGACACATCCGCGGTATAACATTTTACATCCATTTAATAAACCCCATATTTATAACAGGTTGTATGTACGGCCACCACACTGACTGATTTAATGAGAATTGTAGCAACAAAACTATTTTTAGCCCATTTTGTTGTAAATAGGACAATATTAATGTTTTAAAGATTTTATAAAATTAAGATTTCAACGACTGTAATATGAGAACTTGCATAAAACCTATGGGAAACAGCTTAACTCTAAACTGTATTATTGACACCTGCATTTGAAATACTTGTGTACCCTAGCAATGTGTCGATTACAGGCTCCCTGAGGATGACACGATAGTGTCGAAATATGTAGGAGTGTGATAATTTGTGAAAAAATTGTGTATTTGTTGGTCATTGTACAAAATCAAAAATAGTTCAAGCATTTTTTTTTTCTAAAAAAAACTTGGGACTAAAGTGAACTAGAACCAAATTCCTTCAACAATGCTGTACAGGACACTCCATATAACAAATCAAAGGAAAACATGCTGAGTATTTCTGGCGAAGGGAATATTCTTCATGTCCCCTCAGTTACGTGTTATTTCGCACATTCAGAGCAATCGATGTAGGAAGCTGGTGAAATGTACTAAAGATGTCGTGTTCGTTGAAGTCTGTGGATATCATTAGGTCAGCCTGTGTAAAGTTTACAAAGAAGGTAAAGTTAGAAGTCTCGAGGCCATGAAGTCATGCACCGGGAGTAGGGGTGTATCTCTACTCATGCTTAACCACGTCACTACATGAAAGTGACGGTTAACTTCACGACCAGGCTGCTTTACCCCCAGAAAAGCAGCCTGGCTTTCTTTGTAAAAATGGCTGCTTGAAAAACAGAGCCGGTCTGAGCGTTTTTGGAAATGGGAAAAAGTCTCTTGTCACCACTGGGATTCGAACCACCTAGGGAGTGGCTATACCGACTGCACCATTATGGCTTACGGATAGACCTATATGGAGATATTAATTAAAGAACTGTTTAATCTTATTCGTTAGCTATTAATTAAGCAAGTCCTTAAATTCTTTCACTCTGGATTAGTTGAGAACGAAATACGCCTGAACAAATAAGAAGACTTAATGGAGCAAACAGATTCAGTTGGAAAGGCTTCTGACTTGAATATAGGAGGTACTGTGTTAGAATCTCGACCGGACTCAATCTTAGTGTTTGATTGTAATTGCTTAGTATTTCCACAAAATTTCAAAATTATAATTATATTTGGGCTACGACCACTTCCTTCTTTTTCAATTTGAGTCGTTATTTGAAAAGTGACTTTTAACTTCGTCATGTCTGTCTGTCTGTCCGCACAGAACAACTCATCTCACACTGGAAAGATTTTTAAGAAATTTGATACGTAAATATATTTCGAAAATCTATTAAGAAAATTAGAGTTTTGTTAAAATCTTACAAGAATAACCGGTACTTTACATGAAGACCTGTGTACATTTACGATAGTATCTCGCTGAATTTTTCTTAGAATGAGAAACCTTTCAGACAAAATTTTATAGAGAAAATCAAAACGCGAATTTTATTTCCAATAACCTTTCCTTTTTTTTTCGAAAAAACGTGCCGTTTATGAGGTAATGTGGAAAAATATGGTACAGCTGTACACTCCACACACGATAATATGGCGCATGCGCATTGCATGCTGGATAACTAAGGTTAAAAAACACACACTCAGAATACGTAATACTTAAAGCTACTTCATTGCAAAATTTTTACCCGAACACGCCTCAGTGTTACGTTAGGTACATAGCCTGTCTTGTATATTTTTCACGCCTTCGAAGCCGTGTAATATGAAACACTGGCAACATCCGCAAGTAAACCGTAACCAAACACATAAGTAATATTGTCTACTTAACCTTCAGTCTACGTTCAGTTTAGCGAAGACCAAGGCACTGTGTTTGCGAAGCCTTACTGTGCTGAAGCACCCGGTACACGAGGGGGCACTGATGATTGCAACATGAACGGCAAGTGCCGCTGTCTGGCTTCTTAAACTGAAGGGTGGTGTGCCTTGATGCACGAATGTTGGTATAGTGCTTGCTGTGTCTATGGCAATGCATCAGCGATATGTAAGACCTCCGTGTGTTTGAGTTTGTAAGTACTTTGTGTACGTCAAGGTTTTCTCATGAATGCATTAATCTAAGCAAGCATACATGTAAGCTTGTGCCTATGTACGTGTGCAGTTTTCATCTGTATTTTTGATTACTTGTGTTCGTGGATATATAATGTGTTTTTATATAGGTATGTGTGTGTTCTGTGCGGTGATTATCCGTCTACAGACTGCATATAACACCAGTCAATTGAGGGTTACTAATGTAACTTGTGGTAACGCAATAAATTATGTAAATTGAGATATTTGACTTCCTCAAAGCTGTGTTTCTGAGCATTCAGGGCTTGGGGGATGTGGCAGTGTGTCTTTTGGGGTGGGGGATGTGGCAATGTGTCTTTTGGGGGTGGGAGATGTGGCAGTGTGTCTTTTGGGTTGGGGCTGTGGAAGTGTGTCTTTTGGGGGGTGACGGATGTGGCAGTGTGTCTTTTGGAGGGATGGTTCCTAACATTTCGAGCAATCCTAGTGACTCCAACATCAGGTTGCCTTCTTAGATTGATGGTTCTTGAAGAAAGTGACAACGCCTTCTTTGGAAACGTCAGGAATCACTTAGCTAAAGAAAGCGTTATAATCACGAAGCCCTGAATCCACAAAATAATGTAAAGATGAGTCATAATGAAAAAAAACATTTCTGATACGTTCGAAGAATAGGTCCTGAAAAGGACAGAGGTAAAAACGATGGCAAAAAAGGAAAGGATCTTTCTTGATATCTCCTCCATTTTCATGTAAGCAGCTACTATCTCTGTGTGTCAGTTTTACTCCACATTCAATCCTTTCATTTCCACAGAATTTTATTCAGACATTTTTCTACTGCATTTAGGCGCAGAAGATAGTGACGTTAAAGGTGATAACTGTGGTGATAATGATAAGGAACACGGAGAAGGAACAAGATAATTATGAGAAGGAGCAAGAGAAGGTGAAGAATAGTGAATATTTTCGGAGAATACGTCACAGTAGCTTTTAAACTGTCTTTTGTTTTTGACGGAAGAATTGCTAATCCAAAAAGGAAGATCAACGCATATTTGAAACCAACCGAAGGAGTGGTAGCCACTGCTATTTGTCGCAGCATGTTACACTGGGACATTACAATGTTACACTGGGACATAACAGTGTTACACTCTGACATTACAATGTTACACTGGGACATTACAGTGTTACACTCGAACATTACAAAGTTACACTGGGACATTGCAATGTTGCACTGGGACATTACAGTGTTACACTCGAACATTACAATGTTACACTGGGACATTGCAATGTTGCACTGGGACATTACAGTGTTACACTCGGACATTACAATGTTGTGTATAAGTTGTTTCATTATGTGACTGTTTCTTTTCCTCATTTTGTATTTGATAGGAAACAATGGAATCAATGAGAAGAATTTTCCATTTCTTGCTAAATTATTAAATTCTGACTCCCGATTTTCTCTTCCACTTCTCTTGCTATATTTATTGTTATTGTTTCTAAAAAAAACTGTTTTGCTTCCTTCAAAACTTTAGAATTAAAACTCGAAAAAAATTCCAAATTATCTACTTTGGTTTCAAGTCCCTTTTCATCTTTCAACTTTGCTCATTAACATCCCCTATAAGCCTTCCTTATATCATCTATTTAATCTACCCCGTTTTGATACACCGTAGTTATTATGCTAGTGGGGCCCTGTCTAGTGAAATAGCCAATCTTCTCCCCATAATGACATGCCCCGACACCACCGCCATATCGCCGACCTTGCAACAGAAACCTGTCGTGAAGCAGTTGCAAAATTGGGTATTTCTCTGAACAAAAGGGAGCTTACCACAATCAGAGGGTAGATTCAGTTTCTATAATAACTTCACTTTTCATTTCACTTTACATCCATGAGTACCTCTCAAATACATTTTTTCATCATTCATTTCATCCTGTTTTTCTTTCTGCCCTTCAGATCTTCTATAATGATTCGTTTGCTCATTACACGCGGAAACGACTTCTCTTAATGCCACGTGAAAAATTTTAAACAGTAAATATTATTGGTGCCTGGCACTCTGATCTTTTTTTTTAACGACATAACTGATGATCTTATGACGAATTTCGTGGTTTCTCTTCCTGACGGTATCATTTATACGCGCATAATTGTCTTCACTTAAGTTATTCCTTACCTCATCACTGGTTTCTTATAACCTCGCCAAACCCAAGTCGTAGATAAAAGTCATTTCCTGAATAATTACAAATAGTGTTTCGTGATTATCACATATGTTCTCTCCTATCCTTCTTCATCCTCTTTATCATGAAACTTCCTTAAGAACCCTCTCCTCCACCTCCACATTCTTTTCCTTTCTTTAACCTCCTCATTCGTCGCTGTCTTACAAATTTCGTTGTTCTTTCTATTTTAGTCCTTTCTCTTTCAATCCATCGCTTTATTACATTTTTTCTATTTCTTTTCCCTTCTATCTTATGTTCTTTTCAGTATTACAGTCCGCGTAGCTGTGCGAAGTGACAAACACTGATATTGATTGGGCAAGTGAACATTCAAATGGTTCAGCAGTTGTCTGTCTGTCTGTAAGTGACGCATTTAATCGTTCGGTCAGTAAATATGTATATAAATCAAGTTTATAGGCAATCGGTGATTCGGCCTGATAATTAGTGTCTGTGTGTCAATCAATCAAATGATTAGAGGGGCGATCAGGTGTAAATTAGTGACGCTGTTTGTCAGCAATGCAGTTAGGAAGTGGTCATGGATAAAGGAACCGCTGGTCTTCTGAAGTAGCGAGCAAAGCATTGTAGATATTACTTAAATCGCGGGAGGCCCATGTTGTTAAGGACGCATTATGAAAGCCACCCGACGGATTGAGTAGGCAAGGCTAAAACCTCGTTTTAAATTATAACACAGAAGATAATTAAACTTTGGATTAAACCCTCCCACCTAACCGCCGCTCCGCTCCCCACTTCTTTACTCCCCTCTCGGCTGAATCTCTATCTAGCTCACACAAACCCGTCCAACCTAAGTGAACACTTCTACCACGCTTACATATATATATACTTTCTCATGCAAGTGTAGTGTAGCCTAACCAACCTTCCGTTTGTCACATATTGTAAAACATTTTATTTTTTAACTTAACACTTGATACAGCCTGGTAAATTAACCGAATAATTAACAACACGTGAAGTTAAAGTTGAAATATTGTCGTAAAATAACACACTCACTACATTATACGTAATTTTCGAAATAATGTAAAGCAACAGGCAAATCATTACCGCTCAACATAACAACCCAAAGACTTCAGTGAAAGCGTCTAGAAGTTACAACAGTATAGTCAATCCTAGCAACTGATGCAGTATTATAAAATAAGAGAGCAACAAAACAATTCGCATCGTTATAATGTCATCAGTTTGTATAGGATCACAGGAAGCTAACTGTCACCACTACTTGAACTTGGCAGTTGACAAACATAAGAAATGCAATTCTCACAGAGGTGATCTTAAAGATGCGAGTCGTTCATTATATGACGCCGCGTTCTTATAATAAAACCAACTAGATGCACCAATTTCTCTAATTTAGGACGTTCCGTCCTGATCCTGCTCGCAAGCTGTCATCAATCCTGTACGACATATACCATTGCTGTGTGTACAGTGAAAAACTCCTGATGATGGACAGAGGAACTGTCCGAAACATGTAGAGTTTTATTCCAAAAATAAATTTGAGAAATTATTGCATCTAGTTGGTTTTATTATAAGAATTCATCACGATGCACGGTCACCTGAACGTCAAAATGATGTCGCGTCTTTAGGAAGTAGTTACAGACGCTGTGGAGGGGTTTCCACCTTCCCTCATTAGTATTTAAGTAGTCGAGAAAGACATCCTAGACCCCGAAGATGAATGCATCACGATATCTTCCGAAAGGTCTGTACGTGCTCACCATTCGACATGGGGGTCCTACCCCCAAAGACTTAAGTTTTCTGTAGTCTATTTTAAACTTCTGTAATTATCAACGTAATACGATAGGAGCAAATGATACAGAGTTCACAGACATGTAACCTGTAACAGCAGGTGTGTGGATAGATTAGAGCATAGTTCTTATTGCAAGGAATGTGTTTATCGTTTCGAATTTATGTAACAACAAATTATTTTAAGTAAGGGCTGCTTCAGGATAGCGCAGAATTTTGGACTGGCGTCACTCTTGTTTTGCTACAGCGAACAATTAATTATTAAAACTGAATCAGAAAGACGGGGGTTGCAAATTGATGGAGGAAGACCGCCATAATAGTGCTTAGTATATAGGTGGGAAATTCCGTCGTGGTTAAGGCGAGATTCTTCCCAAGGATCGAAAAAAAGCATTCTACGAGAGAGTTCGAAACCTTCATTGGATTCTATTCAAGTTCTGATTTATTTATTCAATCTCAGCTACTGTTGTACTGAATGTTAGAGGGGTGACGGGATTTTAAGGGGTAAGGATAGAAAAATGCAGCACAGAGAATCGCTTTTAAGTCATTGAATTTGTAGCATCAATAGGGAATTGTATTGTTGAGTCAAGAGGTTAAGTAAATAGCAGCTGGTTGATTGCTGGCAAACCTGAGGAGAAATACAGTCTGACTCCAGAGCATCTCCACCAACATTCTTTACACGAAATTTGATAGATATTACACACAAAACGAAAACATTAAGGAGGAGTACGTTAATTTATCGGGATATGTTGGATTCAACACACACATCATTTTTCAGTGTCGAGTTGGGCATAAAATAAAATACTAACTTGGACAATATATAAAACATTCTTTTGTTGCCTATATCTTTTGTAATTAAGGAAATCCCGCTGTTTTTTTACAATTGACCAATTGGAAATATTACACTTAAAAACAACTATATTTATTGCATAACAACGTTCTGTTAACAAAAAGCTACACGCATCGGCCTAAAATTGCAGTCATCAAACTCTAAACACAAAAGTAAAATGAAGGGAATTATACAGGGTTATTCAAAATGATTGTCGGGGTTTTAACAACTTGTCATACACAATACACTTGAGATAGGAGTATATGTGTTTTTTATTTCATAGAACAACACTCCCAAGTTTTTGTTACATACATTACAGGCGCTCTATATGTGCACCCTTTGTGATTCTATAAACATCAACACGATAATCGAGTTCGTTCCGAACTGTTTGTAGCATGTCAGCAGTGATGGTTTCAATGGCGGTTCTGATTCGTACCTTCAGTTCCGGGATACACATGCACCAAGTCTCTTGAAACTGTGCATACCACCTTCGAATGGAACTGTCAGATGGTGGTTGTTTCCCGAATTTGGTGCGGAATTGCCGCTGGAAAATTGTAGACCGACAATCGTTTTGAATAACCCTGTATTATGTGTCTTTATTGTGAGTTATCACCTTTGCGTCATTCACTTTCAGTTGTTAATATTATTTAAACTTCTGTTTGTTGTGGCCGTTTTGAGCCGAAACATGTAGTTGATACATAACAGAGTACTCTTACACTAATATTGTTGTGTTCGACGGTAATATTTTGAATTAACTTCTGTGAGAGTTCGCAAAATTGCGAAAAGCGACTGTTAGCTTCGTCATTTCTTTCTGTCCGTTCATCCACATGGAACAACTCAGTTCTCACTGGACGGATTTTCATGAAGTTTGGTATTTTGAGTATTTTTTTAACATCTGTCAAGAAAATTCAAGTTTCATGAAAATCTTACAAGAATAATGGGTACTTTACATAAAGCCGTATGTACATTTATGATAATGTCTCGCTTAGTTCTTTTAAGAATTATAAATATTCCAGACAAAATTTGTAGAGGAAATCAAAACACGAATTTTATTTTCAATAAAGTTTTTCCTGAAATTCGTGCCTCTTGTGAGATAATATACAGCACTGCCAGACATGGCACAGATAATATGGAACACTGTCAGACAGGGCACAGATAATATGGAACACTGTCATACAGCCAGACAGAGCACAGATAATATGGAACACTGTCAGACAGGGCACAGATAATATGGAACACTGTCGTACAGCCAGACAGAGCACAGATAATATGGAACACTGTCAGACAGGGCACAGATAATATGGAACACTGTCGTACAGCCAGACAGGGCACAGATAAAATGGAACACTGTCAGACAGGGCACAGATAATATGGAACACTATTCTACAGCCAGACAGGTCACAGATAATATGGAACACTGTCGTACAGCCAGACAGGGCACAGATAATATGGAACACTGTCGTACAGCCAGACAGGGCACAG
>Ga0136643_10015648_pt1 | contig 11397 bp, 6 predicted proteins | sample TergutLab28metaG_FD_96883 | JGI IMG/M metagenome (GOLD analysis project Ga0136643, IMG submission 96883) | Labiotermes labralis P1 segment gut microbial communities from Petit-Saut dam, French Guiana - Lab288 P1 (version 3) (version 3) | ecosystem: Host-associated > Arthropoda: Insects >... | reverse complement strand
TCGTCTGCAGGTCAGTGGGGTGTAATGTGATATTAGGGAACACTACTGCAGTGTGCTTCGTCTGCAGGACAGTGGGATTTAATATAATGTTAGGGAACACGACTGCAGTGTGCTTCGTCTGCAGGACAGTGGGGTGTAATGTGATATTAGGGAACACTACTGCAGTGTGCTTCGTCTGCAGGACAGTGGGATTTAATGTAATGTTAGGGAACACGACTGCAGTGTGCTTCGTCTGCAGGACAGTGGGGTGTAATGTGATATTGCAGTCTTGATCCTTTTCTCCTTTATTTAAAAGAATATCAGCGCCCAAAATAGTGCCATTTAATTAAGGAATTATTTACAGAAACATATGTACTGTTTAATTCTTCTAAAAACAATTGCTTTCGGCAGTGGGCAGCAAGGCACATGTGGTTAATATGAGTGCAATATAAGGGATTTTAAAATGACTTAAATCTTTCTTACATTTAAAAATATTTCTGGTCTGCGGTTAAGCAATTTAAATTGAGTAGTTTGCTCTCGGGTTTGAAAACATACATACTGTAAGCCATTATAATATACCAGCCATATTACCCATAAAAACAAAAAGAGACTTCATACCTCAACAAATATTGTACGCAGCTGGGTACACCGTCGCGTATTGAGGCACCATTTTTGTACAGTTTCTTCACTTTCCACTGCGTTGCTCAGTTTAAGAGAATAAAAATATGGTAGTTTGTAATGGCGGCTAATTTGACAAAGGACTTCTTCGGCTGTTAATGGGCTATGTTACGAGTGAGTTCGCATTTGATACTTCTAAACACCCTTCAATTGCATAGATGCAGTCCTGTAACGATCTGCTTACAGTCGGCACGGACCGTTTTGAACATGTCAACAAAGTGACCAAAACAACCGTAACAAAGGCAAAGTTAAAGATCGCCCCGTAACTTACCATGCAGACACAGCGGAGGCGTAGATATACAGCTCCCTTTATTCTTAACCTATGTGCTAGATGGAAGTGGGAGGTAAACGCCACACTCTACTCACTTTGCCCCCAGGAAAGAACCCCGGTACCCTTTGTACAGGAGGCTGGGTGGGCCCCAGGGCATGTCTGGACTAGTGTGGAGAAGGGGTAATCTCTGACCCCCACAAAAATTGTAACAATTAAAGTGTAAAAATGTGCTGATGGGCGCACGTGTGCTACCAATGTGTTCTGAGAACCACAAATTGAGGCTGTGATCGTTCTATATGCGTGATGTAACTTGCCCGCTTTCATAAACTCACTCACAATATTCCCCAGACGATCACAAGATATTCCTGAAATTACTGCGTGTCCATTCACGGTGTTTACCAAGTTGCTGTACGAAAGACTTTGCGATGTTACGAAAGTCCTATCAAATTATTAATCAGATTTTTCAACCAGTTTCGTCCTCTATAAAAGTGAACACTCATAACCTTGTAACGATGGACGTTCAACTTAATACTGATGTCCTATACAAACGTACAGTTCCCATGTGACCTAGAACACAACGCGTTTCTGTTATAAAGAAGACCAATTCGTCAGTGCTGCAAAGTTTAGTAACAGCTGTAACCTTCAAAGCACATACTAACAGCGTGGCAAAATTTATTTTCTTAATGTTACAGCAGGTAGTATACATATTTGCCACTGTGATTTATACGGCAGAACTGTCAACAAAAGAGCTGACTTGTAAGCGATTTGTTGAGGGAACATACAAATGACAAATATAATGAAACCCAACCTTTCAGCACCAAGGTCACACACGCTTATATCCATCCAGTTGACACAATTTACACGCATGTCCAAATCTGTCTTCATCTAATGTTCTAAATTGCACGAAAATTTCTTTGGAATTTGTGCTACATATTTATCCGATATCAACCTCATAATTTCCCTACAAATGTCAGCCAGGGTACAAATTCTTAACCTCTTCATTAATTTGTTCCTAAACCCTGTTAACCATTTGTGACGCTTCGTTGTTTGAAAAACACGAGGCCAACTCGATACAACAACTTGAGAAATGCAAGTATAACGTGGCACCGTGGCTGTTCGGATCTGCGCTGCCCTTTGCACACATTCCAGCCCACCCAGGTTGCTTGATAAATTTTGCTGCGAAAAGAGAGACAAATAATAGAGAGTTTGTGTATTTTTGGCCTAGATATGTCGCTGTCAACATTGCACAAGGCTTTGCTGACTACTTAGCTTATTGTTAAGTACCTGATATTTTTGCCAGATGACACTCAAATTCTCACGACAGATTTTAACATAAGCCCCCACTATAAAATTTCGAGAAATTCATATCACTTGCAGGCGAATTGTTCCACGAGGACGTACAGACGGACAGATATAACGAAGTTAACAGTCTTTTTCCCTACGTTACGAAAGCACCTAAAAGCAACAAAGAATCTGATAACAAAATTACTAATTTGTATTATGCTTTGTGTGTGAAGTAATTTTCGAAGACAATATATCTCGTATAGCTAACACAGACACTTGACTTATATGTCTACTATTTATTATTAACGCCAGACGCGTCAGCGTCACTCACTCACTCACAATTTCCGTCTTTAAAGGAGCAAATTTCTAGCAAATCCGCTGCTGCGAATGTATGATAAAATAACATTATTACGCGCTAAGATAATAGCTAGAATAAATTACATTTCATGCGAACTGGGCTGACGACATGCCACTTAGGCTGTGTTGGTTGCCTGTCGCTTAGGACATATTAGTGATTCTTGTGCCTTAGGCGAACAATACTAAAGCTAACGTGTAGCAAAACCAGTAATTTGAATCTAGTCGTTGAATTCGTGATTTTTAATATTTCATAAGCAATGGTGCCATCGCTTTGCAAATGATTGCCTGCTCTAGTTGATGATAATATAACAGTTTCCTGTACCACACACGAAGCCCGTTGCGTGTTGCGTACAATCGAAAAGAGGGCCTCAAAACCATCACTGACAGATTCACGCAACAAATTATGTCGCGGATCACATTATAAACGAGGCCTGCCGATTAGTCTTTATCGCACAACGGTGGCCAATTACGTCTGAAGGCTACAGCACCACAGATCTTGAGCATTGTAAGAGGGTGGATGTTCAAACTGCTTCTCCACTCTATATGTACAGGAAGTTAGTTGTATGTAATTAATATGCTTTAAGAATGGTTTAAACTAAAGAATACAAAATATTTTCCAAAGTGTTCTTTTTCTTAATAGTATTTTAATTTTATGGCTAAATAAATTATATTTTTAATGTTCGTCTTTCCCAGTGTTTACTAAATATTTATACCTTGCTGCAGACCAGTTGGGAAGTATTTTAAGTCCAGATGAGACCCTCGATCCGTCTTCTACTTCGCCTGTTATAGTGGCTTTAAGGATCGGCCAATGCGGCCTAATAACCGCCATTTTTTATACAAGTAATGCCAAGCATTGGATCTCAGAAACAAGCCTGTTCAGACGTCCGATAATTTACTGATGTCTTGTATTGCACCTTACATTTCAATGTTGCCTGGCCTCAGGGTCCTTGATCTGAATCCTATTGTAAGAAAAGAGACTGTTAATATCTGAGGTAACCTTGCCACCTTCATTCCTGCAACTTAGGTCCCTTCAACTGGATGTGCTGTTGGTTTTCATCGCAAGAGATCTTATATTACAGGATTTGAAAGACAAACTCGATTGGAGGCTTGGAAGTGTATCTGCACACTCTCTGAAGCTTGTCACTACTGTGGACCTGATATCGCAGCTTCGCACTTAAGTATCTTTACCGGAAAAAGAGAGCCATTTTGTAGGAGACTGGGATGGGGCCAGAGCTCGTGTAGACGCTGTGGATAACAAAAAAATTTCTTCACCTACCGGGTATCAAACCCGTATCACCCTCAACCTTCCAACCCATGCCTTAACCACTCCTTTGTCTGAGCTATCCCGGTTCTCGAGATTAAAAAGTCGTCACTAAATGATAAAAATCGGCGTCTGCCAAGCTTGTGAACTCCGCGGACCAGCTGACAACCCCACTTGACCCTGATGAAGATCTTACGTGTTATACTGGCCTACTTAGATGAGTTATTCCTAGCAAAATCTTTTCCTTTTTTTGGGGGGGGGGGTTATTTTATTCAAACTTCTTCTTATATACGGCGCACATTCTTGTTTGTTCGAGGATCAAATAAATAATTCCTTTTAAGTTGTATTCTCAAAATTGTTTTTGTTATTTGTGGGCCATACGATAAATATGGAAAAATAAAATAGCTAGACTTAAAAACAAACACCGCAATGGAAAAAACTCTTGTTTACAATATAAAAGGTGACAGCAAATAAATCTATAAAACCCATCAATTAAAAGTTCAGAGTCCAGAGTTTGGCCCGAATCATATATTTGGAAATTTTACCTAAACAATTAACTTTGCAATCGCTGTTTTACAATTATAAAGAAAACGGGCTGTAGCTTTACATAGCTGGCCCGTGAGCGTGCTAATGAACCTGCTGGTTCTATAAAATGCGGGCAGTAAAGAAACTGTTTCGCATCAAAAACTCTGTCCCGTGGAGATAGTCAAGTAGTTAGAATGACAGTCGGGTAGTTAATCAGTTAAGCAGTTAGTCACTATGTCATTACCCTATGCACTAGCATTAAATTGCTTTTAATGGAAACAACTGTACGTTTTTCAAAATAACTTTATTTCAGATTAAAAAGTCTATATCCAAGTAAATTTCTCACTGGTTTCGGGGGATGAAAGATGGAGGGTCGATCTGACCATACGCATGTTCTTCGTTCATAAGAAAACATTCTAATAAATCGTCAGCACGAATTCCGAACCAAATTCAATACCAAATGCAGCTGTTTTAAAAATACTGTACTTAAAGTCCCTAGCTCATGTACTGCAATAAGAGGAACAGTAAACCGCTCTTAATCAATGGAAGAAATTATAAATAACTTAAAAGAAACTGTAATGAATGTCAAATTTCGGAAAACTCTAGTTCTACTTTGGATAACTGATGTAGCTACAGGGCATTGGCTGTGAGGTGACTTTCTGCTCAGCAATTCGTTACACTGTAGAGAATGCCTGAGCAGGCAGTATGCGTACCAAGCTCCAAATGGTAATGGGTCTCACTATTGTTATCGAAGTTTGCTACATAAGTGGGGATGGCTCCGGATTCGTTACTTAGAAGAGAGTTACTGTTACGTGTTCGAGTTCGTTCGACTTTAAATTGTACAAGATAATTCGTGTTTAATGTATTTAGAATATTATACTCCATGTGGTAATCTGCACGTCGAGTTGAGCGCCTTTGGTTGATGTTATTTGGCTACATTTCTATATTCAGATTCTAAAACTTTGGTACTGCATTGGGTTATAGCGAAGGCAATGATTTTGATTCGCTGGTAAAGCTTTGGCATTTATTTTAAATTTGTAAACTCGTGTATAAATTGTAAATTGTATGTTTTGCTACTACCTTAACCCTGTAGCAAGACAGCTTTAGTAAACCAGACTAAAAAATTAGCAGTATAGTTACATTTCTTACTCAGGAACAAGAAGGTAACATCTGCATTACAAAGTTCTTGAGTCCTCGGCTAGCTATACGAACTGATAAAATTTTTGGCAAGACTAAATTTTTCCCGCAGGCAGCAGTCTCTCCGGAGGCAGTAATGATATTTAGAACGGAAGCAGCTGACAGTAATCTGCTAGGAAAAACCCAAGAATGAATGATGGCAGCACTGTCAGAACAGAGAAGACCTAGATGACGTGACTAGAACCGTAGAATGCGTAGGGCGTAGTTTGAGTCACAACTGTCACCGGGAGGCAGTACAAAACTTTCACGATCCTCTCACAATAACAAAACATATATGAACTTTATAGACACCGTGTTGTGATAACTGACAACAGCGTTGTGTCAGACAAAATGTGTCGAAATATTTCCTGTTCGACACTGAATATTGGATTCGCTTTTTGTCACTGGACACTTGATTGCAGTACACATACCGTTGTAAAACCATCTGACGCTGTGCAAGATGTGTAGAAGAAATTCTAAATATTTTGTAGAAAAAAAAAGAAAACGTTAGGGAATGAAAACAATTTTAGAAAATTTTAGCAAGACAGTCAGTATGAGACTGCTTAGGCCATTGCTAAAAGGAAATGTACGCAATTCAACAACAAAGACAAGAGATATTCTGCAATCTTAGAATGTTGGTAGGAGTAAAACTTAAAAAAAGTGTAAATAGGAAGCAATACGCTACCAAAATGAGCATAGGTATTTTTTGCTACACATATTTTGTTCATTTAGAAGCACTAATACGGCTACTAGGTTCAGTGCGGAGCAACGAAGAAACTTACAGACGTATGGAAATCTGCCAGTTTCCTACTGTGTACGCAGCAGATGTTGTGACAATTTCAAATGTGACCCACCACGTCTATTAATGATTTATCATCTGTATGTAAAATTGGTCAAAATCGGTTCCGCTGCACATTAACAAAAAACATTGCAAGAATAATTTTGGTAGCCCCCGTAAATCCATCAAAAAATTCATATGTGAATTAGACCTTTCGCGTTTAAGTGCGCGGCAAACCCTGAACGCGACCGAACCATGTCAACACCAGGTGAGAAACGTACAAGGGTTGAGGCTTGTACCGTCTTTTTTTTTAAATGAAGAAACTTGAACCAAAAATTCATGCCTTGGACACGTTCAGCGACGAGGCAATACTACTCACCACAGACCACCTGAACAAGCACAATTGCGTCTCTTGGGTACTAAAAAATCTATATAGGTCTGTCCTTAGGCAACACAAGAGGGACAGTCCCAAAATTTAGATGTGGTGTGCTGTAACTGTACTCAGAAATATCGGTTTTTTTGTTTTTTTTTTTTTTTGCGAAGAGACGATCAGTGGTCCCCGATTCTTTGATGTGCCAAACAGCACGAGAATGGACAACCTTCACAAGGCGTCAGGCATTCTGGGTCATTTCAATTGAACTGTGTTTTACTCCACTTTGTTTGTGAGATTTTACCCATCTGGACAAGTTTCCTTGCCAACAAATTAGTAGGGTCGGGCCCCTTCGGCACACGTAAATCCGTGTGATGTCTGTCTCAAGGTATTACAAAAGACCTTGTCTATGGCAGCAAACCAAGCGACGTGCAAGAACTCCGAACAAAAATTCGAGGCTTCATCGTGCCAGTACCACCAAAATGCCACATACATGCCGATAAGAGTGGAGGGTGATTGCAGCCTCGTTGAATAAGCTTTCTGTATTTTAATTAAATTTGATTTAAATAAACGTAATTTAAACACATTCACACACATGATAACACAGTTAATCCAGCTGTATGATCCCAAGGAAAGAGATGAACCCAACCCTTGTGTTGGGAGAGAAGAGCAAGGAGCCCACACTGCTTGATTTCGTGCAAATTTCTGAGTGAAGCTACGATAATTCACACAAACCACAAATCACAAACACAAATGACGAACCTGATTAAAGGATTATCGTGATAGGATAAAACATGTAGTAAAATCAACCTTCATTACATCTAACAGAATCAAACTATCACGATCAAGCATCACAAGCCGCTGCGCACCGTACACCAAGATGCTATAAGTAACTATAAGTAACGCTGCGGTAATCAGGCTTCTGTTTGAAGGTTAGAGTTTTCTGATAACACGCCGTGTTGATTTGTAATAACTGAAGGACTTAGTGCCCCCTTTTTAAAGGTGGTTGAAGAAGGTGTCTATATGAATGCCAGAATCGCGTCCTTTCCTATTGACATATAATCAGCACACAACACAATTAATACTGTGGGTTACGCGGTTCAGATCTCTATCTAGGCCAGAATTAATCTTTCTTTGAAAACTCCATGATTATTCTTAAAGTTTAACATGGACACTTGGAAAAGAGCTAAGTGAGACAAGTTTTCTTCAATTTTTTTCGATCTTCCTCTGTCGTTATCGTTATAGCAATGCTTCACAATTACATTTCATTCATCTAACCCGAAGCGGTAAAAACTTCGCAAATGACAGTGCCGTTTAAGAATACCCTCATCTGTCTCTTTCCTTGCTCAACATAACGCTTGCACTTAAAATTATTAAAGAACCCATGACCTACGACACGAAAAGTTCCAAGTCGGCACGTAGAATAAATTAGAATTTGCCGGCTAGACCAAGGTCAGGTTCATATCGCGGCATCTATCTCTAAGTTATCGATTAGCTAAGAACATGGCTGCTACAGTGGATGGAGCAGAAAATATCTCTACTTCCCGCCAAACACCTACACAATCACGGAGCCCTTACATTCCATTGCTTCGTGTTTATTAGGTAGAAACACACTCTACGATGCCATTATTATTCCAAAGGAACGTGCCTTGTTAAACAAAGCCTTCTTTTCTCTACCTCAATGAGTAGACACAGAAATCGGGGCGCACGTGTATGAGACGCCCGTCGCTAAGCCAAACGCCATTCTCAGTCTCGCCAGGTGAGGACCAAACACTGAAGGAATTCGTCGAGATTAATTTACAGTTTTAAGTATCATCGAATCTATGGGTGTGTGGTTTTGTTCAGCTGTATACTTTCAATATCAAATATTAATTTACCCATGGAAAAAAAGCAGCGCCGCCACCTGTGTAGCTGTAATTGTCTAGGCAACGACAGCAAGTCAGTGTGAGCAGGGCTCGAACTGTCAACCTAGTATGAGTTGGGTCTTTGAATACTCGAGCTAACAAACTCTTCTACCTCAATTATTATGGCAAAGAAGCCACTCGTCTCCCTTTTCTCTTCTCACGTTATTGTCACCTACCTAGAAAATAACCTGCAATAACAACTCCTGCTTAATCTTTGCTTTGTACTAGGCTGAAGACTAAATTAAGTTTCTGTACTTCCTTTCACGTTTCTGTAATCGAGGATGATTTAATCCTTATTCATGTCGTTAGTGTGTAGCCAAACGGTTGTCTACTTGCTCCCTTTTATCGTCGTCTCAATCCCAAGGAAATCTTTTCTTCTTATGAAAATTCTGATGAATGTAGAACCTCTTCTCCTTCTGTCAGTGTGACGCCCAATGTCAATACCTCTGTTTAGTTTGACGTTGCTGATGGAGTCATGCGGCTCGTGATCTTAGTCAATGGTACTTTCCTGTGATTGTAATGGGGATGGCTTCGCCGTTTTTATACAAAGGTGTTTTCTACTGTTATATACAGGTGTATTTTACATGTATACTTAGAGGCAATATTATATACCCAGACCTACAGTCATATGTACGACAGTAATTGCAGTAAGCATTTCGACTAGTTAGTTTATGATTAGCATGCTTTCATAGTATTTCGGAAAAACCACGTAATAACTGTCAGACAGAAAGGGAAGCAGGGCACGTTTCCCAATTTATTACTATGGCAGTTGATCCTTGACCCGGCAGGGGAGAGAGTGTATTTCTGTCCCCTAAGTTTTCTTCTCCAGCGTGAACTGATATAAGACACGCTTCCCTAAAAGCATTACCTTTAGCAGGAGTTGAAATGTTAATGTTAATTACAACGCTTGTGAGCCATGTCAGTGTTTGGACCTAACTGTGTGGTGATTATATTCAGTTTGAAGTTCTTTTACCCAAGCCTGGCAGTGCACTCTCAATCTGGACAGTCTACCAAGCAGATCCGTTTGTACCCGGGGAGTCTGATTAATAAATTCATTTGTCTCGACTCAAATGTGGCATTAACTATTACCCCAAGAATCACAGCCATTGTTATTTACCCACCTGCAGATGCAACACTGGTGTCAGGTGTGTGTGCGGTATGTACAGTAAAGTCGCGACGTCGGGACAATAAGAATAGTACAACGGCCGAACGACCCCAAGAGAAAATCGAACGGCGGGACCAAGGAAACGGCGAGACAGGAAATTCTGCGTTCCGAGAAGGAGGCTACAGCAGGCAGCAAGTTCATGTCCAGGCAGCGGGCAGCATGTTCGTGTCCAGGCAGCGGGCAGCAGGTTCGTGTCCAGGCAGCGGGCAGCAAGTTCGTGTCCAGGCAGCGGGCAACGAGAACCAAGTTCATGTCCAGGCTGATTCATAGAAATCGGGAGACGCCAGCACGGGCCATTCCACAGCGTGTCGTCTACTCGAGAATCATACAGCGCTAAGTGAGTACTTGCTCAATCCATGCCCAATCTGTACCATGACTTAGGAGCCGAGGTGGCAAACCCTGATAGTAATACCGCCAATATTACGGACTATATTTCAGTTGGTGAAGCTTTGAAATTGGTAGCACTGTTCAGAGGTGACAAAAGGGATGTATTAGAATTTATCGCTAATGTAGACACAGACTTTGAGGTGATTGACCGGAGAAATGCGAGCACCTTGTTCAAATTCGTGTTGACGCGAATTATTGGGGAACCTAAGACTGCCGTTGCGCACAGGAATTTAGAAAACTGGGAAGAGTTGAAAGAATTTCTAAAGAATACGTACACCGAAAAGAGAACCTTAGATTATCACGCTAATCAGCTGTTCAGTACTAAGCAGAATAAAGCAGAAGGCGTATCAGATTGGATAGAGCTTATTCAGAAGTTTAGAGAAGCAGCTTTGCAGGATTGCGAACAAGATGAGAGGGGAGGTATATTAAGACTTGCTGATAAATTAAGGAATATTTGTTTTGTTCAAGGGTTGTATTCTGACAGAATACAAACGATTGTGAGGAGTAGGAATCACTCAAATTTTGAAAAAATTGCGGAAACTGCGTTAGAAGGAGAAAGTGCTATCTTCTCGAAAAATGAGAGGTACAAGAATAGTAATGCAGAAAGTCCAAAGTGCAGGAATTGTAATAAATTAGGTCATGTAGCTAGCAGGAGCTACTAGAAGGACAGGAAAGATACAAGGGTTAATCAATTAACGGTTAAGAAAGAGAATCGAGAGAAAAACAGTGACGTTACTTGTTATAATTGCCAAGGAAAGGGGCACATAACAAGGCATTGTAGAAAACCCAGGAAGCATTTTGAAAGACAAGGGTTAATCAAGGAGGGAAACGGGAATAACAATCATTCGGGAAACGAGTTTCGACCATCGGAGATCATGAAGCCGACCGACGGTCAAGTCTACACAATAGGCTGCACTGGAAATAATAATAATCTTGAATATCTGAGGTTGAAAGTGGATATTAGTAAGGAGAATTAATTATTGTTTCTGATTGATACAGGGGCAGACATTAGCCTCCTAAAAGGGGATAATTTGATAGGGACCACAGAGTACGATCCCGAGAGGAAAGTAAAAGTTAAATGCGTAGATGGATCCCCAATGGAAACCCATGGTGTTTTAGAGGCCAGAATCGAACTAAAAACAGTTCGATTGTGCATAATTTTCAATTGGTAAACAAACAAGTAGATATTCCATGTGACGGGATTTTGGGCCGCGATTTTCTTCAACGCGCGAAGGCGAAGTTGTGCTATGAATCGCGAACTG
>Ga0136643_10015645_pt1 | contig 11400 bp, 5 predicted proteins | sample TergutLab28metaG_FD_96883 | JGI IMG/M metagenome (GOLD analysis project Ga0136643, IMG submission 96883) | Labiotermes labralis P1 segment gut microbial communities from Petit-Saut dam, French Guiana - Lab288 P1 (version 3) (version 3) | ecosystem: Host-associated > Arthropoda: Insects >... | reverse complement strand
TTTTTTAAAATCACAATTACCGTTTTTTTCAAAAAATACGTCCCCCAACCCCCCCCCCCCCCCACCATGGCAGACAGACAATACCATTATGTAACTAGGATCTAGTTTTGTGAAACGCGTGCTACCATAAAATCACAATTTTCCGCAGCATTAAAAAACCAAAAGACAACATCAGTCGATGGGTAAGACCTTGGCGGTTGCAACTTCCCTTCCTACAGCCGCCTACATTACCGACCTGCATGTAGCAGCTAACAGAAATACGCACACAACCGCCATCTGGACGGGCGGCCTGAAAACTGCAGTAACCTACACTAACACACCATCTGTGATGGTAAAGAGCAACTACTTCCGACACCAACTTGTGTCTAGAGATGCGAACATTTCGTTCTGATTCTTTGGCTTTCCTTACATTTTGTACCTACATTTTTTAAGAATCACATTCTACACTAGAATTCTAACAGAATCTCCTCATTCATGTGTTACAGACGAATACGGTACTGAAAAAAAGTTACTGATTCACACAGTTCATTTGAGTGTTTCAAGCACCAAATCCATGCCACATTTACGGTCCTCACGATTGTGACTTACGAATATGACTGACAGAATGTGATATTGCAAGTTCCTTCCAAGCGTCGGTACATATCCACCAGACAACACTATGTCACATCGCGCCCAATCCACTTTAGCTGGCAAACCGAATCGGAAAAAGAGGCCCACCCACACGACACGCGGTAAGAAATTCGACGTTCTCGCATCAGTGTTGACGAGGATTCAGAAAGTGTCGAATGTGATGCTGTATCACAGAGTGAATGGCTGCTGACATTCCGCCGAAACTTCGGCAGCCACTCACCACCCTGTTACACAGCGTCATATCCCAGAATATCTGAATCCATAAGAAATGTCGCAAGCTTGGAGGTTCTGGCTACGACATTCGTTTAGGATGAGATCTTTGCTCTTCGGGGATATTACGCCGTGTTTATTGGAGGTTATCGACGTTTCTAGGCAACCTATGGGTTCCATCTTCAAGGGTCAACCAGTCCAAGAAGAAATATTATTTTAGGTGGAACCTTAGGTGGGCCGGGACAGCTCAGTCGGTATAGCGACTCGCTACGGGTTGGGCGGTCCGGGGATCGAATCCCGATGGAGGCGAGATTTTCCGCACCCGTCCAGACCGGCCCTGGGGCCCACCCAGCCTTCTGTACAATGGGTTCCGGGTCTTTCCCTGGGGTAAAGCGGCCGGGCCGTGGCGTTGACCAGCCACCCTCAATCTAGGGCCGAGGTTAAAGCAAGAGTAGAGCTAAACCTTTATTACCTCTCTGGGCCTTTCGTGGCCTGTTCTGGGGTGAGCTTTACCTTTACCTTTAGTGGACCCTTAAGTTTAAGACCATATTTGAAACGTAAGCGATGTCTTAATTATATCTGAATTACACAAACAGATCGCGAGACGTAACAACAGATCAAGATTGACACGGTAACGAACAGAAATAACGTGGGTTATGAAAGAGCAACATGGTAAGAGAATAAAACTATAGGCCTATGTCACGTTTGTCGAACTGCATGTACTGTACCTTACAGCCCGTCATAACAAAGGGATACATACGAGAAGGGCCGCTTGTGTAGAAGAATATTTGACTCTTATTAACTGAAACAGGAATATGTACGAGGGACACATTTTGATGCGTAACAAAGTCCCTAACCCGTTAACAGCGGACTGGAACTGCAAATAATCTTTCTGATAAACTCTTCCTTTTATATAAAAAATGCCAGTCGCCTGCGAGGTTTATATATTTCCTTGTATTTCCTACGTACAGTTGGCTAAAACAAAGACTTTATACGTAGTGGATGTTGTTAGACAACAGGACTGATTTTTCAAAACTAAATTCAGTGTCTACTGTCCTCCCCAACAACAGATCTAGTTGCCAGACGTGGCACTGTTCATTCTCTTTAGAGGTCTTCCGAAGAACTGCCTTTCCCTTACATTAAGTAGTTGAGCTTGCGGGGCGAGCGGAGGGCAACACATTGAAGTTAATCTCAGTGTTTTCATTTCGACTTCCTGCACAGTATAACATTTCTTAGGCGTTAAATCTGATTGTATCATTCTTGCATTCAAAACGGTGAAATCTGCTGTCTCTTTTATCAAAGAAATTCTGTTGATTTTAATCCTGTCTCAATCACCTTCTTTATCCACGCTAGCCTACTGTACGCTAGCATACAAATAACAGTACCTTTCATCCGTTGCTTGTTATTGATTTCCCGATTAATACAACACTATAAATGATTGTGTATTCATTTATACACGTTCACTGCGACGTGTTTCGGCTGTAAATGAGGCAATATAAATGGGAAGAACTGAGATAGAATTAAAATACGAGCCTATAATTTTATTATACAAAACAATGGGATAATAAAATGTAGATCAATAAAACAATTAAACTGAACATGTTGCAGCGTCCTGGTGACACAAAACATGAGTAGTTGGAATACCCTACGAAACTGTATATCAAGCGTAGTCATAAACGTGTTGTTATGTCTAAATGAACGTTTCGTATTAATTTTATATCTGAAGTTAATTTCACTGCATGTGTTAAAAATTGAAATTTGATAGTTTAACTTATAAATTTATAAATCCTTGTTATCTGTACTGACAACCTGTGTTTGCATTCCTACCATTCGACATAACATGTTTTACTTTCTTGAACCCCCTGTGCTGTCAACGGAGGGTAACGACTTCCTGAATCTTTGTCTTGCCGTATGTAGGAAAATGGCATTTATCTCTGTATTTCTATGATGAGTTTCTTTTTAAAACGAGTACTGTAAAATTGTAGTCAGACGTTTTATTCTCCTTTGTTTAAATTTCGCGAGTTTAATTATCCTATCTTTCTTACAAACAAGGCCAACAAATGCATATACAAATATGTCAATTTACTGTAGCATAAACAGCGAAACCAGAAGGCACAACACCACCATCACCACCGCATGGATGGTGTCACCTTACATATAGCATATGAACACACAATTCAGCACAAATAATTTTATCAATATTTTATACTAACATAGATTTTAAATATTTTATTTAAAACGTAACACTTTATATTTGTACATTGTTTTGGCGTTCTGTGTAATATAGCCTTCAAAGAGTACCTCTCTGAAGATGACCACAATATGTGGACGAAACACGTAGGGGCTACGCTGTTTATACAACAGATTTACATATTTGTAAATACACTTGTTAGGTTTGTTTCTCATACTGAATTATTAGTGCACGGTCAATACTCATTTAAAATATCGTGTTTCAGCTTTGTTAATCTCTGCACAAAGTTAATTATAATAATCTTTAATAAAATTCATAAGTGACTTACAATTTCCAGGTTGATTGGTTTTTTTCTCACGTATTTTACGTACGTAAATGTACAAGAGGGCGTCTATGCCGGACAGGTTGTTTATCGTTAGTATTCAAACCACTACTGAATGCAGGTTCCGTAGGAGTAGCAAAGGAATGGACGTAACACTATATGGTGTGTTTTTGTTAACTTACAGGCTCAACATTTTGTTATGACCAAATGTAGACTTATGGTTCAGTTGATGATTCAAGTGGGTTTCTCTGTTTATGTACATTTTTTCCATAACGATCATGAAGTTTCCTTGACTGATGACTTGCACTACTTCAATGACCTCATCTACGGGTCCAAAGGAGTGACGACCCTCTTGAAGATGTTGCGAGAATTCTGAATTGGGGTTTAACGTTTAAAAGACAGAAAACTTCTTTTTTAATTTGGTTCTGTAGGATCTTCCAAGTTCGTCCACAATCCGGGCATTGTAGTGCGCATATGCCATTTTTATCATATATGTCGACACTCTCGTATGAAAGCTAGACGTTTTTCGATGGAATCCTTAATGCATACAATATATTAATGTTGGTGGTTTTGAACAATGTTATTAAGAATTTTATTCCTTTACCCACATATGTGAAAGAGACCCATTTGTTATTCCTACTTCTGTTTGTGATAATATTTCTTCCTTCCTTTTAGTGTGTTTATTTTGCTTTCGATTTATTTGGCTTAAAATGTTTAGATTAAACTGGTCATTACATAATATAGTAGACACAGTCTGTCTCAATCTATCTGTCATAAGAAAGTGGATCGTATGTGTTTTGGCGGTTACTGAAGTATCTAATAGCAGCTAGTCTACGGTTTATTGGGTGGCACGAGTCATGGAGAAGGATGTAGTCTGTGGTGGTGGTGGTGGGCTTTCTATATACAGAACTTCAAAATTGCCATTCTGATTTTATACTTCATTTATTTATTGTAACGTCCAGAAAATTAGGGAGTGATTTTGCTCTTGTTCTAGTGAAAACTCTAGGTTCGGGGAAAAGTTATTAAATTCATCTAAAAGTTCATTAATATTAGTGTGCGGCGACTTGTGTATTATTAATATACCGTCAACGATCTGATACAACCGATTATTTTACTGTTTGTTAAAATATCAATGCTATAAGTTTGTTCTAGTTATTGTAGATCTCTGACATAACTGAAGAAGTGGATGCATCCACTACTAAGCCTGCCTTTTGTGTGTATTATCTTCCTTCATAGTGAAAGTAATTTTGACTAAGAATAACACGGCAAAGTTCTATGACCTACCTTTTTATACAGTCTTATGTATTTTTATGTATAATTATTATGTAACGTCAAATTAATAATTTCCATAACTTTATTAGTTGGAGCTTTGGTATATCTCGTGGCTAATGAAGCCATTTTTGTGTTTTCATCTGTAAATCTTTTAAATCCGTAGTTTAGAGGAAGGGGTTGTTATGTTAAACGCGTTCTGAATTGAAATATATGATTCTAGACTGTACCTTAAAAACTGATTAAGATTATAACCTGGTGCATTTCTAAAATTCATTACAGGTCTCCGTCATGTAGTGTTTTCAGTCCCCTAAAATCTGGTGATAAAGGGTTAAGATTCGTGTATTTCCATTTTTTATTTCCTGGAATAAGTATTCTGTTTCTATTTAAATCATGTCTTATGGTGTTTTGGAAATTGTAAATGGGGTCTGTTTTAATTTCTATCTAAATGTTTTGCTGGGGAAAAAAAATAGTTAATCTAGTTATCATATTCTTTTTCTTGTAATATAATGGCCGTATTACCTTTATCTGTTTGTGTTATAATAGCCTCATTAATTTTTTTTTCATTTGATATAATATCGTTTTTTCCTCTCTTCTTGCGGCTATACTGTATAAAGTTGTGGGTTATGGTTATTTTCGTTTTTGTACACTGTTCCGATGCTTCTTTGTATAACATCAAAATTATAAGCTTGTACTTTAATTGCAAAGGAGAGGCATTTACCTCGGTTCTTCCCTTTAAATAATTGCAGCACTACACGGCGGTCGCCGCAATTACCAGACGAAACATGTCGTAGTGAACATGATGAATAAATGAATATACAATCACTTATAGTGTTGCATTAATCCGAAAACCAATAAACAAACACTGACTGAACAAATACAACGGGGTGACTGTTACCCCCAGAAACATTTTTTATATAACTGCATTCACCTGAATCCGTGTCCACGCTGAATTTAATGATTTAATAATGTGATCATACACCAAGGATTTCGCCACATTCTCCAAGAACATGATTTCCTTATTATCACCATCTAACGAAGTTCAGTGATTTTTCCTGTGCATGCATACGATTAATATGTAATGACAGTACTGCAACAATAATCTCTTTCTATTTATTTATTTATTTATGATTTGTTAATAACCGTGCTATAAGCATACACCTCAGAGTCAATGACAAAAACAAACAGTGAATAAAGAAGTGGAAGGGATGCGGAAGGAAGTAGTAATGATCTGCTTGACATCATATCCCAGTACATGCCAAAAGGGACTAAGTAAAACGACTACAACCCTCTAGTCAGTATTGCCAGCAAATGAGCGGAGATTTAACGCCAGGACTTCTCAAATGTGAGGCAGAAATGCTACCAACTCAAACACAAAGTCTGGTGTCTCCTTGTAACGTAAAAGTTACTTAATGAATCACATCATGGAGGCACAGGCAGCAGGTGTAAAGCTCCACACACATTCTTAACCTGAGCACAAAATGAGGGTGGGCTCTGTTCAATTCACCCCCTGTCGAAAAATCACCCCTGACGCTCAAACGACAAAACGCAGAGTGTAACGCCACAACGTATGTTGTGTTACTGCAGCTCACTACTTAAAGTATGAAATTACTGAAATTATGAACACAAGCTCACAACAGGGCAAAATTACTACTCACAAAATTAAGCATGTATATACATACTGAGCTACCAAATTTGTTAACAGCAAAGAAAACAAATCTAATGGATGTCAAAAGGGCATCAAGGGAGTTGTAAACCTCTCGCTTCTCTAACATTCTGGCATTCTACACATAACTTGATGCTGCACCCCTGAATATCCCCCCTCCCCCCCAAAAAAAGTCACTTAAACTAACTAAACATAAAACATCTTATTCCAGAGTCAAGAGGAAAATCAAGCCATGCTTCACACTGTGAAGGGAAGGGCCAAAGTTCGTAGACTATTTAAAATATGACCAATAACCGGTGTACACACTTGCAAAACCAGCAGCACAACCGTCTTTTCAGCCATTAATGCCACATTTATTTACTAGCTGGCATTACTGTAATGAATAGCAAAATATCATAAATGACACATAAAGCTTAGTTGCACGACACCAAGACCTGGTACATGGACAGTTCTTTGCATGGCAATGACACAAGCCATGTAGACTATTGCTGTCTTGTCCTCTAAATTTGGAAATCTTACCTTTCGTCCCTGCCAAGAGAGCAAAGACAAGGGAAAACCGTGAAACCACTAGTTAATGTTTGAACATGCATCTATCAAACTGAAAAGATAAAAATACTCAGTACTGCAACCACACAAAGAACCGACCATGAGGGAACTGGCCAAGGCAGATAGACTATCAGATGTGCAAGTGTTAGGCTAGCAGTAAAATAGTTTCCATCAATTGAGAAAGATTATATAAGGCTGCCAAACTAATGAAAATAAGCAAGTCCTACAACACTGGACTGTTCTTTGTATAGTTACTGTGCAACATCATGCTGAGTAGAAGCAAATTGTCCTATAAAATTAGTTTTGCACATTCTTCATGTCAATTTATGCAATTATGAGTGTACATATAAACAGAGCTCCCAGAAATTTATTAGAAGTATGGGATACTTCAAAAATAAGCTTAAAGAATCATTGTTCCTTTTAAAATGACACCTTACTACAGACAGCAAAATATGAAATGATGGGCAGAATGGTGAAACTGGGTATCTAATGAATGTAGGATGAAGTATACAACTACAGAATAACGATGAACATTAACTTGCTTATCTATTTATGACTATAAGACAGTGGACAATATTTAATACTTCGAGCATTGTTGCTTTTTTAGCAATTACTGCAAGCAGTCCCTGCATGGAAAAGAAACTACTATCATCCAATGAATTATGTATGTGCTATGACACTTTACATGACAGAGCAGAACAGTTTCAAAATCTGGTCCTTTAGGCTGGTTTAGAAATAGCTTGAAAATATTTCAGTTTTACATTCCATTAAACAAGTAAGATGAACTGTGTTTTGGTATCCCATACAGTTTACTCAAAATACAAATACAACAATATTACACTGATAAATTTAACAGCAAATGGTGCAGCTGGGATTCCTACAGTTGTTGGCAACATTTATAGCATTTATTTGTTACAGATATATGAGCCAAATCAACCTGCAGTAAATCTTACTTTTCTGAGCATTTAGCCACATACCAAAAATTCCTTACAAAAGTGCTTGGTTTAAATTTTTTATTTTCAGCATAAATTTAATATTTAATTTTATAATGATACTTATAAATACTTACCCACATAAGCATATGCTGCGCAATAAAATAAAAAAGTACAAGCAAAGAACAGCATCATGTCCTAGTTCACCATCAGTATTAAAGACATGAGAGGTAAAAAACTATGAAAATTTCAACTTCCATTAACACAAACCAATTTCAGTGAATACTAATAACACTGGATTCTGAAGTGTAATGGCATGTAGTCTGAACACAGCGACGTTTTGAAAAGCATACTGTCTCAAAAACCAAACTCCACAACATTACATACCACAAGACTAAAATCTGCATATATATCTGTTTTGCAGACTTTGTTGGTCTAGATATTACTGTACTGCAGATAAGGATCTGTTGCAAAGCTAACTGCACTTGACACAACACAAACTGCATGATCAAACATATTTCCTTGCATTTTGTCAAATACCTGCAAAAATGACCAGTGTTTCAGAAAAAATTGTAGATTTTATCCCAATTGTTTTTTAAATTCTGTCTTCTTAAAAATACTTAGAAGTACAATTTAATTTTCAATTAAATTAGATGTAACACTGGACCATGAGAACTAAGATACACCATGAATACCAATAAGTGAAAAGCATTCACTATCTGGAGGAGAAAAACACAGATGGAGAGACTCAACCCCTTCCACTGAGAATTCACCTTATGCACTTTGTACAAACACAAAATGTCCTGCATACGTAAACTGTGCAGTGTAAAGGAATATTACATTTGACTCAGCCAAGAATCCTTTTTTAAAAAAAAGTCTGAATCTTAAATTTTAACCTTTGTGAAGTTTGTATTTCATCATATGATATCTGAAATAAACTTGCACACTGTGCTCTTAAGTAAAAAACTACATATCAATTTACATCATCAGAATTAACTTTTGCCACTTCAATCCAAAATTAACAGAACATATACAGACATATTGATTAACAGTTACAGTCAATATTACGTTGAAGTCATGCAATTTTGTTTCCAGCCCGAAAAGTGCCATCACATTAAATAGGTCTACTACGAGTACATCCCATCACCAAACTTCGTAGTTAAGTGGTAGCATTCCTGGTATGTATTTTGGAGATTCTGGGTTCACATCTATACTGAAAGACCAGCTGTGCTGACAGGCAGGGTTTTCCTGGTTTTTGTCTGTCCCTCCAGGCAAACACAATGATGGTACCACAAATTAGGCCACAATAATTGGTGTTTCACCTACACATCCTGGGTTTGGGTTCATTAATGGATGAGAATACACTTAAATACCTATCTTGGAATTAACATCCTCAACACTAAACACAAAATTAAGGCTGGTGACACTATAAAATGCATTATTTTACCTCTCATGCTTCAAACTGGTTGACAGGAAAGTAAAGTCAGTGCCAATGGAGGAAATATTAACAACCCTACCTGGAAATGCAAGATTATTGTCCAGATGAGACCAAGGATCAGTTTTGGGTTTCCATCAACGATATCTTCTGCTCGAATATTCACCAACTTGATCTGTAATAAAGATTTCCATCCATGAGAAAAATAACCCTTGAATTCTACCTATGATATGGTGACTGGTTTGCTGCTCATTACATCCATACAACTTCTGCTGTTAGTTTATTGTCAGCATGTAAATCATTTAGTAAAGACACAGAATAAATATGTTAGCAGCTGCAGCTTATTTCTCAAACATGTTCCATTTTATATGTGTAACAATATGTTATGTCTTACAGCAATGACTGATATGTTTATGGACATTACAAAATTTTACATCACTGATACCGCTACCCAGTGTGGCAATGACCTCCTGACATTAATTTCTGTTAGTGTGATAAAAGCATATTTTATAAAGGCTTCCATTAGAAATAACACTCAATGACTCCTATGTATCGTGTAAACGCACTGTGTGGGCAAAAACTGCTCCGAATGTTAAACCTGATGGTACACATAATAAACCACTCAGCTTTAAAAGGTTAAAAAAATTAAAATGTCTGAGCAGCAAACAAGTAGAAATATAGCTTCACCCAACAACTATGGTACAAGACAGAGTTTTGTGCTCTGGCCACTTTACCTCTGATACTTGGTGGAACAGGAAACTGAATGCACCCCACAGCTGTTTTACACATGGCAGGAAAGACAAAAATTTATTAGCCCTGCTGGATATTGCATACCAGCTGCAGCCCATCTAGGTTCATTAAAAGCACACCATATAACATATAATCCCTATACACTGTTGTGACAATAATACATTTGAACATCCATCAAATGTCTGATGGATTAAGTTAGGTTAAAATTAAGATATATCATGACCACAATACAACACAAAATTAAAGACACAAATTATTACGCAAGATTTTGAGTTTCTCATGGTGGTGGGTAAGAAAATACATATCGTAAGATTGTAAGACCATGCTGTCCATGAAGTTCAATGACTGTATACTGTCTTCTGGGATGTAATGTTTTCTACCACACCAAGTGACGTATTCACAAATGATTTCATTTACACCTGTTTCGTAAATTATCCATCATGCTGTAAACCAATACTGTATGAATAATTAAAACACACAAATTCAGTTTTACACACACACACACACACACACACACGTCACATGGTACATACAAGTATATGAATTTTTAGCGAATCTGCGGTTCAATAAACTTTAAGTGATTGATATATACCCTAGTTCAATTCAGTTCAAGCCAGTTAACCTAATTTTGACTATAAACAATGAAACAGATCGTTTATGCTTAACTATTATTAACAACAGGAATCCTGATAGCTGTAGTATTGATAGTATGCCCTTGATGATGATAATGATGACCATCATCATCATCAGCAGCAGCAGCATGTTAGATTACAAAAGAGAGTGAGTGAAATGTGCATGTAACACATGTATAAGTGTGTGATGTATTGTGAGTGTCACATCTCAGTTTTACTATCCAACACAGTGTAAATACAAATATTATTGAACACTGACTTCCTAGGCAGCATCACATGTAATTACAAAAGATGAGCTTGGAGCAGTTTGCAAGACCCTGTGGTCACTTGTGCAAGCAGTATCTGTGTCACTTGGGCAAGATTTATTTTTATGTTAATTTCAGTAGCCTCATAAAGTAATCTCCTACAAAACTAGTCTCCTGACTATTACTTATAACACAAGTATGCTGAAATTCATAAGGAAAGAACAGTGTAAGTGCCGAAACACACTATGACAAGTACCCCATCTTTGACTGTTGTAGGAATGTTTCAACTAACGCCCGAATTGAACCAGAAATTTCTTTCTTAATCAACTATTACACACTAAATATAAAAAATGTTAACATACAGACCTGTAACTGAATTTTCAGATTTGAATTTATTCCAACCCAAATGTCAAATATGTGTTTTAGCAATCATTCATTTTTCGAACACTGAAAGTGGGCAAGTTACTTTTTTTAAAAATGTCGAATGTGACTCACCTGCCTGTATCACAAGAAGTCAAGAGCAATGTACAGTCTGACTCACCTTCCTGTATCACAAGTCAAGAGCAATGTAG
>Ga0136643_10015640_pt1 | contig 11401 bp, 7 predicted proteins | sample TergutLab28metaG_FD_96883 | JGI IMG/M metagenome (GOLD analysis project Ga0136643, IMG submission 96883) | Labiotermes labralis P1 segment gut microbial communities from Petit-Saut dam, French Guiana - Lab288 P1 (version 3) (version 3) | ecosystem: Host-associated > Arthropoda: Insects >... | reverse complement strand
GGCCCAGGATAGAGACAGGTGGCGGACGCTTGTGAGTGCGGTAATGAACCTTCGGGTTCTGTGAAATGCGGGGAGTTTCTTGACTAGCTGCAAACCAGTTAGCTTCTCAAGAAGGACTCTGCATCATGGAGTAATTAAGTAAGTAAGTTAATTTTTAAAGCAGTTGTAATTGCACACTGTTTTGTCTTGTCTGGATGGGATGATCCAGGGTTCAAATCGCGGCTGGGGCAGCTTGACCCCCATTCCCATTAGTAAGATAAATGACGCTTTGAACATGCCTGTAAAAGCAAACTGATGTTGTGACGTAATGTTTGTTTTTGGACAATGTCCATTATCTAATTTTTAATAAAGCACAACATTTCAGAGGCTAGTTTTGCTTCGTTCTTCAAGTAAAGAAAGTTCGTGCACTGGTGGACCCCTAAGATAGAGAACAAGAGCTATTCTTAGTCTCTTAGCCCTATAGAGTTGAATCAAGTTGATACAGAATAGTTTGGTTCTAATGTTGGGCTCAACGCAGCGTTATTTAATGAACGTCAGTGTTATGTCTTTAGGTCTGATGAAATGGGCTGGATGTGTCGGTCACATGTAAGAAGAAATGAGATACAAAATTAAATGGCAAATCCACGTAGAAAGTGGGAAATGGAAGGCAGTTGATAATGACAGAGTAATATTCATGTGAATCGACATCTAAATGATGGTGGTGTGCAATGGGCTGTCTTCGGTCGATGTACGGTCCTGTGATTGCCTGTTGTGTTATGAATTTTGCATGTTAATGTTCTAGTATAGGAGAGGGAGATTTTTGGTTTGTTTGTAATTAGTACTTTATTAGGTTGGGTTGAGTCAGTTTGTGGACTTGCACTGCATCACAGTATTTTCTGTGTGTGACCAACTGGTTTCGTGCCTTATGTTTGGTAAAATAAATTTTACAAAGTATCTGATGTGTAACATGGCAACTTGTTGCCCATACAGGTGTGAATATTATTTACAAAGCTCTTTCTTTCTTACATACATTGAATGTTATTTGTGCAAATGACATTTCTCTTTTGATGTTATTTTTAGCAATAGTACGCCCTACACCTCCTCCTACTACTTCACGACCTCCGCTTATTTGCCCTCTTGGTCAGTCACCATGTCGCACTGCAGGACAGTGTGTGCCTTCGTCAGCCATCTGTGATGGTAGATTTGACTGTCAGGATTTCTCAGATGAGACTGATTGTGGTGAGTTCAGTTAATATTCTCCTATTTTGTACTTGAGTATTTCACATTGCTCTTTCTGTGGTTAATGTGCTCTTGATTTATATACATTTGACTCTTTTAATTTGCAGCTTTGTGGTCTTTTGTTTTCTTTAATGTGTTGTTCAGAATTCCATGAGTGTGTCTGATATCTTATTCTCTATTTTCCTGCAATCATAGTGATCCTGGCACAAATTTACATAGTACACTCTTAAGATTGTTGTTTCTGAACTCTTAGGTGCATTTTTGCTGTTCATATGTTCACTCCCAGCAATCTCATTGGCTGCTGAGCAGCTGGCACAACCATTTTTTACGCTGTGCTCTTCTTCGTCAGTAGGGCCCGTAGCTAATGCCACGGATGTACTGCAGCCTAATAGGCTTATTGTACTCACCCTATCCTACCTGCCTGTTTGGACATTCCCACGTTCGCTGCCAGGTACCTCCACGTCCACAACAACGTGAGAGATCCTAGTAGCGAAAGGTGGAACTATGTGGGCGAGAATTGGCCGGTAATTTTTGCCTGAGATTGCGACTTCCGCATCAATTCAGGGATCTTTTACATGCCGCAAATCTGCGACATGGGACCCACGGCTTTACTTCCCTTCTGAAGGAAGGCGTGCTGAGGATTTTTTCGCCCTGAAAAATCCTGACAGCTTCGGCTGGGTTTGAACCTGTGAACTTGGGTACTTAAAGGCAGCATGCTACCCCTAGACCACCGAAGCCGCTACACTGTGCTCTTATTTTGCAGCATAATGTTGAAGTGTAATTTTCTTCTAAACTATTGCAGATTGATAAGTGGAAATTTAAGAGGGTTTAGATTGAAATTTTTAGGATTCTTCAGGGGTGTGACGTTTCATGTCCATGGATGGAATGGAATTCCACATTTTTGGCAGAACATTTCCCTGACTTCTCTGTTTTTTGTACATACTGTGCAGCAAATGAGATAGTCACAAGAATCTTCTAACAGAAGAATTTCTGCAATAGCACAATCTTCCATACTCCTGACACTCAAAGTATTACATTTCATGTTTGCACTGCACAACACACCTGTTTGTTTTATGACTTTAGAATTACAGGTATTTCCCATATTTGCAGCGGAGTGTGTGAAGTTCAGATAGGGCCTACTGCAGGCTTGGCTTATTGAACAGTTCAGTACTTTGTCACCAGTAATTTATTTAAGTTTCCTGTTTTATATAATTGCTTGTCTGTGCCAAAACATATGGTTTATTGCTGGCCTTTCACTACAGAGGCTGAGGTTTGGTTGTAGGCCAGTCCATGTGGAATTTTTCAGGGACAGAGTGGCACTGGTACAGATTTCTGGTCAAACACTTCAGTTTTCCCTTCAGTTATTACTCCATCATTGCTCCACAAGTGTAATACCACCTACCACCAATGCTATATAAACATGGCAGTTGGAAGTACCTTTAAGTAAACGTCCTCTCTCTCTCTTTAAAATAGCTGGTAATCAGTGCAGTTGTTACATACTTAAATGTAACTGTAATTTATTTGCAGTCATTATTAATAACAGCTATTTAACAGATTTTTAATTACAGAATGTTTTTTCAAGTGTCCCAAGCTGCAAGCTGATGCCATGGACATATCAAGCCCCAAAATAAGACTTAATTTGATGCATCATGATCGTGCTCTGATATAATCACGGAAATATTTTATTTTTTCATTGTCCAGTGTCTGAACAGAAGGAGTGTGTATTGTGGAGACTGTTGCTGTGTCTGTCCTTAGATGGAAAGATACTGGGTTAATTGGGTCAAACTGGTCATCATAAATAGGCATGAGAACAGAGCCATTTCTATGCATACAATGTGTGATGTCCCTCCAGGCAAGCAGGATATGATATTAAGTTATATAGCTTTGCTGGTGTTAGTTGTATGGTTTCTGTAATGGTTGAAATTCCATACCTATTTTGTTTTTCACACTTTGCTGCTTATATTGTTAATAGAATAAGTTTGGTAATGGCAGGTACAAGATTATTGTATCAGTTTTGTTGTGACTTGGCACATGCATTGTAAATACAATTCATATTTTAAACAGAGCAGTAGTGTTATGCAGGAAGTACCCAGTTATGACAGCAGATGTCATTACACATGTATCCTGCTATTGCCAAGCTCACACGTAAGTTATTGTAGTGGACACGAGTCAGACTTTGTTTTTGTCTGTTGTGCTCGGAATCATTTGCTTTACTCTGCCATCACACTCAACAGATCAGTATTTACATTGGAAATTGTGTTTGCTTATAGACATTAGCTTTCAGTGCCATGGTTGCTCCTGAGAAAAGGATCCTTCATTAGTGATACATGTTCTTTTCAGATGAGAAGCTATCGATAGAGTTGTGCATTGTCATACAAGTATTTGCAGCTTGATGTGCTGAATGTGTAGCAGCTTCGTGTGCTGAATGTTTTTAACTGCAGGCATCTCCTGCTTAACGTCAGTAATCTGTTCCTGAAAATCAGATGTTCTATGCGAGAACACTAACTGGGAGCCTATTTCCCATTATTTTAAGTGGGAAAAATGATAATGTTTTACCATGTCAATCCAAAACCCCTAACCAGTTGCCTAAAACATAACTAAAACACAGTAAAATGCCTGTATATGAGTAACAGACTCATGCTAGGTTGTAAAATGGTTAAAACACAGCTTCCTGATCACCAGACAATTCTTGAAGTTAAAAACCAATAGGCATTCTACTGGGAAAACGCTAACTGGGGAGACGTTCTGCTATGTATGTTTTATTTTTTCCAACTATGAGTAATTTTATTTGGCGGATAGCTGGTGAAAATCTAGGGCCTCTGATTTTCTGATTTATAATCATTCGCCAACAAACACAAAATCTTGTATGTACGCAGTTATATTACATTCAAACATTAAAAACTCCTGCATGGTTCAATCCCCTGTGGGGTCATCATCAGGGAGTCCGTACATCAAGTGATCTGTAATAAAACATTAGTTGCTTTTTTGGTATGTCATACAAGATCATGTGAAATATGGGCTCCCTGATGTTGATCCCACAGGGCTTGAACACCATAGGAGTATTTAATGTTCTAAAGTTTTAATACAATACAGAATTTTTCATTTGTTAGTGAATTATTATAATTAATTAGTCATTATCAATCAATGGAATGAATAACATAAAAGACTGATTTTCATCTAATTTAACTACGCACTGTATGGACCATGTGGTCTGAGCGTTTGGCTGCTGTCTTCCTAGAATGGATATCTTGGATTCAAGACCACCTATGTTCAGAATTTTTTGCATACTTTCTCAATTTCTCGCTAACCATGAAGTCAGAACTTCGTGAATGTGGGCATTGTCAGCCCCAAATAATGTTTCATATTCCATATTAAGGTATCAAGGTTTCTCTGCCTTCTTACTGGAAGTACATAGAAGGTTATTCTGTGAACACCCCCACCTTGAAAGTAAATTCCGTCATCCTCACAAAGGATAGATAAACATTTTTGTTATACTGACATGCTGAAATCATTGTTTTAATAACTGTAAGTGCATTTTAAGATTTTGTTTGTGACAGGCCCCAAATTCTTAGCCCCTCACCCGTTTTAAAATGGATATTTGTTCATTGTTGCAATTGGTTGTTGCTGAAGAGGAAGAGAAGGCGTGCTCATCTGCAGAATTCCGATGTGAGAATGGCCCGTGCATTTCCCGTAGGAAACGTTGTGATGGCAAGATTGATTGTCCTCTTGATCCCAGCGATGAATTAGATTGTTGTAAGTTGCAGAACTTGGAGGAGATGAAGATAACAAATGACTACCAACACATTGTGTTAACAGTAGTTAACTGTAGTTTCTTTATTACAAGTAGGGACTCACACAGTTATGCTCCCAGTGTGCTGAATGTTGTGTAATGGTTTTTGATAGGATTTCTCCACCACCGGAAAGTAAAGGAGAGAAGCTATTCTCCTCCTTTATGTCTCTGATCGTCATTTGGCCAAAATGACAGCGGATGTGATACTGCATCCACCACAGAGTCCAGATTTAGCGCTGTAGGTCTTGATGTTTGATTCACTCAGGGTAGGAAGTTACAGAAATGGTAAAGAAATTGAAACAGTGCTGTGACCTTTTTAGTAACAAACCATTTTTCCATTATGAGATTAAAAGGAAGCTGGTTGAGCAGTGGAACATGTACCTATCTGTGAAGTGAGATTGTGTTGAAAAGCATTTTAAATTGCGTAATTTGAAATTGGGTCCAAGAGTGGTTGTGTCTTGACTTACCTGTTGGTCTGCTGCAGACTTTCTTCTTTTATTGCACACAACAAGAATCCAGACACTAACAGAAGTGGTTAAAATTAGCTGTATATCCTGGATTAAATGACATTCCTGTTGAAGGCATGGGTCTGCTGGTATGTGACACTGTGTCATTGGATGAGTACTTCCCAGCATTTTCAAGGATCAGGTCACCAAATCACACAGCATCACATCCGTGAAGACTTGAATTTGGATCTTAGTTACAGTCTCAGATCTTACATTCCGCTTGCAGGGACTTTATTTGTCTGCCAGTGTTCCTGTACTTGGCTGTTGGTCATTTGCTTTTCAGAATTATGGTGTGTTCAGAAGTCATACATTGCATAACTGTCTGAATCCTTACAGCTCATTAAAACTGCATAATCTACTAAAATGTGTTCCATTATGAAGCAGTAGATGCTGTAATCAGGTCGGCTGTTGGGTACACTCATAGTGCTTCAGAGACATAACTACAAACAGTAACAGTCTGTATTCAGGTTGCTAAACAGTAACTACATTGAATAAGGCCCCTGAATGTTTTGATGTCCTGAACAGTGCGTATCGAAACAACTGAACAGTGTTTGAAGTCCTATGAAACGTCATATTACATAATACAGTTTTATGTTTTCTGTGTTTCTCTTTTGCAGCAGATTTCTGAAAGAATAAAAATCATCCTTTGTCCAGGTGTTCACCTTTATTTTGCCTGGAACCTAGTGACATTTCTTGTTACAGGCATTAGCCTCAATCACATTTCTCTTCAAATAATGCCAACATGCAGGCGTTTTTGTTTAATTTCTATGTGGCAAAGAGAGTGGTAATTTACTGTAATGGGCTGTAGGGAAAAGCCACATACAGACACATACAGGTTCACTATGAACGACTGAGATTTTGATGCCATCGTACTTCCATTTTGGACTTGGCATATTCTGTCTAAGTACTCGATGTTTGTTGCACCGTTTGTACCATGATCCTCTCTTTACAGAAGAGGAAGCTTAGATATGTTCACATGAATGAGAGTATTTATGTCAAGTACATTCGTTTATGTTGTTAACTTGTTCAGGCATCAGAATTAGACGTAAATGTAGTCCAGAAGATGGTTAAGCTGGTAAGAAAGTAATTCGTCTGTATCATCCAATAGTAATAAGGTTTTATTAGTACAAATAATGGTAGATTAACAATATTTTAATCCATTTGGTACTTAATTAACCTTTTCTTTTGTACAGAATGTTAACAGTCTGGGATCCACATCCTGTAAGGTCATGATTATAAAACAGTAAACCTTACAGGGACCTAACATTTTAAGTTTGATTGAACTTTTTAATTAATTCTGTAAATATATCGACTGGTTTTCTGTAGAGTTCTGCTTGTTGTATTAATGGTGTATTGTTATCATGTGTTCTTAGCTGCAGCAATGAATCCAGATGTTTTTATCATTGATGCACTGAACACATTCTGGGCTGTAAGATAGATGCTTATCAAATTTGTGTTTACTTTGTGAGTGGTCTAAAATTTTGTTCACTTCCTCAGCTAACCCCAACGCTAGGCTGAATTCCTGTTTTTGGACCATAGTGGTAGCCTGGATTAGCATGCCCCATGGCTGCAGTTTCACTTCTCTACCTCTTGCTGGATTGTGATGGTTCAGAAGTTTTTGTCTGTTCAGTAGTTGTGAAATGCAGTGTATTCCATTTTAATATTAAGTGGCTTACATGTTATTTTTTCCTGTGAATTGTTTTTCATAATATTGCTTCCTGTGAATTGTTTTTCGTAATATTTGTGTTACCTTTTGCAGTTACGGTGTTAATAAAAGATACACAAGTTTTTTTTCCGGTAGCTTTAGTGGGTTATGACTTCTCTTCAGCATCAGTCAGGCAGGATGTTAATTCAGTATCATAACTTGCTGTGCACCTAGGATACTCAGTTCATTTTCCATGGCATTGTGTTTTAGTAGCCTTCTTGTCAAAGATATCTTCCTTTGTTGCATTTTATCTTATGCTGTGTATGGAAACAAATATTCCCACCCAGTGTTACAGTAATACTTGATCAAAACCTCAACCGGTTTGTATTAATGAAGTAATTTATGTTATTTTCCCAGCACCATTCCCATCCGGACTGAACTTGAAGACATATCCTGAAGATCAAGTGATAGAAGAAAGTAAGTACATACCTGTTCATTTTTTATTGATTTTTAAAAGAAAAATGAGGGATGTATAATTATGGATGGAGATGGAAGCAGTGGTGAATGTGAAACAGTGCTGATGGTCATTAAAATAATACATCAGCAGGAAACTGCATGAAATGGTATACATATGGTGACAGATACATTGTTAGGTAAATGAACGTGGGATGATAGTTCACAGAACACATGCATATTATGTGCATATGGTAATGGAGAGAAACGAATGTACAAAAATTTGAGTTGCTTGGGGAAGTTACTCACTGAAGATAGAGATGAAAGTGAGAAAATACTACTGCTTGACAAAACAATGGGTGTTGGACTGAACTGGCTCAAGATTTAATGTTAAATGTGTTGATCAATCAAGATGTAATAACAGAAGTTTGCATATGTCAGAGATTTTGTCTAACTTAGTTTCAGCTGTAGGAAGGTCATTATGACATAATGTCAGGTAAATATGTCACATTACAGAAGGTTGTGTGTTGTTTTTCAGAGGGTGAGCCAGTTTACTGGTAACTGTTGCATGTTGTGAAGCTGTGTGTGTCATACTAAGCTATTTCTAAAACGGTGTGTTGTTCATACTAAAGAGTGTTGCTACCCCCATGGTATAAAACATGGTCTAAACACTGCTTTTAAGCTCGCATTAAAGTGTTAAACTCAGTGTAAAGGAAAATACAAGTTGTGTTCGTTTGGCCATTGAACAGGAATCGGGTACCCATAGTAATGTTTGTAAGGCAAGCCATACCAAGTTCTGCTTGGAAGATTATTGAGTCTGATTTTGCAGCTCATTGGAATTGCCATGGTTTTAGATGTGGCTAACAGATTATACCGGCTGTGAAAGATCCTGATGATGGTACACGTTTGTAATTGTGACTGAAAAGTTGGGTGTTGTCACTTTTCACAGACAATGAACTCACAACTGAAGCTGGTCTCAATCCATGGTCCAGGGGTTGAGACTGGCTGTATCTAGTGGGCCCACCAGTGTAATTTGTCCTCATTCCTTGTTCTACCTGAAGGCAGAGGAAGTTCCAGCCACTCAAATGTTTTGGGTTTTTAACCTGTGAAGATTAACAAGTCCAATATTTTGACAAGTTTGAAAACACTTCCTGTAATTTCTATCCATTCGTTTTGTCACTCTAGTCCATATACAGAAGTAGTGAGAAGGTTGAACTGAAACAGAAGCTGATTACATTAAGAAGCAAAAGTATGGCTAGTCTCAGACTTTTATTTTTGAAGATGAGCCCCGGTTTCCTGTTTGCAGTGGCAGGAGAGATGTTGCTTTAAATAAATACTGTTAATTGTTAAAAATGTACTAGATCCAGGGTATACTTATTGACATCTAACACATTTGTTGTTTTTTGGTTCTGTCACTGGATCAACCAGTTTCATTGGGTAAGTGTTGTGAACTTTTGATTGTCAGTGCTACATGCAAACTCATAACCAAGCGCATGGATCTGATTGGAATATCCACGGCTGCATGGGGAACATGCTTCAGCTGAAATTACAGCATTTGAGGTGGATTAACCATGCTATTGAAATAACATATTCATAATTTTGCCACATTCTGGTTTTGTTGTCAATATAGCATTCATATCTTACAGGTGATACTATGTGCCCACGGTATGCAGGTACACAGAAATATTGTGGAAACTGTTATCAGGGAATTTTGCATTTTCTATGTTTTTTATTTCTTAATTTTCTACGTTACATATGGCTGTATTTAATTCTGTAGTCTTTTGAAGAGATTGTTGAAGGAAGGTGACAGCAATTTGACAAATTTAAGGGTATCAAACAGTGAAGTACTGATAATTGTAAGAACATTGTTTCATATGTCACCTATGATTTAATCAAGTGTTCAAAAAGACTTTATAATACATCTTGTAACTCAGATATGTTTGTTCGTCTGCCGTCAGTGCCTTATGGTCATGGTGACTGACAATTCTGCAGTTTTTTTAGCCATTAAGATTTATGTATTTTTTTTCTCTAAGCCAAAATAAAATGGAGGCTATAATGGAGTAGATATGTGGTCAAGATGGTGAGACAGTAATTGCTGACAGAAATTTGAAAATACATCTTTGTTTATACATCACAAACCAACAAAATACACAGTTTTCTAAGTTAGTATTTAGTTTTTAATTTCTTTTGTCTCCTACATGTTTTGAACCTCTTGGGTTCATCCTGGGGGAGATGGACATATATGCAGTACGGTATGTTTTGCATGCATCTGTGTGAGCAGTCTGGTGGATAGGAGGGTGTGTTCGACCATACTGCTCGCACTGATGCATGTCAAACATACCATACTGCCCATACAACTGTCTCCCTGAGGATGAACCCAGGAGGTTCGAAACATGTAGGAGACAATGTAAATTAAAAATAAATTATTAATTAAGAAAATTGTGCATTTCATTGGTTTGTGTTGTATATCACAATGCACAGTGCAAAAAACAGAAACAAAAAAAATCTTTGTAGTCACATGAAGAATCAAGGAGATGTGAGAATACTGTTGGAATCTTGTAAATAAAGCCAGCTTGGTGCACAATTTTTCTTAGTGTATTTATTTCTTATCTCTGCGTGTTTCGGGTGACTGTGTGCCCATCATCAGGAGAAATAATTGTATCTATGCGACAGCTGGTATTTGTCACTCTGTGTAGATGACTGACTGGAATGCAGGGTGGAGTGAAACATTCCACCCTACATTTCAGATAGTCATCTACACAGAGTGACAAATACCAGGTGTCGCATAGATACAGTTATTTCTCCTGATGATGAGCACACAGTTGCCCGAAACACGCAGAGATAAGAAATAAATACACTAAGAAAAATTGTGCACCAAGTTGGCTTTATTTACAACAAATACAAGGAACACAAAACATAAAATTGTTAGAATGGTTATTAAGGAGGGATATAAGCAGGGTATGAATTAGTCAGCTGGCTTATTATGACTTGTAAATTTGTGATGTATGTGCCACAGTTACCATGATCATTGATTACATGCATGAACACCTTATTCCATTACAGTTTCTGCTTTGCTGCTAGTTGATGAAGCACGCTGTGAGGCTCTTTTGCTACAAAGAGATGTTTATAAATGACTCTTAACAAGATATAGTCATAAATTTTTGTGTTTCTACCATAAACACAAGAATTACTGATAATTTTGAGTTGGGTGTAGTGTTGGCAGCCTCATAGCATGCACAGTGCAAGGTCATTTCTAGAACTCTATCAAACTAACGTTACAGCAGTGTAAAATAGTTTCTTTGTCTATGAAATGTTGGTATGTTTAACATAGGTTTAGAAGGTTTGGGTACAAGAAGCAATATGCTTTAATTACACTTGCACCATTGACGTTTCTTTAATGTGGTGTGGTCTGGAGGAGGCACAGATACATACTTAATGTGGTGTGGTCTGGAGGAGGCACAGATACATACTTAATGTGGTGTGGTCTGGAGGAGGCACAGATACATACTTATTCTCCGGTAGGTGTTGGAGAAAGAATCTTTTTAAAGATCGGCTTGATTTACTGGTTTGCGACTATTAACTTCCAGGAAAGGCCATTATCACTGTGGTTGGTATCTGGTAATGTACATCCATGGAGGGAAAAGGAGTAATTTAGCCACCGAATGTTACACATTTTCTTTACTGGGGGGATAGATGAATCCTCCGTATTGAAAGTTGAGTTTGTGTTATGGAATGGCATAAATTGCACTCTCTTCTCTCTCTCTCTCTCTCTTTTTTTTTTTTTTTTTC
>Ga0136643_10015638_pt1 | contig 11402 bp, 6 predicted proteins | sample TergutLab28metaG_FD_96883 | JGI IMG/M metagenome (GOLD analysis project Ga0136643, IMG submission 96883) | Labiotermes labralis P1 segment gut microbial communities from Petit-Saut dam, French Guiana - Lab288 P1 (version 3) (version 3) | ecosystem: Host-associated > Arthropoda: Insects >... | reverse complement strand
GGTTGGTTTGGTTTGGTTTGGTTTGGTTTGGTTCGGTTGTTTGGTTGGTTGGTTGGTTGGTTGGGTTTGATTTGTTGGTTAGTTGGGTGTTTGGTTAGGTTGGTTGGTTTGGTTTCGTTGGTTGGTTGGTTGGGTTGTTTGGTTTCATTGGTTGGTTGGTTGGTTGGTTGGTTGGTTGAAATATATCATTGATGTCGCTGTCATCTGTCGAGACAATTTAAACTTTCAACACAAACACTACTTAGTCTCGACATTACTCCAGTAGGTGTGGCTAAACCACCTACAATATTCATCGTAGGTTTTCAAAGAGCCATATGAGGTTAGTCGTTTCAAAAATCCACCGTTTAAAGTTTATGAAAAACCTAAATCGTACAGTCATTTCAGTAAGGCTGAATAGACCATTTGAAAAGTAATGCAGACTAATTAAACCACGCGAACGACTCTTCTACATTCCTTTTGGAGTGTTAGCCCGTAACTCCATCATTACGTATTATTTTTTCAATAAAATAAGCCGATACAATATTACTTAAAACATCTCTGTCACGGCAAGAGAAGCCGTCGGTTTAGGTGCACGACACCGTAACTGACAGTACACAAGAGAGGCTGACAGCCTTACGTAAAAGCCATTAGGGCTAATTACACGTACGCTGAACCTGCAGAACGAGCAAGATATAAAAGGACAAGCGTAAGGTCAAAACGTCATTTTATCCTACACTAAAACTATTTCCACTCTTCACTAGTAACTGTTAAACAGTACAGGGGTCAGTGACCGCCATAATCTGACGGTAATGTTTGTTTAGAATCATACGACAATATTTAAAAAAGATTTTTGAAGACCTTTAACCTTAGCAAAGTACAACATGCACCCATGATGGTTCGACCACAGTTAAGAGCGTGGAATGGAAGTACAGTGTCCAATGGTACGGTCGAACAGGGTGGAAACGGTAAAAATGCGCTGTGCCATCATGCGGCCTAATTCAAGTTCAAAATATTTTGAAAAATAAAATAAAATATATATGAACGGACATACTGAAAGGTTAGATGAGGGATCTCTGGAACAGAAATCGGCAACTTATCGTCCAGCTATGCTGCTCGGAGGGTGATCGAAGCGGAGGGGGTGGAGAAGGAGGAGGAGGAGGAGGATAAAGCTGTAAAGGGAGGTGAAAAACGGAGAAGGAAGAAGCGAATATCTCAGGAAGAAGATGAAAGAAACAGGGGGTAATAAAAGAATAAGATACAGAGGAAGATAATGAAGCAAGAAATAAAGGAAGGAAGGGGCATAGAATAGACCAAATGGGACAATAATGACGAGGGAAAGGGTGAGATTAATAAATCAAAAAGAAGAAAAGAATGGAGGGTAATAAGACAAAGAAAAGGGATAAGGGCGAAGTATGTTTATTCCCAAGTAAATGTTAAGAGGAATGAAAATTTAAGAAGAGGTAGCGAATGTAACAGAAAAGAAGAAGAATAAAAATGGAAGGGAATAATAATGCCCGAGGACGAATGACGTGGTGAGGGACGATAATAGAAAAAGAAGAACAGAGAAAGCAAAACGATCATCATATTGTGTGAAGACCATTGGTCCAGTGTATCTGTGAAACGGTTGCTTCAGACCAGCACAGGTAATGTCAAATTGCAAAAACATTACATACCGTTAGCGAAGGATGGTGTTTTGATGTTAACAGTCACACGCCATCATTGCTGGCAACCATTTTAATGTTGACTGACAATTAGGAACGAAGCAGACAAATCTGATACGTACCTGAAACAAAAACATGGCCATTTTAGAGCCATATCATAGCACACTGGTCACGGCATTACATCGTTACTACTACAGGGCACACAGGGCATCTCCAAAATAACCATCCGATATGGGCCACTCAGAAGAACCGGATAGACTTCCATCCACTCCGTCACATCACGCTTGGAAGATAATTTCGTGCCTGGTACTCCGATAGCGTCTTGTTCTTGATCCGTGCGTTACTAACAGCCAGGAAGCTTCCGTGGCACGGATTAGGGAAGTCAGACGTTCCCCCAATTCCCAGCCACGTGATGACATGCAATTATGTCTACCGTCGTTCTTTGTCTACAGTAAATATGTAATACGACTACTGGGAATAATTTCTCTGCGTTTCTGAGTTTAGCTCCTTCCGTTTACCGATTTAGTAGTTACTACAAGGCGTTCCTTATATCTTCCGCCAAGCCAGCAAGGCACCTTAACAGAATATACAGCCTGCATGTAACGAAAAAATCCCCTGATAGCTTCCATGTTGAGGAAAACCATAAAACAGACACTCTGTACTTAAAAGTATTTGTTTCATGCATGCATTTCATTTCTACAGGGTACATTATTGAGCGACATTTCATTGCAGAGCTGCAAGTAACAACCATGAGGAGTGTGGGGCTATCAGTCGAGGCCTGTACGTTACGATAAAATGGCATAAGTGTCTCAAATAGGCTATCGTCAAATCTGTAAGGTTCTGACAGTGGTATATGACTCATTGACATGATCTTCCTTTTTTGGGCTTTGTCCACCTTCTAATTTCTAACAAAGCACGATGTTTCGGAAGAAGGCTCTGCTTCCGTCTTCAGGTACTCAAAGCAGCTACAATGGTGGACCACTTAGAGCCTCTGTAAAGTCATAATTAATTAAAAATTAGATGACGGACAAAGTCAAAAAAAGAAAATGTCATCAGGCAAAGTACTCACTATTCTTGTCAGATATTAATGAAGTTTGAGTTTTCTCGATAGGTTTTAGAAAAATGCTGGCATATAAAATTCCATGAAAATCCGTTCAGTGGGATACGAGTTGTTCCATGCGGGCGGACAGACAAAGCAGGCGGACAGGCGACGAAGCAAATAGTTGCTTTTCCCAGTTTTGCGGAAACCACCTAAAATAAATCAACCTTATCACAACTATCACAGCTCAGAATCAATCTCAGCCAGATTAGTTCGGTACAGAAAATATCACAACACTATTTTTTCCCCAAAACGTGCCAACCCTATTACTTGCAGCGCACATGGAACTCAGCAAACCCTCATCCCATCAAAGATAGCGCCAGCCATACACTACAGACAGGATCCTCATCAAAAGTGCAACATTTCATCATCAATAATGAATCGCTAACGATAATGTGAAACCACAGAAATATCACATGCTAACAAAAAGTGGCCGCCGGTCGCTAATTTTCCGCTCAGCCTAGTGTTAATTATGATTTCCAGTAACGAAGTAGCACTTGAAATTTATTCAGGTTCTGGTGCAACATTTTTCAATTTAACGTTCCGAAACCGACAGGGAAACTACGTTCGCACAAATTCGACCATATCCATCGTCCTCATTTGTATTTCGATTGCACTTTGTCAGTAAAGGTAAAGGTAAAGGTAAAGCAGTCCCGTTACAAACCCGGAGGGGCCCAAATGGTTTCAGGAAGTTAAGGTTCCCAAATTTCGTGACAACGGCACAGGATGGTGGTAAATTGTCAGCCTTACGCACCGGCCGCCTTTACCCCCAGGAAATGCTCTGTTAATCGCTGAATCGACCCCAAAGCCATAGTGCGATCGGAAGGATTTTATGTCAATGAAAAATCCACTGACACCGGCTGGGATCGAACCAGCTACCTTCCGATTTGTAGCACAGCACCTTAACCACTGTGCTACCGCGATCCCCGCACTTTGTCTATAATATGGCTAAATTACATGCTAACCGAGACAAGAATTACATGTTTGAGACAGAAATTTCACACAAATCGCGCTGTGCGGGATATAAAGAACATGACATATTTGCACGGTTTAGACTTTGTTTACTTAATCCCTTCAGTAAGACACAGAATAAGAAAAACAACAAAGACAACAACAGCAACAGCGGAAGCAGCGGGAAAAATCGACTTATTAGTACAATGCAGACAAGAATGAGAGAGGAAGAGCCGGTACACACTACCGCGGCCCGGGGGTCTGGGGACCCGATCATGTTGCATATGGTTTTGTCTGTCCCGGTAGTATCTTTATGTGTCGATTTACAAATTCAGACCAAACCCAAGTCACTCAGCAACTGACAGTCAGCCGGTCAGCATTTGCTGGTGTGCCCGAAAAGATATTTTCACCACGACCCGAACCAGCTGTCGACGGCCCTGACAATAAATGCTACTTGGAGAAAATGACACGTGCAAAACAAAATACGGTTCTGCCGGTTAAATTCAACAAGGCAAGCCTATTTTAGCTGGTACAAATAAATAAAAGGATAATAACATTTCACTTCGCGATAACACCAAAAACAAACCATTCAGATAAAAATTATTACTTTGGTGATTATTGCACCAGTAAACAAATTATCCAGAAATCCAGGAACCAACCCACAATTCTAAGCTCCATAAAGATGACACGAAGCAGGTTTCACACTGACAAGCCACAAATAATGGGCGTCACCATTACAAAATTGATTTATGAGGGCGACCTGGCGACCGGTACGCGTACACCCCTGCTAACAGTGATAGTGGTTCGGCTGATGCCAGTGGTGGGGGTGGTAGTGGTTGTGGTGGCGGCGATGGTGGTGGTAGTAGTAGTAGTAGTAGTAGTAGTAGTAGTAGTAGTAATAATAATAATAATAATTAAATTCAATTGGTATTTATTGACGTGCAGGCTTAAACGCACAAATGCCAATTTTAAAGCCAGCACAAAGACACAAAACTAAAAAACAGCACAAATACACAAAAAAAATCACTAGACAATCAAAACAAAAAAGATGTGATATGAAAAAAGCGACACAAAAGAAACAGAACGGTAAAAGCCTAAACCCTGGAAAAAAAAAAAAAGGATCAGTTGATACAGAGTGAAACTGCCATAGATTAGAGCAAAATACTTTTTTAAAGAAGTACGTAATGGTTTTCCTAAAGATACTGACGTCTTTGCACACGCGTTTAGCAGCCGAAACACATCTAAAAGACGGAGAGTTATTGCAAGTTGCAGCAAACAGGAAAGAGTTTCTAAAATTACGAGGGAGAACTTGAATGCCAGAAGCATCCCCAAGGTAAGGGCCACATTTTAAACGTGGAGAAACAGACATTAAGAAATGCTTAAAATAACGTCTCTTATTGCGCGAACTATGAAGCACTTGAAATTTAAGAAAATTCTCGTAAATAACATTATCATAAGTAAAGAAAACCGATTTTGACAAAGGGCTACGATCTTCCGGTGAATATATTCTAGCTTTTTGGCATCAGTAGATGTTATAGGATTCCACACAGTTCAGGTATACTCAAATTGGGTCTAACTAGAGACAAGAACAATTATACAATAATGCAGTAGTGATGGTGATGATAATAATAATAATAATAATAATAACAATAGTACTGTTAAGGAGGACTGATTCACAAATTAAATAAGAGGAAAACGATAAACAAGACAGGTAATGAACGTACAACGTAATATTGAGGCGCGTTATTTTAACCATTGTTGCAGTGGAAAAGCGATGAGTATTACATCTTTTGTGTGTATTTCCGTACCCCTAGATATACAGAGCATGCAATTCGCAAGCGCCGTGTTATATTATCTGTGGCCTGTCCCTTTCTATAATTACTTTCCACATTATCTCATAAATGGGACGATTTTCGAAAAAAAAATACTATTATTCAATTTAAAGTGTGTGTTTTGATTTTCTCTACAACTTGGCTCGGAAAGCACTTCTCATTCTACGAAGAAATGAGCCACGTATGATCGTAAACGTACACAGGTCCTGATGTAAAGTACCTGTTATTCCTGTCAGATTCGATATAACTTGAATTTTCTCGACAGATTTTCGAAAATTACTCAAACCAGCCTCGTATCTAATGGGCACCTGAGATTCCTCTCCCAAAATCGAAGTGGTCAGGGCGTGAAACTGACCACACAACTACAACCACTGCACAGGTTCAGAATTTACTGAGCTATAGTCCTACCTCTATAGCCCACACGGCGTCATATTGTAATACCTAATTAAAGCACACGGACAAATCTACTCTTCAGCTTCTGCAGGCGATGCATGAAGAAAAAAGTAATAGAGAACAGAGGAGGTGGGAGCAAAATTAAGACTAGAGGAAGACGAACAAAGAAATGAAATAAAGAAAACGAATGTCAGGAAATAATGGAAAAGGGCTATAAGCAACCAGCCTGTGTCTTCTCCTTCGCAAGCTTTGTGCATCAACTTCGCCTTACGTAACAAACATGTCTACAACGCAAGCAATCAACATACGATTTAGCAGCACAAAGCTGCGCTAGGAACGGTTTTCTTGAGGGTTTCCTTCTCCTTTATAGTCAGTCCCCACTTACTTCTAGATCGTTCTATCCTTTTTACCATCAAGGAGAGGTCGCCCAACATCGACAGGCTGTTGCAGCGTAGAGATGATGGCCAAACTATGCTTCGTGAATATGTTATGGTGGTTAATAACAAGTACAGAACTGGTTAACAGATGTACGTACATATGGTGATGAACACAACACATACTAAAATAAATGCAGGTTATCCCCTGTAACACATAAAGAAAAAATGTAAACCGCAAACACGGGGCATTGTTCCAGAATACGGAATAAAGATTCTTTTAGTTCAAACCTCAGTGGGGTCCAACGTCTTACCCTGTATCAATATGTATGAGTTTATTGACAATAAGTATCCAAATCAAAGGCACTACTTGCAAGGGATCACAATTCTAATTTACTTACAAATAAAGTTAATTAGTATTGGTGATTAAATCCTGATACAGAAAGTTAAAAAGAGTGATACTGTCTTTCGATAAGAATGTTTACTGTGAGTTTTGAAATAACACGAAAAGTATTAATATTTCATGTCGTCATGTTTTCAGTAGCGGGCTTAAACTTATGAATACAGAGCTTAAAATATTTTTTTTTATTTAGCGATGTTTCTTAACCTACATACGTTGCATTAGGATATACCGTATATTATCGAATCTAATCCGCACACTTTTTACAGTTTCAGAGGGCTAAAAATTAGATGCGGATTAGATTCGCAGTCGTGAGCTGGATTTTGGAAAAATGATAGAGCCGCTGTACGTGCCGTAAGAACAATACAATACAATAATTTATTATTTTATTTATTATTTATAATATTATATAATATTTATAACTTATTATTCATCAGACTTGCCGTCATCACTCATAACTGAATCGTTATCTGTCACCCAGTCACAATCATCTTTATCTTCACCATCGTCCTCCCAAAGAATGTGTCATCTTCGGATCAGCTGTGGTGTGTTTGTACCGCTGGCAGTTAAATGGCTACTTCACACACGGCGCGTTAGTCGGATAACGGTTAAAGCATTGGTAACATCCAATATTATTCAATCAGTCTGCCTTGTAGGCAAGGGGCGGTTGAAGGAAAGGTGCGGATTAGAACCGCGAAAATAACTTATTTTTTTCGTTAAAGAAGTCGGCAAATCTAGTGCGGATTAGATTCGGGTGCGGATTGGATTCGAGAATATACGGTACGTTAGTCACTCTAAATTGGAAAGCTGCCGCAAAACAGTGGCCGTGGTTTATTTCAGGCACCGTGATATTAATCATTCTATATGCTGGGCAGAAAATCGTGAGAAGCATTATTCATGGTGGACATTTTCCAAGAAGAAAATCGAACCTGAGACGTTCCAAAATACGAAGCTGCAGACATGTAAATTGCTTCTTCTTTTTCGTCCCGTTTTCGTGCCAAGGTCTCCCCGATCTCCCTCCACCAACCTCCGATATTCCTTACAGCCGCCATCCACATCCGTATCTGGAGCAAATCTACGGAATCCCTCCTAAAAGCATCCTTCCACCCATCCCTAAGCCTTCCCACAGGCCTTCTTCCTCAGAAAGATCCTCCCATTACTGTGCTGGCGATAGGAGAACCATCCATCCTTACTACGTGGCCAGCCCACTGTAGTCTCTTCAGATATATGACAGCCAACGTAACGTGGAGGCGCGTTCGGGTAGCCATTACTGCCTTGGAAAAGTTATAAGTATTACATATTACGAGTGTGTGTGTGTGTGGCCTCAGTTATTCAACGTGTAAAACGCATGCGCCGTTTATATTGTCATCTGTGGCGTGTCTGGCCATATTTTTCCACTGTATCTCACAAACGGCAGGATTTTCGGAAAAAAGTACTGGACATAAAAACGTGTGTTTTAATTTTCTCTACAACTTTTATCTGAAACACATCTAATTCTAAAAAGAATTCAGCGAGATTTTGTCATAAATGAAAATATGTCTTCACGTAAAGTACCCGTTATTTTTATCACATTTTAATAAAAACCTGTACTATCTCGGTAGATTTTCTAAACATACTCAAATATCAAATTTCACGAAAATCCGCCCGTTGGGAGCTGAGTAGTTCCTTGCATGTGGACGTACAGACAGACAGGCAGACATGACGAAGCTAATAATCGCTCTTCGCAATTTTGCGAACTCGCCAAAAAAGTCCCACATCGTCGGCGTAAATTGCAACACCATTAACATCCGAAGCCCAAAACACGCAGTGAACACATTATTACCGGTCTGTATGCAAACCCGCAACATGTGCGTAAGCAACCAATGTCACAATATACAGCCATGCCTACAAACAAATGCCCTGCTTGTGGTTAGGCTATCCTACACAATAAAATAACATCTGCTTAAGTACAGGAAATTACATTTCCTCTTTTGTAATTAAAATAATGAGAATAATTGTACGTGGTAAAGAAGTGTTTTGATGCATGGCACATTGAATTTAACCTTTCTAGACTAACATGCTTCCTTCCAGGACCACTTCAGAACTAAATGGCCAAACCCTTTCCTTCGTTGTTCCGATTGAAGAGAGGCATGAACATTGACTGTTCCTGTACACACAAAGCTATTACAGAAGTTAAGTCAGGTCTTAAGTAGTGTATAAGAGAAGAATCAGCTTGGTTGACCTATACATCAATCGATTAATATTTAATATATTCTAGAATCATCACTAACTTCAGCAGCCTTAAGAATTAAGAAACATCCTGTATTTTCTGTGTGTCACCATACAAAAAGAGTTAGAAAAACTAAGTTACAAACGTTCTCAAACCAAAATGTGTAAAAATCGGAGCGACATACAAAATGAATAGTACTAAAATAATGCAAGTGGCCAGACATCTCCATAGACAAGACCACTTGAGAGATCTAAATACAGCTGAGAGTCGTAAACTAATACGATGCTAAGGTGTGACTATGGACATTAAATACCTAAGTTTTAAGATGTACGTTGTACCATGAGCTCAGTTATTTGTGAACTGGATCAATTAGAAAAATATAGAGTTTAAGATCTCGTAAACACTGAAAGGAACATGCAGATTACTGTCTTCCGTGATATAAATTATTCTTCAACCTTGAAGAATGAATCAGGACCTTTCTCCGAAACGTTGGTACCCATCTAACAAAAGACATTACGTCACATAACCAAGAAGGTACTCTTCTCGGCGCCGCCACGCGAACTGCTAATTTCACGCGTAAAAATATCAGGGTTCCATAATTGCAGCTAATTTCTTGACCAGACAAGTGAGAATCTGCTTTGCAAGAAACAGCCTACAATGAGGATTCGTAATTTACTTCACAAATCAACGGTTGAGCTGTTGTGAACTACCCGACAGTAATGTAGGCCGATTCAGAGGACGTTCCATAATACTGAAATCGTAAAATTGAAATAAATTCTACACGCCCCCCATTCGTGAATAGAAGTCCTTCGTCCGATAGGATTTTAAACGTAAGTTTCATTGGGTTACTGAAACAAAACCACGAAAAACTCCAACATTCGCTCCTGTTTGACAGTTAAATAATGTATTTTCTTAATCAGGGAAAGGCTTTTATCGAGAGATTAACGTGAACGGTCAGTTTCTGGAGTTATACAGAAGACTAATTTCAAGTGGCTATAATGGGTTTTTACTTGTTTTAAAGAAATGCCACATTGACTGGCAGAAAATATCGAAAACTGTGAGAGTAGCCAAGAATGCAGTCGATAAAAGGAATTCATTTCGCAGACCAGACACTTTATATGAGACACGTTGTTGTTGCAACTGAGGCATTTACTTCCAGTACGGCCTAAGGAATAAAGCGTCCAAAATCGGCATCGAAACTCTTACAGCTGTACTTTAGGTGTATGCCTAATTACAGCAAAAAAGAACAAATTCACGTACAAAAATGTTCATTCACTAATTTACACACAATTGCTTTAAAACACCATATATTCATAGTGTCTTACTTTCGAAATTTAAATCCGAACCACAAAATGGTATTTAAAAGAACCCGGTTTTCACAGAACTCTCATTGTATATAAGGTATCATTTGATGTCGAGGCCAGTTGCAATGTGATGGCACACGTTCAGAAACCAGATCTCGTCTTTCGGCGGAACGGACGAGTCCATTTAAATCGGCTGGGGCGTCAGTTCAGTCCGACTACTGGCAGCCGAGGTGTGCGCATCAGCGGTAGTAATGCTTGATATACCATGTTCCGAAGTAGTGTGAAGGGTACTGGCTACCCACTCCATTCGCCAGTTTCTCCTTCACTTCCCCTCCCGTCCGTCAGTGTGACATCATATTTCAATTGGAGTCTAACTCAGTTCCCTTTGAAAGTGGGTAAGTGTACTTCACTGAACTTACACAACGACAATCCACCTATTGTCATGTAGCTTATCACCCATGCCACACCAAACAGGCTATACTCACCGTGCATTTCCTTGAAGCGATGTTCTAATAGCATGATATCATATCGCTGCTTGTATCTGGCACAGTAAACCACGGTCAGCGATTCCATATAAGATTTCATGGAGAATATTGGGACTTACAAAATGTCAAGCCGGGTAAAGAGTGTCTGCATTCTATAGACCAAATCACATCCAATTCTTCTCACAATGCAGTTTCACAAACTAATACTAAGCATCTGGAACAGAAGATATATGTTTCGCGAATGGCACGGAATTAACGGTTAAGACATAAAAAAAAATGAGAGTACTTGAAAGAAACTGGAAGTCTAAAATAATATATCATTGCAGAGGTGAAAAGAAATTACTAAGGCCAGCCAATTCGCAGGAATCACGATAATTCTTTTGTCAGCCAAATGCTTTCATGAATGGGATCCATTTTACTGACGTTGCATTAGAGCAGTCTTCTGTTACAGAAAGAAAAGATCTCCCATTACAAATTTCTGGCAACGATTTGCGGGTTGGAATTACAGCATATTCGTCCACCTTCTCTTTTACGAATAAATACAGCAAACAGTAGCAAAGGAAATTAAATATTCCAAATCTCACGACTCTGAAGTATTACTTACTTACTCCACGGTGCAGAGTCCTTCTTGAGAAGCTAACTGGTTTGCAGCTAGTCAAGAAATTCCCCGCATTTCACGGAACCCGAAGGTTCATTACCGCACTCACAAGCGTCC
>Ga0136643_10015637_pt1 | contig 11402 bp, 11 predicted proteins | sample TergutLab28metaG_FD_96883 | JGI IMG/M metagenome (GOLD analysis project Ga0136643, IMG submission 96883) | Labiotermes labralis P1 segment gut microbial communities from Petit-Saut dam, French Guiana - Lab288 P1 (version 3) (version 3) | ecosystem: Host-associated > Arthropoda: Insects >... | reverse complement strand
TCGAAACATGTCGGAGTGATTTTAAGTGTTTTTAAAGTGTTTTATGTGAAAGTTATGTAAGTGCAGTTGTTGGTTGATAATAGAAGTGATTCTACAAAAATGCATGGTGCAACAATAAGATTTATAGGATCTCCGTTGTTTGATATGTAAGAAAAAATACATGTTTTTGGTATGAGTGAAGGATAAGTATGATTGCAGAACTTGGAACTCCACTGTTTCAGATATTTAATTCTGAGAATCCTTTTGACTTCATGGAACACATTTCTTTGGAAGGCAAGACAAACTTCTTTGAGAAGAAAGTTGGAGAGTACCAGAAATGTGGGGTGATGGCCAACAAGGAAGAGAATGTTTTTACATTGGATGCTGATTTTTAATGATAAAATCATTGGACTCAGAGTTCAGTTTTACCATATGACACATACCAAGTATGATTTGTGCTATGATTCGTCACTTTTGAGTGCTGCATTCCTGTACTTAAGCGAACTATTGCTTAAGCAGGAACATTTGGCAATATTCAAGTCATTATTGCATAGTATATAATTGTATAGTGTGTCACAACCATTTGTATGTATATTCAAGGACAGTTTGCTGAAATTGCTTTGTTGTGTGGAAGTGCTATGGTCTGTATAGCTGCTAGTTGTATCCTATGCTCTATTAAAGGATCTGGATGTTGTGTGCTGATTCGATTACAAGGGGATTATTGCTGTCCTCAACTTATAGCAAAGATGACTCATATTGTATAAGTAAATTGATGTATATCTGTTTGTGAAAACTTTTAACTGTAAGCTTGAAAAATTGTGTATATTTTTTATTCTGAATTATACTCTGATGAGATTGATGTGCCATTTTTTCATCTTTATCAGCATTCTAAATGCTCTGTCTCACCTTATCATTTATTTAGCTTACATTTAAGTTTTTAGACATGTTAGCAGAAATGCAAAAATCGACTGCTAGCTTTGTCATGTGTGTCTACCCATGCGTATGGAACAACTTGCCCCTCCCCCCCCCACCCACTGGATAGATTTTCATGAAATTTGATATGTGTATTTTTTAAAATCTGTCAAAATTCAAGTTTAAAATGTGACTAATAATGGGTACTTCACATGAAGCTGTGTACATTCTGATAATATCTTGCTGAATTTTTAGAATGAGAGATGTCAGACAAGAGTTTTGGAGAAAATCTAAACAAACTTACTTTCTGATGTGTGGTTGACCGTGCATCGTAATTCGGTATGGGATAAGAAAGCAACTAGATGTCACTTTGTGTTATCCTTTATTTCTCCTTTACAAGTTGCTCAACATGTTTCGGGCAACCATGTGTCCATCTTCAGGAGCTGACGACTGCGTAGTGTTATCGCCACGTGTTGGTATTGTGCTGTAACAATGAGTGGTATTGTTCAGATATGCCTATCTGTGTGTGTCAATGTGTTCTGCGTTTGGTTTATGGTAAATCTAGTGTGAGTGGGCTGTGTGTGGTTATGTAGGTTGTTGTGGGTGGTGGTCTCATTGTTGCATGTAGGTGTGGTTCGGTGTGTGAGCTCCTGAAGATGGGCACATGGTTGCCCGAAACATGTTGAGCAACTTGTAAAGGAGAAATAAAGGATAACACAAAGTGACGTCTAGTTGGTTTCTTATCCCAAACTGAAACTGTGTTCAATAACTTTTTTCTTTTTCTGAGAATTTTGCAGTTTATGAGAATGTGGAAAGATACAGCAGCCAGACAAGCCACAGACATTGTAATATGATGCATGTGCTTCACATGCTGGGTAACTTAGGCGACAGACACTCGGAATATGTAACACTTTTTGCTTTTGAACAGCAACAGTAGTTACGTGAATGTGACTCATTTATATGTATATTGCCTATCCTGTTTTGTGTATGTGTGTTCCAGAATTCAAATTCAATTTGCGCTTGTTAACTTTGAAGATTAACCCCCAAAATGGTGCTATGCAACAAAAATGCTGGAATACATTTGTGGTACATGTGTTGTGGAATGTTTACATTTGTTTGTGTTAGAAGAATGTAAGTCAAGGCAGTAAACATTTTTGCACAGAAAACTGGTAGACTAATGAAAAGTGGTTTGACCTGAAATACTAACTAAACAAATTTGTTCATGAAATTTAAATGTTAATGCGTGTTCAATGGTGTAAGTGTTCATGATTCATACTGTCAATGCTGCCAATAAAATTAGAGGAAAGAGAACACTGTTAGAAGTGTTTAAATTTAATATACATAAAAAAAATTATAAACATGCTCAAAATTGTACTTGGAATGATGGTGTTTTGCATTTCTGTGCCATTCCAAAACACTGGAAGATACAGCATTAGTGCAGAATCCGAGACCATTTGGTCAACACTGCTACAACTTGAAAAAGTACAGAATTATCTATTGTGATATAGCTAATGGCCTAGTTGGAAGTTATGATGAGAATCTAAATATTTATGTGATTGCATGAACAACTTTGGAAACATGCTGATTATGTCCTTTGTCATGTTGGAAGATCTGTTCGTGGGGGGAGGAAGATTGTATGTTTCTGAAATTAGTTCAAGAAAAAATTCGTGTAATCTGTGTTCCCTTCATGTATTTGACAATAACTCCAAACAAATGATCAGTGAATAGTGAACTGGGAGTTGTGGCCTCATCTGTGGTGCTACCATGCCAATTGAGTGGAAGGACAGGAACACCAACTGGCCTCACGGCTCGAGATTTGAATGTGGGATTTCTACAATATAAAGCAGGTGTGTTTTTACAAAGATAGTGGTCAGTCTATATTCTAATATTGAGATACTTGATGAAAAATATAGTTGCTATTTTACTTCTAAAAACCTTGGCTATCAGAATGTTTGGTGAAAATCAACTGGTTGGAATCAAATTTGCAGGCTGCTTTTGCATAGCAATACATGTCTCTAGGATATAATAGGTAAGTCACTAGTTTGGTCACTGAAGCCTGTTTTTGAAACTGGTTGAAATACATGAAAATAAAATTGGTTTTGACCAAAAAGGACGTTTTGACAATTTCTTCCAATTGTCTTCTGATTATCACTACTATAACCAAGTTTATAATATGTGCTGATGGCCAGATTGCTTTAAGACCGATGCTGGGTCAGAAGGTCAAAAAATTTAATGTAGAATAAAAGAAGTAGTTAAAGTCATGTATTATAACACTAGGTATGTACACGTTGTGTATGAACGTCATGATTTTCAGATTTCCCGCATATTTGATGTGAACTTCGCGAACTTCACTAGGCGATAAAGTAGGTTATGTATTATGTACAAGGAGTAAGGCAGTAACCCATTGTGTGCGTGATGTTTATACATAACATAGCACACTTTACTACATCGTTGATAGACAGCACTTCGTAAATGTATCGATCTTTCGAGTTTCGAGTATGCTACCAAAATTGGAGTACAGATTTCGGTTAAGGGTTCATTTAAATGATGTTTTAGTTTATTCTTCATGGCTGCGCACGTAGTAATATTTTATAATTATTATTTTGTTTCTTCGGGTGTTCACAATATTATAATGTAGCTTAATATACTGCCTGAAAGCAATTATACCAGATTCGAATGAAATTGCGGATGTGGTAGTCGTTATGAGTTTTAAGGTTAGTCACACTCTTTGCTGCGTTTCAAAGGCAAGTCTTGGGACTGTGAATACAGTGCGATATAAAACTGTTTGTTTTGCGCTGCTTTAATTTTACGGATTAGCTGACTACTTTGAAGTTGTTGTTAGCTGGTAATCAACTATCTACTTGGCAAGATATCTCAGAAGACCGTAATCTTGATTCTACACGAGAAACTCAAACATCACATACCAGACGTGTATTCTAGATTTCAATCTGTCGCGGTGCATAATTAAGTACCATGCAGTGAGGACGTGTAGGGGAGTGGCGGTGTAGATCCATGCATGCATAACCTCAACACTGGATGGAGGTGTATGGCCAACTTTACGCCCCAGCGTCTTTACCGTCCCCGTTACCAGGGCTGAATCTAGACGGCACTACTGAAAAAAAGTAACTGGTTGTTGCCTTCTTTGACACGGCTTTTGATTGAAGATTTCGTAGGTTTTCTTCAGTTCTTCAGGACCAAAAGATGGTGCAGTTGTTAATTAATCAGCATGTGTATAAATTTTACGGTTGACACAATGTTGATTCTGTTAACCAGTGAGTAGGTTAATATCAGTATATTTGCAGCCTATGTTATATAGAAAGTTTATTATTCTAGGATTTAGCTGCATTATTTTTTGTTGAATAAAAGTGTAATAAGGTGTGTAAATAATGAAGAATGTAAATTCACAGTCCAAACAGAAGTTCATCTATCAAAATCAGTCACCTACATGTTTTGGCTATATATAGCCATCATCGGGCTGAATACAAATGGCTATATGTAGCCAAAACATGTCACTGATTGCCGCATATAGATAAAGTTGTGTTTGGACTGCGAGTTAACAGTCTTTTTTATTTATATGTTTATTTAAACAAAACAGGGATACCTTGTCTGAAAAGAAATAAGGTGTATCTTCAGGTTGTCAAGAGGGTTTGTTTTTAAACTGACACACACATTGGATATGTTCATCACCTTGTTTCAATTACAGAAAACAGTTTGGAAACTTCTGTTCTAATCCCTCGTTCCAAAGAAAGAGTTTAGCTTCATAGTGACCCAACCAACAGCGCTTCTATGTTTATCTTATGATGAAGATAGAAACAGTTTTCAAAATATCATCAATTTAATGAACAAATGGAGAAGATAGAGACTGTCTAATGTGTGTATTGATTTAGAAATATAGTATATCACCATAAAGTTTAATATGTGTTTGTAAGACCAGCTGGCTGCCACATTAGGTTTTAGAAATTTTTTTGATTTTTAACACTTTGAAAACTAGTCCTCATCCTCTTCCTGTTTGGATAAATGTACAGAAAAGTTTTTTATATTCATGATACTAGGGTGGCTGGGATAGCTTAGTTGGTATAGGGACTGAACTGTGGGCTGGATGGTCCAAACTTTCAGGTGTAACATCCCCGTTTTGTTGTATAGAATCATAAAATGTATAGGTGAAATACACTCAAACACAACTTATTTAATGTTTGTCATTATTAATATGTATTCTTACATTGCTTCTTTCAGCGACATGCTTCGACTCTAGTTATGAGCCATCTTCAGACCGATCACTTTTATCTTAGCAATTTATACGAGATCTTGTGGGTAATAATAACAATAACATTGTTAATTGTATGGTTTACCTTGCTAAGAAAAAAGTGATCAACCTGAAGATGGCTCATAACCAGAGCTGAAACATGTTGTTGAAAGAAGCAATGTAAGAATACATCTTGATAATAAAAAACATTAAATAAGTTGTGTTTGACTATATTTCACACATACATTTTATGGATGGTCTAAAGTTTCATTTGTGGCATAGGCAAGGCATTTTCCCCCTCTCCAAAATGTCTGGACTGGTTCTGGGACACACCCATCCACCTGGGGCCTATTCCTGTGAGGTAAAACAGCCTTGGACATGCAGCTGACCACTCACTCAGTTTTATGCTGAGGTCACAAATGTGTGCAGCTATATCCGACCACAGTCCCTTTGCATGTCTTCATGGTATGCGAAGGGGCAGCTTTATTTTGTCATTTATTCATGAATATAGAAGTTTTGAATTTTATATACATGGCATAACACTTATAGCTATCCTCGCTTCTGATTCTTGTCTTGTTTCCCTTGGCATGCAAGTATGCAAATTTCCTGTCATTATTATGCACGGTCAATACTAGTGCTTTAAATATACACCACCATAATGCATTGTTCATAGGAACAGTGAATGGCATAAGGCCATTCAGGGGATATTTTCAGATTTTTATATGCTTGACTTTCATAATTAGGTTCAATTTTTGTAAACTATGTAGTTACACAACTCTTTGTTTTATTTCAGATTAATATTTTACTTTGATTTAGCCAATTAATGAATAAATGTTCATAAATATATGAATATTGAGTAAGAAGATTTGACATAGGTCACTTCTTGTTTCACAAAGGCTCGTTACTGGTTGCTAAGGAACTGTTATGGGTGCTTACATAGCAACCGTGAAGCCAATGAATTGTTTAGCCTGTACCTTTTTGCACAAAGCAGCCATTCTAGTTCCTGGCCTTGGGGTGAAGCAAAAATCAATATCAAACCTGGCAGGTGTGCAGTGAAAAGAATGCTGAGGAATATTGGTGGCACACTAATAATGAAAATTACTCTGCAGTTTTACTGTACCTTGTCAGCCCATCATGACACTTGGTTAACATGTAACTGTAATGTACAATAAAGCAGTTCAGACTGGTGAGAATTGTGTGTAATAAGTCTGATTATTCGGTGAAAAGTGATGGTAAGTTATTGATAGTGTTATTGTGATAATGACCATCTGTTGTGTCAGTAATTGTGTGTTGACTTGAAGAGTTGGGGTTTAGTATGAAGATTTTAAATGAACAGCATTAAAACCAATAATGTTTTGAAGTGAAAACTCAGATATTAGTGTACAGTAGGACAAAAATACTTTGCTACATTACTACAACTAGATGGCTGTTGGCATTTACAATTTTTTTCTCAATTTAACAAAACATTCATGTTTTCAATAATTACAGTTTCTTCATGATATAAATGAAAGTGCATTTATGCTATCATTGAGTGTGTAAAACATTTATATAAGGTACTGAAGTTCATTACCTGTAGTTTTAAGTAGTTTAAATACTTGATTGTGGAAAGAACATTTGAAGGGTATTTGTAACTGACTTGGAAAATGCTTATTGATTAGAGATATTTATTTTTTGAGTTTTTAAAAATTTTTAATGGATATATGATGTAGTTATGTACTTTAGTTCCTTCAAAGGGATATAGGGTTGTATATGCTCTTTGGGCTAGTAGAAACACTGTTATGTAGTGGGGGGGAGAGAAAAGAAAAAAAAAACTTTCTCCTTGCAGTTCGCTTGCCATGCTGGTTGAAACTTTCATTTTTATGGCATAAAACTGAAGTTTTTAAGGAGAAAGTTATTTGAATGCATGGATTGGTGCAAGAGTAATGCTTCCTATTTTATATTTCATACTGTGTACAATTTACACATGTGAAAATTTCAGAGATCTTCACCACAACATTGCTGAAGGCATAGTTATCTTTTTTTCATGTAGTCCATCCTTGTGGACAGTTTTCTTCCACATTTGAACAGGAGCATATATTCCTACCCAGTAGGAGTTATTGTTTGTTTCTGCAACCACCTGTACACAATGTTCTGCAGTTTGTCATGGTGGTTTGCATAATGATGTCCTCTTGGACACTGTCTTACAACAGACCAAACAGGTGCAGCGTGAGGACTGTACAGGTGTGGGTGGCAATTACACTGTCCAACCAAACTGCTTGATTGCCTCCGTACTGCATGCTCTTGTGTGTGGTGAACTCTGACTGCTGTTTTGAAGCACTAAGCAGTCTGAATCCACAGAAGTTTCTTAGAAAGGGTGGAAGAATGTGAATATTTGGGAACAACCTTGACAAATCAAAATTCCATTCAGGAAGAAATTAAGAGAAGATTGAAATCAGGGAATGCTTGTTATCATTCATTGCAGAATTTTTTGTCTTCCAGTTTGCTATCCGAAAATTTAAAGATTAAGACATATAGAACTATAATTATTGTGTAATGTTTTGTGTGGCTGCGAAACTTGGTCACTCACATGGAGGGAGGAAAATAGGCTGAGTGTGTTCGAGAATAGGGTGCTGAGGAGGATATTTGGGTCTAAGGGGAATAAGGTAACAGGGGAGTGGAGAAAACTACATAATGAGGAGCTTAATGATTTTTACTCCTCACCAAATATTTTTTGGGTGATCAAATCAAGAAGGATGAAATGGACAGGGCATGTAGCAAGTATGGGGGAGAGGAGAAGAGTATACAGGGTTTTGGTGGGGTAATCTTGGTGAAAGAGACCACTTGGGAGACCAGGTGTAGAAGGAAGGATAATATTAAGATGGATCTAAAGGAAGTGGGATGGGGAGGCATGGACTGGATTGAGCTGGCTCAGGATAGGGACAATTGGCAGGCATGTGTGAATGTGGTAATGAACCTTCAGATTCCATAAAGTGCAGGGAATTTCTTGAGAAGCTAACCGGTTCTCGGCTGATTAGCCGAGAACCGGTTAGCTTCTCAAGAAAGACTCTCTTCAATAGAGTAAGTAAGTAAGTAAGTAAGCAGTCTGAATGCTTGCCTTGGTTGAGTTTATCCTATAAGAAAAATTACAGAAGTGTTACTCTTCCATGATGATGCTAGGCCGCTTATAAATGTGCAAACCTCTGAGCCCATGACATATTTTGGATGGGCAGTGTTGCTGCTGCACATACCCGACAGTCCTGATGTCACACCATCTCATTGTCACCTGTGTGATCCATTGAAAGACAGTCTGTGAGGACACAGTTGTGCAGATGATGAGGTACTGCAGAATGTCATGTGCCAGTATCCGCAGAGGATGGAGTTACCGGGTAACAGTATATACTGTTGTTCAAAGGTGGGAGGGAGGGGACCGTTGGAATAGATTGAGACTGTAGGCTGTTTACTGTAACTAACATTTCAGTTTGATTGACATTATTTCTGATTATGCTGTCAACAAATGATTCACTGAACTTCCCATTATTAATGACTGTGACTGTTCTCACAGTACTGCTGCTGAGGATTCAGGTCTTCTGGGGTGTGATGCTGTGTCATTGGTTGAGAGGTTCCTCGTGTTTTGAAGTACTGTGGTGTGTTTATCTTTGGGGTCAAGTAGTCCATTCTTTTTGAAGTGCTGGATCCCTTAAGATGAATGCACTAAGATTCTTCATAACATTGGAAACCACACATCCAGTGAAGCATAATCACATTCCACAAGACCTGATTCCTCCATTGGGACAGTTTGTGGATACCAAGCTTCTTCAGCCATATATTTAGCCAACCTTCCATGTTGTATAAGGAATATAGATGTCATCATGTCTGTATGTCTATTTCCTTTAGTAACTTACCAGTCACTTAATGAATGTTTATGAAATTACTTACTTACTTACTTATTACTTACTTACTTGCTTGCTTACTTACTCACTCCATGGAGCAGAGTCCTTCTTCAGAAGCTAACCAGTTTTCAGCTAGTCAAGAAATTCCCCACATTTTATGGAACCCAAAATATCATTACTGCATTCACTGTCACTTGATCCAGTCCATACCCCCACACCCTACTTCCTGAAGATCCATCTTAATATTATCCTCCCCTTTATGCCTGGGTCTCCCAAGTGGCCTCTTTCCCTCAGGTTTCCCCACCATAACCCTGAATATGCCTCTCCTATTCCCCATACACACTACATGCCCCGCCCATGTCATTGGATGTTTATGAAATACACTTTGTAATCTGTATTTCCTTAGTATCATTAATAATAACACGGTAGGATTATAAACTGCAAACATTTGATATACAGTCCTGAAATTTTGTGTTTGAAAAATATGCAACTACAGGGTGATTCTTAAAATAGTGTGAAACAACAACGTTGAGGTCATATGAACCCTACTCTGTATGTAGATTGTGTTTTTACAATAAAAACTAATGATCTGTATAGGTCAGTATAGTATCTGAAGGCAAGTAGGCATTGTGAGGTTGTTTGTGGAACTTCTAGTTTGTCCTAGTCTAGAATGTCATAATATAGGATGGTTTATTATTGGTTGTACAATACATCTGACCATATGGACTCTGATCCATTTATGTTCAAAGATGAATGTAAATATGTAAATGTTCGACTGTAAAAAATATTTGTAAACAATACCATAATGCATAAGAAGAAATAGTTTTTAACAAGAACTGCATATTTTTAAATTTTATTCATTACCTGATTTGGGCTTTTATATATGCATAATATTGATTAATGTTTTAATTAATCGATGTTTTTATTTATTACACACAGTTGACGACATGTCCCTACATCAAAATGAGGATTTCTTTACGTTAATAATCTCTCAGAAGATGGCTAATGACAGCTGAAACATGTAGGAGGGAACAATGCAGAATAGCAAAAATTGTGTGGTGCTGTTATTGTGCAATTTGTTGGAATACAATATAAATTAATAATTTATTTCATTTAGTGAATGTGATTTTGCCCAGCATAATACAGTGTATTTTAAAAGACTCTAATCCCATCATTTGATGAGGAATATTTTAATGATTGTAATGAATGATCTATTGTTTCTTCAGGTATATCACTTATGTCATTGTAATGGTGGTTCTGTTTGATGTGTGCATCTGATTGACTCGGGATCCAATGAAGATGAATCGGTATATCACACTCAGCCAGTTGGGAGATGGCACATATGGGTCTGTGGTCTTGGGCCAGAGAGTTGATACTGGCGAGAAAGTTGCCATTAAAAGGTGAGTGTCTGTGTGTGATTTGAACATAATTTTAACAAATATTCTCTTTTGGGGTATGACACTGCATAGTCTGGTAGAATTTTACGAGTGTTTTGAAGGACTTTGCTTCCTCTGTCACACTCCTCTGAAACAGCTCTCAGTTTTCACTACACTGTACGTCGTCACATCTGGGAAGATGCTGATCTTTGTGGCTGTGTGTGTAGTGCAGTTTCCACGTTTTCAACCAACAAGTACACACAATTGTCATTTAATTCACAATAATATTTTTAAAAATATTAAACTCCTACATGTTGCAGACCGTACTGGTCCATCGTCAGGAAGTACATTAATTGTTGTTATGTAGAATAGTTGCTAAACAGTATTTTGATCTGTCAAATATGTGGAAATACTGATGTAAATTCTTCATGTAGATTGAATATGTGTGGCGAACAGAATTGTTACGCTGTAAATTGGAGCAGCATGTGGATGTGTTGGCAGTATTCATGGTTCTGTGTAGTGCATGGTGTATTACTCTATTTATAAGAATAAAAATTGACTGTGCCATAAGACAACCCATCTTAACCACCTCCGGTTTTTTCAGGAAAATACCAGTACATGACATGTTTAACCTTGTGCATGATTATAAGGCAACCCCCCCCATTTTTCAGATGATGATTTGAGGAGGAAATTTGCTTATATTTGGGAAAATACAGTACTTTTGTTTATCCAAACTATTATATATATATATATTTTTTTTAATGTTTTGCTGACTGTGCATCTCAGTATAATCTTAGTAACTGACCAACTTAATGCACAAATTCTTATTTTTTTTTATTTTCATGTATTTACCGTGCAGTAATTCAATTTTATTAAAATATAACCAACTAATTGCACCAATATGTGATTCTAAAGTCTTATTTACACGTTAAAACACGTCACTTGGTTAAAATACTTCCTACAACTCCTACATGTTTCAGTCTGTCAAGACCATCTTCAGGGAGTTTTGTTTTGCCTTATTTT
>Ga0136643_10015636_pt1 | contig 11402 bp, 6 predicted proteins | sample TergutLab28metaG_FD_96883 | JGI IMG/M metagenome (GOLD analysis project Ga0136643, IMG submission 96883) | Labiotermes labralis P1 segment gut microbial communities from Petit-Saut dam, French Guiana - Lab288 P1 (version 3) (version 3) | ecosystem: Host-associated > Arthropoda: Insects >... | reverse complement strand
AGTTTTTTGTGAGTATAATTATAACTGCTGGATGTAGGTTGTTTGGTTGTTGTGTGGGGGGGGGGGGGGGGGTGTGGGGGGGGGGGGGGGGGGGGGGGGGGGGGGGGCGGGGGGGGTTGTTTGACTGAGAATACTTGTATGCTGACCTAATATTACATACAACAAAGACAGAACGAGGCTGAGTTAACATGAAATTGACTTTTCATAATTCCAAGGCACATAAAACTTACTTTCGAATCACATGTGAAGATATGTTATGCGTGTAAACGAATTGTCAATATCTTATAGGGTATGCACACCCGCAGTACTTCTCGTTATGTTACGCTGAGTATTATACTGAGCCACTGCCGCTCTTCAGTGCAGCTCTCTGTCGGATGGAAGCAGTGGGCGATCTGCTATACCAAAGGAACTCGAGTATCTCTTGGAGCAGAATCCTACCTCTGCTTTCCGCTCTTCTTCATTTTCTTCCTTCTTCCTATCGGGTTTCTCCTTTCCTCCAATTCCGTCTAGGGAATAAAAAAATCTGAGCTTCCCAGCTCCTCACTTAATGCTGGTGCTCCAACCCCTAAAGCTGGAACGTGACGTCGAAAGCTTTTGCTGAGTTGGTATCGCCGCACCAGGGGCCCTGCCCGTTTGTTACCCGACATCTCTATTACACTGAGTGCCAAGTCCAATTATGGGTTCTATCACTTTCCGATTCAGCACGCTATTTATTTATAATAATTTGTTCTTTTGTTATCTTCTGATCACAAATTGCATTAATTTTGTAAAAATTTGACCCAAGACGAAGTATAAATAATGTCATATTATTTTTAATTTAATATCTTTCTTTGTTGTTTTTATTGATACGCCGTGTATGTTGTCGAGTTACTCAATTATTACACCAAACACTGCACATATATAACATTTATAAAATTTACATATTAAAACATTAAAAAGGCTCCGACATATTTCGGTCCTAAGACCATCATCAGGGAGCTATATATTCCTTGCTAAAGTCACACTATAAATAGCCACAGATTAATTTCTTCGTACAAGTTGGGTGTTGTGGCAGCATTGAGTAAATGGTTCTTTGGCATTATTAATTCTAGAATAAATGCGTTCCTGGAATACAAATACATGTCAAGAAAATATATAGGCCTTATTTAAATTTAGAATTAATTTTCTCTATTGTGAGGTGGGAGTAGAATGACCTTAATATGACCATTACCCATTATTACCTAGTAACACTCTTCTGACAGTATTGTTCATGCCAGTCGCTAAATCCCTCAAATGAAAATTATATTTCATATTTAATAAAATTGTAAATTAAAACATACTACGAGTCTTCGAAGTCCACACGAAACAGAATCGGTCGGTATAATAGAGACAGTGCAATACTTTTCCTGTCATTTGTCTTCCTTGATTATCAAGCAGTTAAAAGACATAGCTTAATAATATTTATAATAGGTTGAAGAAATCCAACGATTTGCAACAGTATGTAGATATTTAGTTGCTTCTGAATTACTCTACATGTTTCGGGCGTCCATCGCGCCCATCATCAGGAGTATATAAAACTGTATCTGCAGACTCTGGTACAGATCATACTATCTGGGGAGCAAGCTTCCTCAAACGTGACCAATAAGAACTGGTGTGTGACCGTCGGTAGATAGTATGATCTGTACCAGAGGCTGCAACTACAGTTTGATGTACTCCTGATGATGGGCGTGCGGGACGCCCGAAATATGTAGAGTAATTTAGCAGTAAATAAATATCTGCATACTGTTGCATAGTGTTGAATTTCTCCAACCTAGAATTACGATGCACGGAACAACGCATATAAAGTTTAATTTTATTATGTCTCGAAACTTTTATATATGTACCTTAATTTTTGAATACTCGGGTGCTAAATCTTGTCTTTTTGCGTCGCAGTTACGTATGGGAAGAGTTACAATAATTTTTGCTCACACTGTGCTTTTCGTGTTCTAAACATCAAGTTACGACTCAATTTCTCGCTCCTTTCTCTAAAGTCAGGAGGGCAATTTTCACGAAAGCATAAAAATACATTTCGAAAGGAATGCAAGGAGACCTCGATCAGATAGTGACTGCCCGGTTTCGATTCCCGACTTGGGTAGGAACTATTTGCCACGTCCTCGATACAGACTGTGTGACCATCACAGACTCCCACTATAAAATGGCTGCTGGGATAAAACGATCTGTGCGTGAAGCCTACTACCGATTAATATCTTGATTCAAGCTAAATGTAAAGGTATGTCTCCTATATCCCATGTGCCTTGATTACGTTATTTTTAATTATACACTAGAAATATTTGCCTAAAAACATAAACGCCCCTTTTAAGTTTGAAGAGGGTAACTGAATAATTTTAATATAGGGAACGGTGCGTTTTTAAAGAATATTTGTGCGTTGTTTTAAACTGATGCGTACAGTGGCTTGGAGATAAGGAAGAGTTAAAAAATGTAGTGACTGAGAAGAAAGGAATTTGTTTTCTAAGCAAGTAAAAAAACTTACGTTTTCTTTCACAAGATCGGAAACTTTAGTTGAATAAATTTATACTATCTGAGTAACAAATGTGCTAGAAAGTAATTTTTAACAATTATGTTTTCCCACGTACAGCTTTGCCTAATAATGAAGATGAGGCATATCGAGTAGGGAACTGGTTTTCTTTAACATCTAACTAGCATTATGGAATAGAATTTTCTTCAAAATTTAATAGCCCATCACCAGCTTAAAGAAAACTCCTCTTTTTTGTAACTCGAATCTTTACTGCAGCGCCGCACAAGCCTATGACTGTGTCCTGTTATTACCCAGAAAAATTCAGTTCAGAGCTTCGTATATATTATTTCCTTACTATCCTGCATTATTTCGTCACATCCTATACGTCTTAACCACACAAGTCTTCTTTTTATTTTAGGGATTCAGGTTGAAATATTTTCATGCACGTCTATTCTCCTCCACACTTGCTACATGTTTCGTGGCGTTTTAAGATTTTTTCTAGAGATTTTCATAAATAAATTTCAAAGCTGATATTTAATTTCTTGTTCTGTAGTGACATAATTTCGCTGATGTCCACTGACGCTCATTACGTAGAGTATGACATTTAAATGCTTCATAATAGAAAAAGTATGATGGCCTCATAGCACGCTGGTTGTAAGCAGTTACGTACAGAATCGATCTTAACGACCTTCGTAATGGTAGGGCCTATATCCAGTGTCTTCGGCCGTTCTCTTCACGTGGAAAGAATATCAGCTCTTCCCTCTATTATTCTTACCGTACAGTGTCATTCCATTATTGCCAGATGTACGGACGCTGGGAAGGTTAAGCTATCCCAAGTGGATGTCAAATGTAAGTGGCAACACTCCCAGGACTATTCAGGACTAACTTCTATTTCTTCCGGAAATCTGCGTCACCATGACGGAATAGGCGAACATGATAGTGGAGTAATTTAATTTTGTAGCCTAACTTCTTCCATCAGCCGGTCCCAGTGGCCGCGCGGTCTAAGGCGTAGCTCTGCGGCCGTTCGCCTACTGAGATTGTGGGTTCGAATCCCACCGGGGGCATGGATGTTTTTCTGTTGTAAGTGTTGTGTGTTGTCAGGTAGAGGTCTCTGCGACGAGCTGATCACTCGTCAAGAGAAGTCCTACTGATTGTGGTGCGTCGTTGTATGTGATCTAGAAACCTCGTGAATGAAGAGGCCATGGCCCATTGGAAGCTGTTACCCCCTCAAAAAACTTCATCCATCAGATGCCTACCATGTACGTCAAGTAACAATGTTTCAGACGATTCTGGATTTTAAAGAAAAACCTCGACAATGGTTGCTGTAAACAAAATCATGCTTAATTGTTCCAGAAAGGTAAAGTGTACTGAAATTTATTACAGAAACCCAATCGCTATTTATCTCCATTCCTCATTCCTCTTCTGAACTTTTTCGTGATGAAGAGGTGTAAAAGCATGCCTTCTGCCTTCCTCATGTCCCGCTCTAAGCCCTCCCGTCTTCCAGCTCCCGCATATTACAAAGGTTTTTTCATAAATTTGCGTTGGGAGGAGAAGGGACTGCAGTTTACAAAACTTTGTGTGCAATTTCAGTTTTGTTTACACCTGGACAAAAACATTTGACACCAAGACGAAATACTATAGTTATTGTTCATAATTTGATTGTTACTGATAAACGGCTAAATAATTAGGGGGGAGAAATATTTAGAAACCAGGTTTTTTAGAGAAGAAGTGGACGTATTTTAAACTCAAAACTTTACATCTGAATATTCGATCATGATTTGGAACTATTTTTGTATTGTGTCATCTCGTAACTCCAGAAATTGACCAAGTCGGATCATATTTTATGTTGTATTGGAATGGCCTTCACTTCCGTAAAGATTGGAGCAACAGAAGTGACTCTTTACTTGAAAAGAAATTTAAAATTTATAGGCAGGAAAGAGGAAGTGCAATAGAAATCTCACGTGGTGCTTTCAATTTACTAACGTCCGTCTCTCTTCCGGATATTCACAAACCAATTCATACAGTCATCTTCACACACACCATTTCATCAGTCTACCCCACATTCTTCTTTCTGACTTACAGTTTATTTCTTTTTTCTCTTAGAAGTTTGTTTCTCTCTTTAGGAAATTATTTCTTTTTTTTTTTATTTCGCTCCTGTCCTTCGTGGTTTCTTTATTTATATCCGCGTTTCTTCCACATTTTATCATTATTTTGTTCTCTGTTGAGACTCTTTTAGGAGCTGTTTGATCCTTACGTTATTATACGTTACACTTCCACTGAGCAGTATCGAACGTAAGAAGGTTCCGTCACACCACACGTGTTTCCCCACAGAGCAGCCGGAAGCAAATCCTATAAAATTTCAGATTCTGCTACCTATGAAAAATCCAGCCTTGCAGATTTAAACGATATTTCTGAGAGATGTTGATCGTAAACTTCAATAGACGGACTTATTCCTGAAACGCATCTCAACAAGATGCGGCGCTGCTTTTGGCAGCACACGGTAATGTATGTGCGTCACAGCCATGAATGTCAAGCATCAGCTCAGAGATTCTAGTGGGCCCGTTCTCACTCACATCGCGACTCCGACTATTATTACGTTGTATTAAACATCTGTTCACTGCTGTATGCAAGTAGCTGGTATGTAGTACTAAATAAAACGAATATGAATACATACAAAATTTTAGAAGGAAAACCTGGAAACGTTACCATTTGGACGATCAAGGCGTTGGGAGAATAATGCTGAAATATATCTAGAAATTTAAGACATGAGAGTCTAAACGTATGTGACTGGACCATAATAAATATCAATAGCAAAGCATAAACAAGATAATGAAATTTGTGTACCATAAAAATTGGAAATATCTCCTTCGTTGAATTAGTCGCATCTGGAAAAGGAAAATGTTTTCTGTGGGCGATTATGGGGGGGGGGAATAAATACAGCGCATGTTAATTGTTTTACACCTGACACATTACCTTAACCCGTCGCGTTTTTCGGCTTTATCAGAAAGTGTCACATTTCTCTAATCCTACCATAACTGCACTTGTAACTTTAGTTTTCTGTAGCACTTCGTAATTACAGGGTGAATTTATAGATAAACTTGGAATTATAATATTTTTTTGGGGTGCAGGGGAGTTTATTTATAAGTGATAGTAATGCTTCATGATGAGGAACTTCAATATATAAAATTTTCACAGCGCATTAGTAAAGGGATAAATTAGAGGAATCTGAGAGGTGCGGAACCCTGAGCACGAAAAAGGGAGATGAGAAGTGAATACAAAATTCTGGGCTGGGGGAATCTTGGAAGGAAAAAGCCATATTATAAACAACGACATGCATAAAAATATTAAAATGGGTCTTAAAGGAACGGGATGTGAGGGCATAGACCAGTAAATTGTGTACAATATTTGGATATTTCCTGATAATATTGAGGAAATTAACACATTTCACTTATATTTATATTTCATGTTGGGTGCATGAAAATACACACAGTTCTATGTGCGTTTTGGTTAAACCTTAACATGCATTAACTGAAGATCAAATTCCAACTAGATAACACTTATTATTTTATTATGCTTATGTTAGGCGCAACATGTTTCGGGCACCATTATGCTCATCATCAGGAGCTCACGACGATAGCGTTGGTTACTACAGAGGCCGTCTGGTTCTCGAGTTGCTGCTGGTTGGAAGTTAAGTGCATGCAGGATGGATAAGTGTCCGGACCGAAGGCTGTAACACGACAGAGTCGTGTTACCAACGCTATCGTCGTGAGCTCCTGATGATGAGCATAATGGTGCCCGAAACATGTTGCGCCTAACATAATCATAATAAAATAATAAGTGGCATCTAGTTGGAATTTGATCTTCAGTTTTCAGGATGATACTTGGTCCAATAGGCATCAAACTTAACATGCATTCTTTACAAGCCACTATAACCAAAGTAAAGCCCGTCGCAGAGGGAATCACTTAACTTTATTGTTAATCAATTTATCCAGCCCAAGAGACAATTAAAACGAATTCATGAATAAAGTATGACTGACTTCTATATTATATTAATAAAACGATCTCTAAGTTTAAGGACGAAAACAACTGAATATAATGTATTCACGTCTAGCCCATACGTTTTTATACACAAGGAAGCGTATCCCATTTCCACAATATAATTCGGTAGGGACAATGTAAGTCGCTTCGAACTCCATTGTGTACATAATTCATGGAGCTGTTCGACTATACTCAGTGCGTTGCCTAACAAAGCATTAGCATACAGTCTGATAAGGTAAACTTTTATTGAGTTCTTTTATTTTCCAGGTCACAAAAGATATGCTACGTACACAGTTATGTGTGAGAGAGAGAGAGAGAGAGAGAGTAAAACAGCTGCATTTAGAGACAATGCGGGTCTCGTGAGGTACATAGAACGATGGTGAATATATGGGTATTCTGAGAAGTTCAGGGCTCCAAACACTGGTCTGAATTTGTTACTTCCATTTTGTGTTAACAAACTGCATGGTTAATGAAAACCTAAGGTCCACGGAACATACCGTGGAAAAGTGAATACAGTACCAAATTGTAGTTATTGTTAGGTACAATCAAGAGCCCACGAATCTTCCGATGAAGAAATTTGAATATTTTTGTGGTCTTTCGCCAATTAGTTGTCAGAAAAAGTAACACGAACGCAGTAACTTACATTTCGGCTGATTACTTGTTATTTTCGTGAAAATAAGTCTAGTCTAAGTCACAATATACAAATGAAATAGATACAATAAATAAATATTTACCTTATTTTCTAAAAGGTCTAAACTCTTTAGATAAAATTCGATTCAGGAAGCGTCCGCAACTGGTGCTGCTCGTCTGTGAGTTTTATGAAAATCGGCGCCGTGAAATCCGTGCTCTAATCTGGGGCGCAAACGAGTTTCTGTTATGCACACTTATTGTCCAATTTCGGGGAAAATCTTTATAAAACCCTGTGAGTTTCGTCAGAATTAGAACAGAGAAGGTCATGTTTTTCTCATGAGCATAAAGGATGTTATATTTGCGCCTGTTCCATGACCGTATGACATTTTGAACACAAGAGACTTCTGGATAAAGTATTGTGCTACGTATGTCACAGAGTGCGACAAATGCCATCTTGTTAAGTTTCAGCTAGGTGTCTAGGAAATAAAAGACGTTTACTGAAAATTAATCTGACTCAACTTCCGATTGCAGACGTATTTATATTCCGAAAAGTTGTGGGTGACATGAGGAAATATATGACTTAGCTGTTAGATAGAAAAGATTTCAGGTATTAGTTGTAACTTATCTGACAGTTATATTTCTTTATTTTCATAGAGAATACTTGGTATTAAATGTAGACTAGTCTTACTTTATTTACATATAGGCGTTTGAAGATGAATCCATAAATATTTTAAAATTAACGCGTTTACTCACATCTGATATATGATAAGGTTTCGTTTGGCATAAGATTTGGTATTTACACTGAATATGAAAGTTAAAGAAAAATACACGGACTTCATTCACTGTGACACTAATCTTACACCGAGTTTAAAATCGTTGTTGATTTTCTACAGATGTTATAAATTAAGAGACAGAGCGAGTCGTGGGTGTCCAGTAGGTGAAATTGTCATATTCCATAAAGTAGGAAGTTTCGTTGTGCGACAGTCTAAATTTGTCACGAAATTAGGTAAGTGTTCTACAGTTGGTAACAATTCTTCAAAATGCTTTCCAATACACAAGGTCGAATGAGGTACATTACAACGTTCAGTAGTTTTGTCTTGTTTTCAAAGAGACGGCAAACGTGTTTTTCCTTTATGACTGTAAGCTAGATACACGTATAGTCTCAGCCAATAATTTTTTCGACTAGCTAAAAATATGATATTCGGAATAGTTACTACTTTTTTTAAATTTCTTTAATGCAATTTCTTATTCCATTGTTTGTTATTAAGTCGGTTCAGAAATGCACACATCGGCGTCATCAGTCACGATATAGCTCCATATCTGTCTCTTCAGATTAATTTGAAATCTTCGATATCTTTTATACGTCATTTTTTAACGTCATTATTTTGTATTCTCTTAATGGTGAAAGAATTTTACGCTGCCATATTTAACTTGTGTTTTTGTGATTTGCAGTTACTCTCTCCGTTTGTAGATAGCTGTATTTTGAAATAGTTGAAGAATAAAAGACCAACTTAATGTCACTTGTTATTTTATTTCACTTCTTATGTGCTCAACATGTTTCGGACATTAATATGTCCATCATCAGGAGCTTGCAACACGGACACCACTCAAATCCAGCCGCACCAAATCTCCAACACACAACAAACCGAGAACAAAACGACAGATGTGGTTATTCAACAGCACAGTCGAAAGCTCCTGATGATGGATAAATTAATGTCCGAAACATGCTGAGCAAATAAGAAGTGAAATAAAATAGCAAGTGACATCAAGTTGGTCTTGTATTCTTCAGCTATCACAATGATGCACGATGCAATAAACATAATTATTTTGAAATCTCCGACTTCCCTTATTCACCATTTTCTAAAGTCTTTATTTTTTTCGTATTTTTTGAACGAGTTTTTCCTGCCAGATTTACGTGTTCTTAATTTGCAATTATTCACTCCACTTGTACAAACTAATAATGTTTCAAAATTCACCGCAAATTTGTATATTTATTTTTAAATGAAACGTGATACAATGTAAAAGTCTATAAGGAAGAGTCTTCTTTTTAAAGCTAGTAGTTGTTAATCTAGTCCAGTTATTTCCTCCCTGTTACGTAATTTCAGTGGTTATTTTTATTTTACACATCAAAGTGGTTTCGGCAAAGTAAAATTGAGAAATGAAGATCGTTAAATTACGCACTAATACATACGTAAATTCTCTTCCGCGAAATATCCACACCAGCGCCTGGACCCATGCAGCCTCCCTTTCATTGGGTCCCAGCTGTTCTTTCAATGACACTAAATCGGCCGGGTCTTCATTTTGGCCACTGAGCCATACAGCGCCAACATTCGAAACGAGTGGAGAGATGTATGTCTGCTGCTACTATTGGCTATGTCGTCATGGTGTGGAATGGGACACATTTACTGCAGTTACTGCAGTTACTGCACATGTTGACAATATAAAATCCAAATATGATTCAAGAGACGTGATGCCTTACTTAGGTGGCTGGCATTACAGCAGCTGTACTTAACAACACGACAATACGAAGAAGACTTGTGAATAATAGACGTAAGGCCGACAGTCATTTGTCAAGCAGTGCCCAGTTCTCACTCTTCAGTCCCCCTTGTCGCCATAGATACGAGCATCGTTGGGAACAGCGTGCATTAGGTTGGGATTAATCCGATTTGTAGTCTAAGCTACAGAGTCTTCAAGAGAAGAATGTGCAAGAGACAGAGAGAAGGAGAGTTGACAGCCTTCTAAACAGTTCACTTCAATCTTAGTACTGAATGCCATCGCTGTTGTCATTGATCTCTATCTCCTGCCTCACTGCTCCTTCCAGGCCTTTAGGTACCTATAGTACTGTGCAGGTCAACTACAGGGACGTCTACAGATTCTTTCTTTGTCACCGAATTCATCGGCAAACCTCTTACGATGCAGTGTCACATATATTTATGTTGCATCTGAAGGTGGTTTACGATGCCATGAATGGAAAATAATTCTTATAAAGGGGTCGGCATTTAATTACAAACGTGTCAGAGGCGAGTGTGTTTTGCTTAAGGAGCGGTATTGCGTTACGAGTTGAGCTATAATACTTCAGGATGTTCGATGTCGGCCTCTGAGATCAGAGGTTGGGTTTGAATCCTGGGTCATTTCGTGACACTGGAGCAGGTTTCTCTCCGAGTTTATTCTCTTTCTAAATCCGATCGATTCCGCCATTGATACGAAATAATCTAACACTAAACCCCAGAATAGAGCCACGTCATTTTCCAAGCAGCACGTTGTTAAGTTCTATGTTTTTAATTTTGGGACCTTATTTTTTGAATCGAAACTTATCTGTCTTAGAAAAATGGAGTTGTGTTAACTGAGTTTTTAATTCTTCTATATGCGTAAGGGTCTGATAATGGGAGAGCAGGAGTTTGATTCATGTAAGGCATTAAGCGAATTCTTATACCTATACAACGTCTTCGTAAAGACAAGAACATTTCACGATATGTAAAAATTCTTGTGTTCAAATTTTGGGCAGGATAATGGTGATCTTGCCAGAGGTATTTTATGATTGTTCTCAGTCCCTCCAAGAAATTATGTCACCGGGAACAATACTGAAAATCAGAGCTCGTCTACTTTTATCCACTTGCCTTTGAGTTGTTTGTTTACCAATTGTCCTATTACTCTACGGCGTATTCTGAGCTACTTGTAAAGTTGTTAAGTAAGTTATGTGTAAATTCCAAAACAAATAAGACATCACATTATATATGAGCGCGTTTGCTACTTTTGTACATCTCCCGACGGAAGGAGACAGACATTTAGGAGTGATAATACAGGGTGAGGCAAAATAACCTCCATAAATTTTAAGGTGAATAACAAAAATCTATTCGAGATATAAACATTTTATTTTTGGATTCTGAAACTACAACATGGGAAGTTTTAAATTTGTTTTCGTGGTGTTTGCGTGCAGAGCACCTGGGAGACTGCAAAACGGACCGTCTGACAGCCTCGATGTTCTCTGGTGTTCGAGAGGTCCGTGGTCGTCCTCATCTTTTTTCAGACACACTTCCCATTTCCCTGAAGTTCTTAACCCACAACAGAATGGATTTTCGGTCCGGTACTCGGTCCCTAGGGGGGATTTGGTAGCGAGTACGGAACGCACGCTGCACTGCTACGATAGAGTGACTTTGCGAAAAGTAGGTTTCGACGGCAAATGCGCGCTGCTCTTTGGACCACACCATCTTTACGACTGCGGAGTGTTGTAACGGGAACT
>Ga0136643_10015635_pt1 | contig 11403 bp, 8 predicted proteins | sample TergutLab28metaG_FD_96883 | JGI IMG/M metagenome (GOLD analysis project Ga0136643, IMG submission 96883) | Labiotermes labralis P1 segment gut microbial communities from Petit-Saut dam, French Guiana - Lab288 P1 (version 3) (version 3) | ecosystem: Host-associated > Arthropoda: Insects >... | reverse complement strand
GGGGGGTGTATAGGGTCTTGGTGGGGAAACCAGAGGGACAGAGACCACTGGGTAGACCTAGGCGTAGATGGGTGGATAATATTAGGATGGATCTCCGGGAGGTGGGATGTGGGTATATGAACTGGATTGGGCTGGCCCAGGATAGAGACAGGTGGCGGACGCTTGTGAGTGCGGTAATGAACCTTCGGGTTCTGTGAAATGCGGGGAATTTCTTGATTAGCTGCAAACCAGTTAGCTTCTCAAGAAGGACTCTGCACCATGGAGTAAGTAAGTAAGTAAAGAATGGACCACTTTTTCAAAAAACATCAGTTTCATGATTTGTGCGCACTCTTGGCACCCCAGTAGCTCTGAACTTGTCATTCAGCATCTTTCCTCTATTCTGTATATTGCTCTTCAAAGTGTATTGTTAATATAGGATATTTTTTTATAAAACTTTCATTGACTGTATGATGCACAATTTGCAAAAATATTGCAAATGAACACTCTGTGTTCAACAGGAACCATTTCTCATAAGTACTGAAAAACTGGAATATGAGACACAGGATATAAAACAGGTGACTGTTGCACATTTCAGCCCTGATAAGAACAAGATAGCCATGACATCTGCCTTTGTTAAGCAAGCTCATATTCTGCTAAAATCAAGGACGTAATAGTGGAATGCTCTGTAGGAAGGTATATAAACTGTACCACAAAAGCTTCTGTCACATTATTTTCATCTAATCATTCACAACCATACAGAAAATTCATTCAATGTTAAACAGCCACTGGGATTGACACACTGCCCACATATAACACACGAATCAATCAATCCTGAACCCCCGTAATGGTAGTGGAAGTGAAGCTCCAAACAGTCTCAGCCTTAGCACTAAAACGAAGAATGTAGTCACCCACTGGACAGGGGAGTGGGCACCAAGGCCGGTGATAAAAATAATACTTAACAACCCTGCCTGAAAACAAACCCTACCAAAGAAATCAATATACAGCCTAACAAATGTAACACAACAGACACAAGTTAACAAAATGACTATGCATGTCAGTTAATACAGAATTTGTATCCATATCACAGATGTTCAAATAAATAACAAATTATGTATGCTCGAGACTTTGTAAATGAATGAAGCACAAAATTACATTCAGTTTTAAATACCGTAAATTTCCTGTCACTTCCATTACAACTTGTCATATTTACATATGAAATTCAATTTCAAATTGAACTTCCCATTAAAAGAAGTACATCTGCTAGTAAGTGCAGCCAGCACAGAGTAGTCAGGACAGTGACCAGGCTATGACCTTGATGATCTGGGTTTCAATTCCCAGCAGAGGCAACAGGTTTTCCTCTTCTTCAAAATGTTCAAACCAGCTCTTGGAGCCCAACCAGCCTCCTATTCAATGCATACCAGAGACTCTTTCTGTGAGAGTAAAGTGGCCAAGTTGTGAAGTTCACCCTTCACCCCCATCTAATGTCAAGTTTAATAACTGGAATTACACCTCTACTCCCTGTACTATCTTCATGGTATGGGCAAAGACAACTTCACATTTTTTTAACTATGGTCACACAGTCTTAACAATGAGTTCAGGACATCACAAATTTTTCTTTTGACTACAAACCTATACCAAATATTTATGTTTAATTGATTAATTATGTATTGTCATATATTCACATTTTGGTACAATTATAAAATTTGTCACATAATCTCAACTGACATGAAACGATATTTCATAACCAAAAATGTTCTGTTGGTGATAACTGTTGCAGTATATGGTAGTAAAAATTAATAAATTACTGAACTACAAAAAAAGTGCCCATTGCTTCACAATCAGCTGAACATCGTCCTATGTACAGGTAAAGGGTAAAATTGTTCCTGTCCAAGACATGAAGCCATATAGGGGGAGCAGAGGTATAGCTCCACTCATTCTTAGCCTCAGCACTAAACGTAGGTGCACTGTCAGGTTCATACCCCAACCACTTCAACCCTCAGGAATTCCTGATACCCACTGATCATGAAGTCAGGTGAGTTCCAGAGCCAGTCTGGATAGTCTGAAAAGAAAAACTCTTGCCCCTGCCAGGAATGAAACCCAAGTTCATCCTGTCCATAGCCTGGTCACAACACTGATTATGCTATCCCTGGCTCCCATTCTCCATATAGGGGTCTGGTATAGTACTTTACACTAACTGTTAGAGGAATTTCCGTATGTCCAAAATTGCCAGAAATGTCAGTATAATCTACCAGTTTCATGTATTCTGTTTGAAACAATCCATAAACACAATTTATATCACAACATAACTTACACTCATATTCTGGATGGAGACAGTCATACAGATGTCATCATCAGAATCAACTCTTAACAGTACAGTTTCAATGTTGTCTGTAAACTTGAATGCATAGAATCGAGGTTCAGCTGGAGACACATATACACTTCTTCTTTCAGACAAACTGTGAATCACACAAAACAACATAACTGTAAGTGTCATAACTTGAACCTCCAGCTTGGCAGGGATTCCTATGAAGAGATGTAATACACTGGGAACATACAGCATGATTAAAAAAATGGACTCAATTTCGTAAGTCTATATTTCAAAATTAGAACTAGTGACAAATATGGTGTAAATTACATTTGATTATACTCACAATGAAGTTTGAAGGTGGGAGGTTGAATGTTGAAACAAAGACGAAATGTATGCGGTACAGCAGTCGCCAACTCAGTTTTAATGAACTCACGAATGCAAAAAATCTAGTGCTGCATAGTAGCCATTTTGCTCTAAACTGACACTGCTGCATGGCTGTGCGCTAGGCAAGTGCTCTAACGGTGGTAATTGAAAATTTAGGACTACCTCTTTCAAATGTCATGTAGATCTTTCACATATCATGTATAGTTCAGGAAATATAGATGTACGAAATTGAGTCCATCTTTTTGAATCACACTGTATTTTGTTGTGCTCCCGAGAATCACAGCTGTGACAAAAGTATTATCACATAGGAAGCCTGTGTCCATCAGGAATTTAATGTCTGCTTCTCAAATGCAATTCAACTTAGCTTATTTTACCTACGTTTCAAAGTACCAACCTCCTGCATCTAAGGTGGCCTTGAACTTTCTGTAACTATTTCTTGACAAGCAACAAAACTCCTGTCTGTAAATATTAGTAATTTCTCTTTGATATTGTCTTTCAGTTGCAGAAGAGAATGTGGCTTGTACACCTTTACTGTCTTTTACTGTCTCCCATGAGTAAACATGGATTTAAACCTGAGATCTAGGAAACCATCTGTGCATAACTGATTTCAAGCCAATGGTTTCTTCATGTACCACCAAGTTTAAAATTCAACATTTCTACATAAAGCCCAGCGAGTGTATTTCTGTAACTTGTGGATCTCAAAACAAGCAGCATTTAATTCCATATACAGCAGTAATTGACTAGTTTGTATAACTGAGCCAGTGTGTGTTTACCAGGAGGTACAAACTCAACCTCTATATACAGCCAATAGAAAGTCCTGGTCTCATTTTAAAAATTTATTACCTGATGACGAAAACAATATTCTACAAACTACTACTTAACTCAAAATGTCTACATGTGCTTCAGTGTACTTCAACATGGGAACCCCTAGTGGTCCTGATCATATAAAGGTGATAGTCCTGGTTTGTCCATGTATGGGTCAACAATCCTGCTGTCATACTTTGGATTGCTTCCATCCTCCTTGCATGATGAGTTGCAACATCATGCATAGATGTCTGGCATATATAATCCTTACAGGAAGAAATCCAAGAGCATATCAGGTAGTGGTCTAATCTCCTGGCCACCACACTCCCCTTATACCATGCCCTTGGATTTCTTCCTATGTGGGTACTTGAAAGATTGAGTTATTTCTGTTCCACTTATTATGTAATAAATTTTTAAAATAGAAACAGGACTTTACAGACATGCTGTATAATTAATTTTTGACATGCAGACATACTTACAGCATTTCCTTTTGTTCCTATATTGCACTAATCAATGCAATAAACACACATGCCTTAGTTCCTTTTCCCACTGATTTCATACAAACTCATTCACCTCAACATCCAGATAAGCCCTGCTACCATGAAACCTAAAGATCAATATATGATTGAAACCTAAATAACATCTAACAAAATACAAATGACATGTACAGTTCACTCTAAATTTTCTAGCACAATGTCTCCACTTACAGGAGCAGCTATTTGAAATTAGTAATTCCAGAAAATAAGACTTATAGACTGAAATGAAAAAAAAATTTGAAAGGATCACAAAATAAGCTGCACAAAAATAGGTGGATTGTCTTGAACTTTGTGGAATGGGTAGTAGATGGATCCACTCTTTAAGTGTCTTGAACACTCATCAACACAACTGTGATAACCTCAAAACTCATGATGTGTATCATAACTTTGTCAGATAACAGCACAGAAAAACATGAACAGCATGCATGTCCCAAGTAAGATAATGATATTACTATTTAATAACACTGCAGGCTCTATCCCCAGCTAAGTGGTTAGTGACTTCAAATCTAGGTGCCAAACACATTCAGTCACTTTATGCAGGTAAAGTAAAGCAGATAACACGACAACTGAATACACAAACAAACTATGACATTTGCAAAGAACTCAAATTAGCATGCATTTTGACTCACTTGATAGAGAAATAAATTTCTTGACTGACAAGCAGCGAAACAGTAAGGTTGTGTGGGCTAGCAGTAGACACACTAACTATGACTTCATTACTGTATCCAACACCTTGAGAGTGTGGAGAAGGGTAAGTGTAATCAGGACACAAGGTGCGAGATGTGCGGACATACTCAAACCTGAAACATCAATATCAAGCTGTAAATTTAAATATTCATGACAATTAAATAAAATGTCCATAAATACACTTTAATTCAATTTCAATTAACTAAACTCCAAAATGACTGTAAATGAGTGACTTCACTGCATGAAATATAAACACATCCAGTTCATATGTCTGATGGATACTAACATTAATAAGGGGATGATGAAACTACTATACAACACTTAGTCTCTCAACAACTAGCTACCAAGTTACAGAATGTCTCACAAACTCACCAACGAACCCACTCACTAATCAATCAACCAACCAACCAACCAAACATACAACCCACCAATCAACTGAACCACAGAACAACCAACCCACCAATCAATCAACTCCAAGTAGTAGTTCCCAGCTAATCAAAAATTCCCTGTCTTTTATGAAACCTGAGGTTGCATTACCATGTTCGCAAGAGCTTCCCATTTGTTCCTATCTTCAGCCACAATAATCAAGTCCATACCTTCCCATCCTAGTTCTTCAAAACACATTTTAATATTATCTTGACATTTATGCCCATGTCTTTCAACTGGTCTCCTTCCTTCACATTTCTCTTCTCTCACACACACACACATCACTCGTCATCTTTGATTTCGTTACCCCATTAATATTTGATGAGGTATATAAATTGCTTAGATCAATATGCAACAATATGCAATATTCTCAAGTCTCCTGTTACTTCATCTTGGGCCCAAACATCTTTCTTGGATCCTATTCTTGAACATTCTCAGCCCACGTTCTTCCCTTAATGTGAGAAATCAGGTTTCACACCCTTACAAAGCAAAAGAAAAAATTAAGTTCTGTATATTTTAATATTTGTATTTTTGGATAGCACACTGGAAGAAAAAAGATTCTGGACCAACTCGGGCTGGCATTCACTCTACTTTTTTTTTTTATGCATACAATTTTGACTTGTTAGTTTCATTCCAAAATATATGAACTCTGCAACAATTTCAGAGGATTTATTAGCTATTTTGATGCCATAGTTTTGTCCTGCATTCTTTCCACAAGACATGAACATGTACTTTGTTGTCTCAGAATTTACTTCTACACCATCCTCCTTACCAACAACTAATACAGTTTCTGCTTTTTTTAAGGTGTATATGTTTTTTCCAGTAAATTAACACAATCAGTAGAGACCTAGAACTGATGTGTTCCATTCGGTTTCAGTCCTTACTTATTTAACTGGATATTCCTCATGATATATTCTAAAGCATAAATGGTTGTGTGGCTAACTTCAGCAACATTTGGTCTGTATGCTTTCAACATGAAATTCAATATACAAAATCAAGAATGAATAATTATATACATAATTACGCACATAATTTTACATTTTTTATACAACATATATAATAAAAATCATAAAGCATTGAAAATAATAAGAAAAGTTTATAAAAAATGCAATTCACCACACAGGTTAGAGTGTCACTACTTGTAGTGCACTTTTTACAAAATGAATGAGTAAGGTGATGTACGTCTACATGAATAAATAGCTTATAAGTTTTCAAAACAGCTTTAGCATTCTATTCCATCTTTGACAGGGAAAGGGTTAAGACTTTTCTCATTTCAGGTGCCTCCATGGGCAGCATTTTGCCCACAAGCTGTGCCTGTTCTGCAGCAGAACTGAAAAACAGTGGTTATATAGCAACTCCTGGTTGCAAGGCATTCTGGATATGAACAGATAGTTGCTTCTGATGACATGTGTAAGGCCAAATAAAACTAAATAACAATTAGTGTTTTTTTAACATACCTGGAACTGTTTTTCTTATTTTATTTCACATGGCACTTATTAACTCATCTTGAATTGAATACAACACACAGTGGTTACGTCCTTTTTTCATTCCACTTGTTACTGAAGCACAAGTAATGTAATCTTTCAAAATTGGATCAAATTTTGCACTGTGTTCAATTAGACCAAGTACATTACTATTACATGGTGTATATAAGGTACTGGAATTTCCTCTGAAAGCTAAATTATTGACCTCACTTCAAAGACAGCCACACCACCAAATATACTTGTAATATTTAAATTTGGCTACAGGAGCTTTTTGTTCAAGAATCACTGATATAGTCACACCCAGCTCTTATACAGAAACAGTACCAACATATTTTTGGTAAAGGGCTAATTGGATCAATTACTCATGTGAATTCAAAGCAAGCAAGCTGTAAACTCACGATAAATTGGCATACGTTGCCAAACAATACAAAACAGACATGAGACATGGGTATGTTTGCTTTTAGAAATCTACGAAGGTGGAAAGGAACGGCCTTCCCCCATTTCTAAAGCAGACAAACTAACACAAATATATAAAAATGCATGCTCTTGAAATGGGAGAATTATCCACCATCCAACACTTCAGAATCAAACATTCGACCCTTTGGCACCAGAATCAAATGCCCTGCATGATATGTAGCAGAACAGAATTTACACAGGGGCAGCATAATAAAGGCCACAATAGGCCATCAGCAATATGTGTCATCCACTAATATGAGCACAACTGCAGAACGGGTACACCTGGTGTCAGGCTCCACAGGGTTAATTATAGGAAACACAGGGAGATTAAAACCATGCCACAAGATAAAGTGTAATCTGCACTCTGAACTAATTAAATTATTTCTATTTCCAACACCAACTAACTAAATGCTCCAAGTACTGTAAGAAAGTGCATTTTACAATTGCTGTTTCATAACAAATATTCCCCACCTACCAGCACAAATAATGACATAAAGAACAACATAAATTAAAACACAATAATTAGGAAATACAAGAACTTACGTGTGCAGAAATGTTTACCTATGTCTTTCCATTAAACCTCCTAAACACTTCTTACTGCAACAACCAATGACTTTTGAAATTTAATAACACTTTCAGGCAAGTGGAAAAATTTTATTAACATTAGTAGGTAAACTCCATGTCCATGAGAATTCATATGAATCATTACCATTTGAATATGACACTCTGTAGGAGACTACCATGTCATTCAATACACTCCTACTGGCACACTGGAAAGTTTGTCATAAAACACTGTAGCATTTCCTCAGGAATCTTTGAATACATTCCCAAATATGCTGTTTTAAGTCATCAATATTGGCAAGACACGTTTCATGTACCTTTCTTGTGATGTAGCCTCAAAGGACTGGGACTAAAAGATCAGGTGAGGGGGTGGACCAGATGATGTACCCAAAACAAAAAAGGAGTCTGCCTGCAAACACTGTATTCAGGACTTGCATGGGAATATATGTTGTGTGAGCAATGTCCCATATTGCTGGAACCACAGCAAATTAACTCATTTCACAGAAATGTTCCCAGCATGACTTTTTACAAGTCTGAATCAAAGTTACTGTACACTCCTATGCATTCTCAAAGAAATAGGGAGTAATGCCATTATCAAGAAACTGCACACCACACTGTCACTTTTGCACTATGCAGAAAGCGCTGGTGAAGTTCATGCGGGTTGTTTGAAGCCCAGTTGGTGAAGTTCAAGTGGGTTGTTGGGAGCCCACTAGAGACAATTCTGCCATAACCCGACATACGAAGTAAGCCGCATCTGATATCAGCAATGTGTTCCACTAAGTCGCTATTGTTATTCACCAAGTCCAAGCATTCATAGCAAAACTGCAGTCAGAACACCTGGTCCCATTCACTAAGCTCCTGGTTGAGAATGCAAATCCTTTTGCAGAATTTGGCAAATGGTGCTATCTGCTATCCTTTAAGTGAAGAGCAAAAGTTTTTCTTTAAAAAGAAGAAGAAGGAGAATAAGGAGGAGGAGGAGGAGAAGAAGAAGAAGAAGAAGAAGAAGCAGAAGAAGAAGCAGAAGGAGGAGGAGAAGAAGAAGAAGGAAGAGGAGGAGGAGAAGAAGAAGAAGAAGTGCAACAGCTTGCCACCGAGCTGACCAGCACAGATTTCACAATATGGCATCTCATACCTGCTCCATGCTGTCAGCTGTACAAGCCAAATATGGATGTCCCTGTGGTTTACTATCCTTCACTGCTCATTCTTGATACCATTTTGATTTACACAAGGACACAGTACTGCAGCTAGGAGCATCACATCTTTGAAACTACTGTGAAAAATCATGCTATGTAGCTGTCACAGACTCTGATTTGATAAATGATTACACTACTGCAATGCAGTGTTGCATTGGCCATTGCTGCATCTCAACCACACACCAAACATCATTTGACATGGTGATGGTCAATATGGAAGTGCCATGTAGTGGGCATGCTGGTTTTTAAACTTCAAAAACCATCAGATGTTTTTGGTACACCATGTACATAACATAATCCCCAATGTGCATGCTGCATAACACAGTTCACAGATAAATCACTTAATGGCAGATTTCATTAAGAACAGTGATCTGAAATGTTATTTTCCACTACAAACACAAATCTGGAAGCCGATTCTATCTCAAAGCAGACTTCAGAGCCACAATGTTTCTGGCAGAGAAACAACTTTAACAAAATCAGAGTCAGGACTTCAAAAGCAGATTTTAAGCTTAATTATCTAACTTTAACAAAATCAGAGTCAGGACTTCAAAAGAAGATTTTCAGCTTAATTATCTGTCATTTCATTATCTGGCATTTTATATTTTTCAAATTGTTTTATTCACTTAACAGATGGAGTCTTCATGGTACAAAATACCTTATCAGCAACATTAATGCCAAAACAACATGTCACTTCTAAATCAATTACAGGCTGATTGGCATAATTCCTGATTCTACAACTAAACAATAATTCAGCACAGGGATGCACAAATCCTGGGTGCCCAGTTGCTCTGGGGACTAAATTTTATATGGTGGTGCCTAATATAAGTGGGTCCTCAGTATGGAATTCGCTTCATGTCACCCTTCTCGCAGCCATAATTTGGTGAAAGCTCCTAAACTTTTGGAAAACTTTGGTACCTCTGATCCAGTGAACTTTCCTTGATTCATTTCTGCACCATCCTATTTCAGTTGCACCTACAGTGAAGATGTTCACTGCTCATGTATATTTTTAAAACATAATACCTCTATTAACATTCATTACTGCCATAAAACTCTACGGCATCATTATCAATTTGCAGAGAAACTGTAACAAGTAAAACAAGAAAATACAGCTCTTAATTACCCACATGTGCTATAGAGTGACTCATGCCCACCTCACATGAAACAATTCAAGTAATTGTATCAGTTTTTCTTGCAACTTTTATTGCCACACTGAAGAGACATGCAAAAAGCCTCAAAATAATGACAAAGTTCAATCATAATTTGGCACATTATCACATCAAATTAAAAGAGCAAAAGTTGCAAATGTGCCTTTTTTTTTGTCTAAAAATAATAAACATTTACTCACAGATTTGTTCCAGATTCAACATCAAGAGGCAACTGCCATGACAGCACAGCCTTCTGCCGTTTCACAACAACCAGCACAGGGTAACTCCTGTTTGAATTATTGCTTTCCACCATGATGCGAGCTGGCTGAACTTCAGACGCCTAGTGCATTAGTCATACAAGAAAAATGTAATAAAATCTTAAATTTAACGAGGAAAGCACATTGAAATTTAAATCAAATACCATTAAACATTAATCACTATGAATTCTATTCATAATTTCATACTGTACTACATATCATCGTTCTCTTTAATAAATTCCAATGATCCACTTCATAGGCAGTAATGAATGGCCTACCTGCAACTTCGTGAATTCGAATATGTATTCCACTGTATTGTTAATTTCTTTGGTATACAATGTGCCATTAGATCCACTCACTACAATCGGTAATATCTTGGTATGTCGTAGATTATCCGGGAATATTACACTGCTACGTTCCTCTGTAGAGTGAAGATAATTTGGAGTTCCTGAACTCCAGGCTACTGTCGACCACAAAGCAGCAACAATAAATACGTCCATGGCACCCATATTTAACCATCAGTTAAAATCTTTTAAGTACGTTGTAAAGTTGGGTTATAATTCCCCATACTTCAGGGCTACTTAACCTCAGAAGGCGTGTGCGACTTCACAAACTATTATCTTAGTCGTATAATTTGCAATAACAAAGAAAATACAAAGTTCCAAACACATCACATGAAAATCCCCCGCTTACGGCATTTCTCGCGTCGACTGCCAGCACAGATCACAAAACGAATTATCAAACTATCAGATATCACCACTCCAACACCTTCCTCACACATGGATGCCGTAATCCGTGGTTCACTTCCACCACGGATATTCATATACTACATTAGATTAAAGCACAGATGACACAAATAAGATTATTAAAGACTGTACAGATGTAACCATTCGCATCTAACGACTTCAGCCGATCCGGTACTTACAAGTGACACCACGTATACAGACTGATATTTGCATTATTATTCTACAACTTGCTGTAATGCTATATCCGAACTAAGCCTGTATTAATTAATTAGGTGGACTTCATCAGTCTTCCACTGTATTCAAATTAACTGAAGGAATAAGGATCTGTTTACAACGAATCAAGATATTTATAACATTAACACAAGGAGTAATACAAATTTACATCCTCCACTGTGTAAGCTAACATTATTTCAAAAGGGTGTATACTTTACTGGCAT
>Ga0136643_10015634_pt1 | contig 11403 bp, 7 predicted proteins | sample TergutLab28metaG_FD_96883 | JGI IMG/M metagenome (GOLD analysis project Ga0136643, IMG submission 96883) | Labiotermes labralis P1 segment gut microbial communities from Petit-Saut dam, French Guiana - Lab288 P1 (version 3) (version 3) | ecosystem: Host-associated > Arthropoda: Insects >... | reverse complement strand
TTGTTGTTGTTGTTGTTGTTGTTGTTATTGTTATTGTTATTGTTGGCAAAATCAATTGTTCTAGTCCTATATTCGTTTGATGTTTCATGCAGGCTCCATTTCTGTATCACTGGCATAAAATCTTCTTCTCTTCCTGTTTTAGCATTAAAGTTGCCCACTACAATTTTTGCATCATGTGCTGGAATTCTTTGATATATCTGATTAAGTTTATCATAACAGGAGTCCTTAACAAGCTTGTCCTTTTCTTCCATAGGTGCATGTACCAAAATTATTGTAAAATTATTAAACTTTTGGCTCATTTTCAATGAGCATATTCAATCATCCACTGCCGCAAAGTTCATAATCACTTGTTTATACTACCAGTTCCAAAGTGTTACTTTCATTACCACTATACATAGTAGGAAATTCCGTGTATCCAACACTCTACTTCCCCACCATCTTATCTCCTGGATTGCTATAATATCAGTTCTGTATTTCCTCAGTTCTGTTTTAACCTCTTTTTACATTCCTGCTGTATACAGACTGAACACATTCCAGGTAGTAATGTAGAAATCATAGACACTATGATCATTTAGTTAACATATAAACTAGAAGAAACATGATAAACATATTATGTTAACTGCACAGTATAATTGTATCTGTAAAGCAAGTTTCTTGTATATTTTAGGGATGACTGCCCCTGCGCAGTTACAGTGACAACAGAGATGCCAACTACTACAGAATTGTTTCCTTTTTGTACTGCTTTTATGAGTTAAGTGTCTGAAACAAGTATTGGAATGTAGCAGGTTCCATAGGCGAAGCATATGGCATTTCAGTGGTTGAAAGATTTTTGGTACTGAAGTCACATCCATGGAACTTCTAAAGACGTTGGCGTCTCTGAAATAGAAAATGTTCCGCATGCTTATTACTTGTGTTACAGTTAGAGTATGAGAAGAACTTGAAAGTGTACCACAACTCTCCTGCCTATGTGGCATACATCGCAGCCAAGACCCGTGGTAAGTCGGGTAGGTTGACACCCACTTCACAGCTCTTGATGGTCATGTTGTCATGTTTCTTGATGTTGAGCCTGCTGCAATGACATTTATGATCAGTTGGTTGGATTGAGATTGTAATGTCTGTTTTCATTTAGAAAGTTTAAGAGCTTAACTATCAGGTGAAATTTGTCTAGGAGATTTAAAACCAATGAACTTTATTTTGAAGAGTCATAGAGGTTTAAGTAGTTCTGGCACAAGAGGAGAAAGGATGTACCACAAGCCAGACTGTGGAACCACATTGACAGTTACGGAAGAAAACTCCCTATAAATTGGAGTAACAATTTTCCAGACTGCACAACTCACAATGTTCTCACTGAAACTTGCATTAATCACTGCATATAATTGTCATATGATAGTAAAGTGTGCATGTACAGTGCAAGTCTGAAAATAAAAGTCTGGTAAATAAATTAGGGTGCTTTCATAGTTCAGTCAGTGAAGTGACAGGCTAAATAGACAGTATTGAATTTCTGACAAAGAAGATTATTTTTCCTATCACAGTAACCCCCCTGTTGGCTGTGGGGCCAACCCCTAGCTCCCACGTAGTGGATTCTGGGATTAAAAACAGCTGGAGTATGCAGCAGACTATGTGCCTTTATGTGGTATCAAGATTAAAATTTCATGGGACTACCTCTGTATTCCTTAGAAATAAATTATTGCCCTTGAGATTGCAGTGAGATCCTAGTAAACTATTCATTGTCTATGAGATAGTCTGATTTATTTGTTTCTAGCTAAAGGGCTTTCATGCAGTTTAAACATTTTTCATAACAAGTCAAAATATCTTTTGTATATTTGTGAGTTCGTACATTATCAAGTGTCCTGTGTTTTAATTTTTTCATTTTTTTTACTGCTCATTCACATTCAACAATACACATTAGTGTGAGAACTCAAATTATCAAACAATGATTATGTCGCATGGTTGAAACAGAACCACGATCATAGATGTTAGAGCAGCTCTTATTGAACATACTAATGGTAGGTAATTAACCACTGTTTCATTTCACAGACATAACTGTATTTGTGAAGTTCATGCCTGTTATCATTCTCACTGTATGAGCAGTAATTTAAAAGGGAGTGACAAGTGTAAAGTTTGTTAATCTGTGCTAACTGACTTCACCTAATTGTCACTATCTAATAACTGTTTGTACCCATTCATACTGAAGGTAGTGTTTTACACATATTTATTTTATTTATTTATTTTTCCTACCAGTGCTTCTGGTCACATTAGTATTCTAATTGACACCCTGTTGAAAAACACATTATTTTTAAATAGTGTCACTTCATAGCTGATGCAAAATTTCAACTTTGGTATGAAATGAAACAGTAATGCCCACCTACCCTTTCTCTTGCATCTTCTGCCATATTTACCCAAATATAAGGCAAGATTTTTTTTTTTAATTCATATGAAATATGACAAGGTCACCATATAATTGTGCACAAAGTTAAATGTGGTCTGTTACCAGGATACATGTTCATGTCTGCCACAAGTAGATGAATGAAGAAAATTACATAGCTGGCACTGTAAATATACACATTATTTTATGCTTCTACTCATTATTGGTATGCTGACAGCCTGTTTCCAGTCTTAGTACTGTAATGAGAAAGTGTTAAAGTATTTTCAAAATTGTTGGCAATGTTGAAAGGAAAGGTACAACAACATCTGAAACACCAGAAGCAGTGTGTTGCTGTTATGATGCTACTTTTAAATAATAATTAAACATACTGAAGAAACAAGTAACTGTGCTGTGGCATGGAAGTTTTATGTTGCAGAAGAGAATGTAAGATGCTGACGAAAACAAAAAGAATTGTTATTTAAGGGAACATTTGAGCCTGAAGATAATTTTGTGGGCCCAAGCTGGTGAATTTAAATGCCATTGTCAAAAAATTTCTGGAGTTTGTTCTAGAGAAATATAATTGCCTTCATGGTAATAGAGACAGAGTGAGTAAAGGTATTGGAAGTTGCTACATCCATGAAGATTCTGCAGGAAGATTTCAAAGCCACTAATTCTTAAAAAATAAGATACATGTGTCATCAAGGTTTAGCTGTTGATAAAGAGCTACATTAGTGTAATAGTGTCCCCACCTTGATAAATAAATGACATGCGAAAACTACTTAATAAATCCATTCTAGAAATATGATTACCTCTTAGGACAAATAGGAGATGAAACCATAGCTGCCCAACAGGATCCAAAACAATACTTGTCAGAACAACTGGACATGAAAAGCTGAGATTGATAAGTAATATGAATGGAACAAAAGTTGATGTCCTGTAGGAGCAAGGTCATGGTGATGAGTTTGCTGTTACTAATATCCTCAGTGATATGTTTGTAACATTTGTTACAATAGGGCAGATGTTTTAACACTGACAGTTATTTAATTCTGCAATGTTAAACTTGCAGAGATTGACATAAAAACCAAATAAATGTGAAGATAGATATTTTCCTGAAAATATAAAATTGTGAGTAGTAATCATCTTATATTTGGGTAAACATGGTAATTCTGCATGTGGTAGTTGAATTTTGTAGGTATTTACATCTATGGTTAATTTAACCATAACCTAACAGCCCAAGAATTCTGGCATAGGCCAGCATACTTAGTATTTTCATAACAAGTAATTGCAGTGGCATGAATAAATCTGTGTGTGAAGAAATGAGCTGTTACTGACATGAAACAAATGTACAAAATCCTACTTTATTGCCATAAAAATAACTTCTTACTGTTAATTGTTTGTTTTAATCGTCAGTATTATAGAATGCCTGTGATTCTCCTCCTTGGAAATGAGAAAAAGAATTAATTAGTTGGAATAAGTTCTGTTCCTTTTTTATTGCCTGCTTTTCATTCCTTAATGGCTCTCTGTTCATGGACTAAAAAATGTATTCAAGGACAGTTTGATAATCATGCTCAGTAACAAACTACGTAAATTAATTCATTAAGTACAATTTTTATGTATTGTCACTGTAGGATGTATTTTGCTTAAAATCAAGGGCTCTGCACTTTAATTTATCTTGTTTTTCCTCTTTTTGTTCTCCATTTGTTTAAACAACGGGTATTGTATGTCCACTTTTGGTCAACTTGGAGTTATTATATGACCTTGATGTTTAAATATGAGCCATCTGTCTGCAGAAATGTTGTTAAGTTCATGAGTAACCATGATGATGGGAGACAGAAATGTTGTATATCCTAACACATTATGGTGGTTCATATTTGTTGTGAGTTAACTGTAAATTTTTGTATTGGACATATAATATTTATTGTTTAAACAATAAGTATGATGTAGCATGCTAATATCATGATGTACTCAAATGTTTCATAACAAAACATGTGTGCAATAAATACATAAGTTCAAATTAGAAGTGCTGAGGGACAACGAACATTTGCATTCACAAATTGTATAATGGGTTGTAAGGAGCTTATATAGTAATTCTTTGTGCAGTATTTGTTGACAGACAAGACTTGAAGTGAAAGAGAAAAACCACAGACATAACAAAATTTATCTGTTATATGTTAATTGTTTTCTTTTTATATTATTTTGTTCAGTGGTGTGCTCCTGAATTTAACTGAAAAAGAAATAATCCTATCAGCAGGCCACAAGTGAATAATATTTCATGCAGTAGTATTCACCTAGGTTTGGTGGTTGACTCTCAGGGTTTCCACAAGCACGTTTTCTTTATGATTAAATTGTTAAATATAATTTTGATAAATACTAATTGTATTTTTTCTCTTGCCATGTATGGTACATTATCAGTGCATTGTTTATTATCATATAAATTGTCATTAATGTAATTTTATTTTATGAATGTGCATAAATGTTTTATTTCTTTGATTAAAAGACTTTTGAAATGTTTCATTTAATTTTTATATCCAAAAAGTACACTTTTCTTTATACACGAGTTCTGTGAAAATCCAGTTTAGCACAAGGGTTCCACAGATATTAAGAATTTGAAGACTACTGCTTTAGCGGATTATTGCATTTCTCATTGTATTATATAAACAACATGCGAGTAATACTGTGCCATGTTGATAATGTCTGCTCTCTGATATTGCACTTATTTGCAAAGTAGTTAAAAAGAAAGATATTCACACTACTTGAAAAAACCTAAATAAAATTGTTGGTGTTGTATTGATGTTTTGTTCTTGATTTCTAGCCCAGGCAGCTGCAGAAGATAGGGAGGCCCATGAACGGTCATCTGCTGGTTCTGGGAAGCCCGCAGATCGGCGTATAGACATCCAACCTGCAGAGGATGAAGAAGGTAACAGCTGAACAAATACTTTTGCATCTGTCTGTCACCATAGATGGAAGTGCAAGGTCCACGTGGCTTAAAAATCTACTAAAGTGAAGTTTTGATCTGTTGCAGACCAAGATGATGGCTATTCAGTGAAGCATGTGGCATATGCTCGTTACCTTCGAAACCATCGCCTGATTAATGAAATATTCTCCGATGCTGTTGTGCCAGATGTCCGCTCCGTGGTGACAACAGCACGGATGCAAGTTCTGAAGAGACAGGTTCAGTCTCTCACCATGCATCAGGTATGTATGTGTAGTGCGGTACAATGAAGGCTGCTGTTTTTTGAACTGCAAATATTTATCTAACACAAGAATTTATTTGAAGGAGTTCACCTTCACCCATTATTAACATTAAGGGACAGTTTCACTCCTCATGACCAAGCATTCTTTGCTTTTCTCTGTTTTTATCTACGCACACCGTTTGTATCTATATCCACTCTTTTCCTACCCGTTTTTTATGTATGCACTCACTTGGTTGCTTACACACAGTTTTTGATCTCTCCAATATACACATGTGTGAAATCTGTATTTTTTACTCTGTTTGCCATGCACTACACATGTCCATACTAAACTTTTCGTGTAATGAGATGTAAAGTTCTCATGACAGTATCTCAAATATGATCACTTGTAATCAGTACCAATATTTCGTGGAAACGTGCTACCTTTATCTTCAGGGTCAAAGTAAAGTTGGACACATGTTCCACCAGAACATCAGTACACACTGTCATATCCCAGAATATCACAGTCTTTTTCTTGTGGTGTTGCTGGCATAGGATGTTTTGGATTTTATTCCTAAACATCTGTTGTTCTTACTGCTTCATAGAAACTTCTCTCTGCTTGAAGTCTGCTTACGTCTCTTTTAGCTGCTGTCCAAGTGTGTGCTCCATATGTTAGTATGGGAAAGTAATACATTTTGTACTTTTATGATTTGACCTGCAGACTGCAGATGATAGTTCTGCCAAAGTGGTGAAACGTCCTTAATTTCTTCCTCACAGAATTTGAAATTTTCCATAAGATTATCTTCCAGAGAGCTAATGTGTTGAATATCCCATATGTATCCTCTCACCTAGTTCTTATGGCTACATTTTGATTCCACTCATGTTCAGATTTACTGTGTAAAACTGTTGTGCTATTTATTCATGATATTATACAATCTTTCTTCTTTGCTCTACCATGGTATAGGTGAAACAGTAATATGATGGTTGTTTGCTTTTTATGATAATGTTCTTTACATTTCATGTTATTAAATAATTGATATGCAGAAAAAATTGGAAGCTGAGTTGCAGCAGATTGAGGAGAAGTTTGAAGCAAAGAAAAGGAAATTCATTGAAAGCAGTGAGCAGTTTCAGGAGGAACTAAAGAAGGTTAGTTGTCACTCTTCTTGTTATGTCATAATTGGTATGTAACGAGATTGACTGTTATGACTCAAAAACCAAGATATTGTGACAGCAGTTGAGATATCTGAGAGGAATAATATAACCTGTTTGTCCAATTAATAACCTTGAGAAACTGAACCAGTGTTGCAATGTGTTATGTAAGGTGAATGCAAGCTCACAAAGTGTAAGAGTACAATTAGCCCCAGGAAGTTAGTTTTTTATGGCCAGCTGCTGGTTGCTGTGACAGTGTAACTGATCATGAATGCCATTATAAGCTTTTCTGTCATGGCAGTGTCTTTCAGAAGTCAAGGGGTGTGGTACTACCAGAGGTGATTCACTGTGTTTGGTTTTCCTGTATGCACCTGTCCTTGTGCCAGTAGGTGCTACGTGCTTTGCCCATCTCATTCTTCTCTTGATTTGATCACCCAAATAATATTTGTTGAGGAGTACAGATCATTAAGCTCCTTATTATGCAGTTTTATCCACTCCTCTGTTACGTCGTCCCTCTTAGGCCCAAATATTCTCCTCAGCACCCTATTCTATTCTCATACACCCTCAGCTTACATTTCTCCTTCAGTTTGAGAGTCTAAGTTTCACACCCATACAAAACAACAGGAAAAATTATAGTTCTATATGTCTTAATCTTTATATTTTTGGATAGCAAACTGAAAAACAAAAGATTTTGCACCAAATGATGTTCTCTTGCTGTATGAACTACTAATCGCATCCTCAAATAAAGGGTAATATTTGTAGTAAACTACTAAATTCCATATTTGTAGCACTGTGTGCGGGCTGTGGATGATGAGACGTTTCAGCGCATGGTGGAGCGGCAGTATGAACTTCTGCGCAAGGAACGAACCAAAGATTGTTCTGATGATGATAAGTCTCGTCCCGCTGATGACTCAGGCCAACAGCAGCAGCCCACGCAAGCGGAACCAGTGGTGACAACAACAGATGACTCTCAGCCTCCAATAGAGGTTATACATGTGCTTAGTTTTGTTTGCTACAGTACCTGTAAATTTAATTCATGGACATTTTGACATAGTACAAAGTGTTTATGTTTCTTATTGTAGCACAAAACAAAGGTATTAAAAAAATTACTCACCCCATTTCTTTGTCCAACACAAATTTCAAGTCACAAAATGTAATAAAGAAAATGTTTTTGGATTTTTATATAATTTGATTATGTGGTAAGGTAATGAATTAAATTTTAGTTTTTTGTGCATGACCAGAAGTTGTAGCAGTGTTTTCTGTAATGTAGTCAGTTATGTTAATCATATAAATATTTAATTTGGGGAACTTTTGATCTTGTAGACAGGTACTTGCCCTCCATACAGAGTTCAAAATTAGATGTCCATTGTGATTATTTCTTTTGCCATACCAAGCAGCTGACAAAGTTGGATCTGTGGCAGTAGGGTATACATGCATCCCTTACTCCATTGCACCTTACTGAATTGTGAGTCACTGACCAGTATCAAGGACAAAAAGAAATTTTGTCCTGTGGGTACTCCCATCATATTTCTTTTCCTTCCCCTACCTTTTCCATGTGAACTGAGGTCAAAGACCACTGCTGCTTAGAACGTGTTGTGGGATATTTACTTCTGCTATATATTACTCCTTGGTGTTTCAGTTCTCTATTACTGTGTTCAAGGTCACCAATTTAAACTTTGAATCATAAATGTGATTATGTCAGTAATTTATATGAAATAGCAAAATTGCTGTGTCAGAGGGCTTCTGGTTAAGATAGCAGGAAAATGTCTGTCTTGTAGGGGATGGTGCCATATGGTTTGGTCGATAGGTACCAACATTTTGGAGGATCTTTGCCTCCACCTTGAAGATTAGTCCAAGAAGAGCTGCATATTTTTATGTAACTGAAGACAGAGAACTTCGTAGGACACGAAAGCAATGTTCTGGATGAGTTCAGTGGGAACATATTACGAGCTGTGTTATATCTCGGTAGAGAATAATGCATTGTTTCTCAAACTGTATAAGGCAAAGTACTGGTATTTGGATGATGTTTTATATGCAGATGATGGACGTGCAGCAGAATGGCGAAGTAGAGCAGCATACCCTGGATCACAATGGAACAAGCACTATGATTGCTGCCACTAAGCAGACAGAATCTCAAAGCCAGAAGGGTGTGTCACCCACTGCAATGCCAATGCCTGGAACAGGGCCTTTTCCTCGATCATCCACCCCTCAGCCTCCCACCAATGTACCACCAGTACCACAGCCGCCACCACCACACCCTCACATGCCAACGCAGCAATCTATGATGCCCCCAGGATCACAAGTTCCATATCAACAATATCCTCCAGCATCTGGGCCTGGTCCAGGTAACCAACCTCCCCAGGCTGTCCCTCTTCCCCCTAGACCTCCTGTACCCCATCCACAGTACCCTCCATATCCACAGCAGCAGCAGCCACAGCAGCAGCAGGCCTACCATCAGCCTTATTCACAGTACCCTCCCCATCCTTATTATCAACCATATCAATATCACATGCCTCGCCATTACCACCCACAGCAGCATACACCTGATGTCACTCACCAGGTAAGCTTATCAGAGTGTTTACACTTATGTAGTGAACAGACAAATGCACACTAACATAATATGCTGTAACATATATAATTAATCATGTGTATGTTTCAGTTGCCTCTGCGTCCATCATTGGGCTGCTGTACAACAATACTGATAAAATATAAACAAATTGCCAGTTGCATAAATAAAACCACTTGATGCAGTGATTATCTAAAGCACTTCCTGTGGTTGTAAAATGTCAGATTATGTGTTGTTAAAAACAGATTTCAGTTTTTAAGAACAGTGTAATTTTTTTTTGTAGATGGCATCACATTGTGTTTTTAAATTAAAAGACAAAATAGTTTCTGGTTTCATTCAACACAACAATATATTATTTTATTTTATCTTGATGATGACATGTTTTGGTCACTTGACCATCATCAGGCCATCTTTACAAAACTTGGAATAAGACAACATGCAGTGCAAGTAATGTTCATGTAATATGGGATCCCATACGAATTACAAGTATATTAAAATATATTAAAATTGTATAAGTTGAATCAGTTTTTTAGCTTGCGATGTATTAAAGTTTTTATAGAAGTTTTTTTTAATAATAAGTACAGTGTTGGAAGCTGAAATGAAATTAACATATATAATACATTTAAAAGTTTTTGTGTTAAGTTTGATTATGTTATGTCATTACAATATATATATATATATATATATATATATATATATATATATATTGCACATGGTGTGAAGCCAGGGTTCATGAATTTTTCATATACGCTGAGTTCTGGATGGTAAATATAGATATTTCTTTATATATGCTCCGTAATTATTTTTTTTGATGGATGTCTTATTTACATCGGTTTGAACCATAGGTTTATGTACCAAGGTAGTAACCATTCTGAAATGGTAAATGTTTTTATAGTTTTAGTTATTTGGTTTAATTTGTAACAAAGATGCACACTGCAATTCGGTGCGGTCGTATATGATTACTTAACAGTTTTTTGGGTATATCGGAAAGGCTTGGCGTATACATGTGTGCGTCTTGCTTTGCAGCTTGTGACTGAACAAGGTCAAGGCAGATACAGGACGTTTACCGTGGTGAGTGTCCTCTGCTGGTGTTTCTTTGAATTATTGTGTCAGTATTACAGTAGCTTTTGTCGTGCACATGTCATTAATTTGATTGTCTAACTTCCAAAGTATTAATCATACCAACTTTGCTTTTTATATGTAGAACCTCCATAATATCTTCTATAGAATCAGTGGAGTGTTTATTATCTAAAAGGTGTTGCACAAATTTTTATTTTCCATTTCAAATTTTGATTTTCCATTTCCATGTTTATATTCATGAAAATGTTCTTGGAACCTTATATGAAAGGGTCTGTCTGTCTGTCTGTCCAATATATTTTCCATTACAATCTTGACATGTTAACTGATAAATGCCACTTTATTAATTTTATTTGGATTAGTTTTCCTGTTGTTAGTTAATAATTTTCCTGTAGTGTTTTCAGTCTTCAAAGAGATTTCGAGATTTGAGTTTTTAAATAATTATACAATTGTATAATTATATAACAATTAGGTAATGAATTTAGTTTGTTTTCCAACATATGTAAATATTACCCATATTGTTTGTGCTCTCTCTTTCTTGTATGCGTGTTCATTTTTTGATTGGCTGACTGTTTAAAATTGCCATATCATATTTATTATTATGTAGTATTTGTTTTATTGTGTTATTTTCCTTTTCTTTCACAGCATTTTTCATAGGGTATGTTGATAACCGGTTAGTTAGATATTTAACTGCTGCCAGTTTGTGTTCTGGGGGAGTCGCATGAATCATGTGGGATGATACATCAGTTGCAGTAGGTTTCCTCTATATGCTGAACATTATATCGTTGTGGTCTTTGGAAATGTTAATATCTATAAAATTGATTTTGTTTTCAAATTCTTCGTCCATGGTGAAATGCATTTTAGGTGTGCAGTTACATGTGACTCAATATATACATATATTTTAATGGCTTAACATAATCCACCTGAATAGAAAAGCTTTTAAATGTATACTCACTTACTTACTCCATGGTGCAGAGTCCTTCTTGAGAAGCGAACTGGTTTGCAGCTAGTCAAGAAATTCCCCGCATTTCACGGAACCCGAAGGTTCATTACCGCACTCACAAGCGTCCGCCACC
>Ga0136643_10015633_pt1 | contig 11404 bp, 9 predicted proteins | sample TergutLab28metaG_FD_96883 | JGI IMG/M metagenome (GOLD analysis project Ga0136643, IMG submission 96883) | Labiotermes labralis P1 segment gut microbial communities from Petit-Saut dam, French Guiana - Lab288 P1 (version 3) (version 3) | ecosystem: Host-associated > Arthropoda: Insects >... | reverse complement strand
TGGTTAAGGTGCTGTGCTACAAATCTGAAGGTCGCTGGTTCGATCCCAGGTGGTGTCATTGGAATTTTGCTTGACATAAAATCCTTCCGATCGAACTATGGCCCTGGGGTTGACTCAGCCTCTAACAGAAATGAGTACCAGGAGCAAATTCTGGTGGTAAAGGCGGCCGGTGCCTACGGCTGACAACCTTACCACCATCCTGTGCCGTTGTCATGTGATCTGGGAACCTTAACTTCCTGGAACCCTCTGGGCCACGCCAGGCCTGTAATGGGACTGCTTTACCTTACCTTACCTAAAGATGATTATGGAAAGGGAAGTGAACTAGTTGAGTTTACAGAACGTACGGAATGGGTCTAGTTGATGAAGGAATAAAATCTTGTGCTATAAGATCCTCAAGAACAAGAATTTGCAGGATGCCTTGACCTCGACGCTATCCTTAAGGATAATGCTGATACGGACTTATTACAGGGTGGCGCGGAGCCAACTGACACATTTCAAATGGTCATAGATAATATATAGAAACAGGGAAAAATAAGCGATACCGTCTGTAAATATATCCAAGTATGCTATTTACTACCTACACATTACAAGCTTATTTTCTGAACATCAGGCAGATGGCTTCCGTTTTCATCAATGCATTGTTGCAAGCGTGTCTGGAAGTTGCCGTACACGCGCCTCCGTAGGTCCTCAACAATAGACGTGACTTCGTCAACAATGGCTTGTTTGAGTTCTTGAATAGTGACGATACGCCTCCGGAACACACGGTCTTTCAGAAACCCCCACAGGAAAGAATTTGGTACAGTAAAGTCGGGCGACCGAGCTGGCCAAGCGATGTCGCCGAAACCACGAATATAGATAACACGTTGTTGCACGTTCCAACGCTCCATTGCTACCGACCATATGAAATGGCGTCCTCTCCTCTACCGTTTCCATTCCCGCCAACCACGACAAGCTATTGCACCGGCGCAATATTCAAATTTGAAATGTGTCAGTCGGCTCCGCGCCACCCTGTGTAAAGAGTAGTATGTTTTGGCGGGGAGAGAAATTGATACAGACAGGAACATCACTATGCATAATTGTTTCAGAACGGGACGGAACTTCCGGTTCCCTCAATGCAAAGGGCTCCTTATTGGAGGAGTTATTTACCAGTTTTAAAGTCAGGCCGAAAACATTGCCTATGCTAGGGGTTGGACGACCGACGATTCGGAGATGGATTCTTGGCAGGTTCTAGAAATTTTTCTGTATTTCTTAGAATTAATTTTCTAAGATGAAACCCACCTAACAGCCTATTAATTAATACCGGGGACTTTTACTCCCAGGGGTAAAGCAAGCAAGGCGTGAACCTATCCCATCATCGCATATTATTGCCGAGATAAAGAATGCGTGGACGTGTAACTTTACAGAGCAGTATGTCTTACAACATGACGCTTAATTGTGCACACTGATGTACAGGGTTATTCGAAATGATTGTCGGAGTTTTAACAACTTGTCATGCACATTGTACTTGAGTTACGAGTAGTGTAGTTGCACCGATGGATGAAGCAATTCTCTAAGTTTGTTTTAATGATGTGCAGTGTGCAGTAGTTATGCATTTCTCCGCTTGGAGCGCAGTTTAATAAGATGGCGGCGAAAGGCAGTGAGAAGGCGTTTTGTGTGCCTACATTTCATGAATGTCAGTCACTTACAATTGTCCAGCGGCAATTCCTCACCAAATTCGGGAAACAACCACCCTCTGACAATTCCATTCGAAGGTGGTATGCACAGTTTCAAGAGACAGGGTGCGTGTGTAAAAGGAATAGCACTGTAGGCCGTCTGTGACAGAAGAGCAAGTGGAGTAGGTCAGAGAGGCTTTCGTACGGAGTCCTAGAAAATCAACTCTAAGAGGCAGCAGAGTGCACCTGTAAGGTATGTAACAAAAACTTGGAGTGTTGTTCTATTAAATAAAAAAAACACATACTCCTATGTGAAGTGTTTTGTGTATGACAAGTTGTTAAAACCCCGACAATCATTTAGAATAACTCTGTATTTACCTTGACCTCACACAATGGTGGTGATTAGTTAAAGGAATGTTTTCCCGATATTTTCACCAATTAAATGCAGCTTATGTTATGGTGCATTTGACAGACATCTGCACCGTCCTGCGCCATCGTCTACCTCTGTCACCCGCTATTGTGTCGGATTGTTCTGTGGGTCTCTGCTCTGTGATATCTCCGTATTATCTGCACTGCTACAAAAGAGGAAAGAGCTCATGGCACTATATCGAATTGTGTTAATATCTCCGTATTATCTGCACCGCTACAAATGAGGAAATAGCTCATGGCACTATATCGAATTATGTTAATATCTCCGTATTATCTGCACCGCTTCAAACGACGAAAGAGCTCATGGCACTATATTGAATTGTGTTAAGATTCTGAGGATGTGGTCAGGTATTTGGCAGGGGAGACACACTAACACAAATATCTACGGATTTCGAAATCGCGAACATGGAAGGCTACTGATGTAAGGCCGAGATTAGTCTTACTTAAAGAGCATGACATATTGCGACAATCTCATTTGTGAGGGACAAATTTAGACTACCGAAAAGTAGTTATATATTTGCAGGATATATGAAACTACCCGCATTGCTCTATTTTTATTTTGTAATTAAGCGTATAAATCAAGATGCAGAAGGAACACTGGCAGAATTAAAAAGATATAACAAGGCAGAACAGCACTGAAGGAGCCATAAGTCGCGACGTTGTGTGGAATTTATCTATAGGCCTCGTCACCCGATAAGGTTTATCGCTCCTTCAGGCACTTTACTGCGAAATAATTTCATGCCTGTCTGCTGTAAGAAAATATTAATGTCTCATAGGATGTGGCATTGTGCAATCTAGTATGAATTTGCGGAGCGAACTTTAGGGTAGGCAACATTTTTGCCCGAAAAATTGGAGGCATTGCGTAATAGAAGAGAGCAAACTTCGTTACATTGCCGTAAAAAACTAAGACTCCAAAGCATCAGAGTTTGATTACAATGTTAGGCGCTTTGGAATAATCACGAAGAGAGGTTATGTGTATCGTCATGTGTCTTCCGTGTGTCCGTCTGTCCGAATATACATCAGCGCGGCTCCGACTGGACGGACTTCTGTGAAAATTGGTACTGTGGACTTTTACGAGAATCTGCCAAGAAAATAATTTTCATTTTTAAATCGGACTCTTTACATAAGAAGGCTGTACTGTCGCCAGCGAAAAAGCAAATCATCATAACGGAGCTCTCTTTACGTGAAATGTTATCAGGCTTTTAGGGTAGCCGAGGAGGTAAAAAAATTAAGCGAACGCGCCACAATATTATATTATAGTACCTTACCCATATGGGGACCGCGGTAGCACAGTGGTTAAGGTGCTGTGCTACAAATCGGAAGGTCGCTGGCTCGATACCAGCTGTTGTCGGTGGATTTTTCATTGACATAAAATCCTTCCGATCGCACTACGGCCCTGGGGTCGACCCAGCCACTAACGGAAATGAGTACCAGGAGCATTTCCTGGGGGTAAAGGCGGCCGGTGTTTAAGGCTGACAACCTTACCACCATCCTGTGCCGCTGTCACGAAATCTGGAAACCTTAACTTCCTGGAACCCTCTGGGCCTGTCCAGGTCTGTAATGGGACTGCTTTACCTCTTTTTTACCTTACTCATATGGTATAATAAAGTAATTGTTACTGTTTAAAATGGCGACAGATATTAGTTTACCCTATGGTCTAGCAAAGGGATGGGCCTATGAGTTCACTGAATTAAGAATAAGATACAGTTTGTTACAGCTGCAATTTGTGATGTGACTTTCAGTATTAATTATTTCCAGCCCTACGCCCATGTCATTAGGCTTCTTAAAATAAAGTAATGAAAACATCTGTACGGACAATTAGTACAGGCTATCAATCATATGGTATATGGGCTGCTCGGCTTCGTGCGTGGAACTTAAATAAAGAGAAGATTAACTTGGTCTATCACTTGCCCGTGACAGGCTGAAGACAATCTACAGCTGAAAAGTCTACGACAGAAGAATAATCTGTAAATGCAATGTAATTTAAATCTGTCGCGTATTTATAATTATTGCACAACACCAACTCGAAAGCTGCACCGGAATCATCATACAGACAGGTTCTGGTCTAATATGTGGTAATAAATTCGAAGTTTTTAAGCAGTACAATTACATAAGAATAAGCGTACATAGTTACAGTACTCTTTTCAGTAAAAATTACTGTATAATTGCATCTTTCCACAGGCTGCGGGTCAAGGTCGCACACGTCTGGTTTAATATCCGCTGTACTGTAACAGAGTTTGTTATACATTCCTTTCTTTATAAGGTACGTTTCCATGAAAAGTTACAATTTCAGCTGTATGAAAAGTGCAGAATGACGCGTTAATTCTCGAGGGACGGTAGGTGTGGCCATTGTTGATGAATTAACACACAGCGTAGCCAGTCGAGTCAGTTTGAATGCGGTTACCATCTAAGAATCGTGGAAATATTTTAGTGCTAACCCATTTGAAAGGCGGTTGGATGAGTAAGACACAAGTAGAGGCTTGCTTCATTGTGGAGTACTTCAAATTTTCACATCTATTATGTGCAATAAACAAATATCTCACTCAGCAGATTAATTGGCTTGAGAGCCAGATCTCGCAATATGTAAAGTATGTACCAACACAAAAAATTATTCAGTATAATATTAGATAGGATTTGTTGTCTGCCAATCTGAATCACAATCTGATATGACTACCAAATTTAAATGAAAGCTTTTCATAGACTTAGGTTGTCCTGATTTTTAACAAAAATCTTTGAACTGTTGTTCGGAAAACACGGAGCTTTCCACTTACATCCCTACATAAAGCAAATTTTCAGACGAATGCCTTTAAAGGGAAAATGAAAAATGTAAGGCAAAGCAATCCCATTACAGGCCTGGAGAGGCCCTGATGGCTCCAGGAGGCTGAGGCTCCCAGATTTCAAGACAGTCGGCACATGAAGGTGGTAAGGTTGTCAGCCCTACGCACCGGCCGCCTTTACACCCAGGGAAATATTCCTGGTACTCATTTTTGTTAGAGGCTGAGTCAACCCCACGGCCATAGTGCGGCCGGAAGGTTTATGTCAATGAAAAATTTCAATGATACCATCGGGAATCGAACCCGCGACCTTCCGGCTTGTAGCGCAGTTCCCCAACCAACTGCGCCACCGCGTACCCAAATGAAAAATGTGGCTGCCAATTTTGGGGTGAAACCTGCCAAGTCGGATTTTGCCAGAACTCTTTTTAACGGTTTACCATTGAAGCCGTTCATTCCAGGTTGGACCCCAGGAACATGCTTCCCTGAAATATAACGGGCGTATCTTCCTTGTCATCTTCATCCCCCCCCCCTTTATTCTCTGAGAAGGAGGAGTCTCAATAGACGGACAGCTACACCATATATGCCTACATAAAGAAGTCCGTTCAGAACATAAGGGGAATTATGTGTATCATTTTTCCTCAAATCCGACCTCCGCGTCAATTTTTGGTTCAAGTACCAAGTATCGAATAAAAATAGTTGTCCAGTAGCTTAAGCACTGACACTACGACACAGACAGACCGCCAGACCTGGCTACCATGTAAAGCATAGACACTACGTCACACACGTACTGTCAGCCGTGGTCACCTCGTAAGGCGCCAAATCTATGTCAGAGACATATTGCCAGACAGGAAAACCACGTAAAGCACATACACTGTGTCACAGACATACTGCCACCACGTAATGCCCTCTCTCTGTAAAGACCGCCAGAATTTCGGCACACCGTTCCGTTTACACGATCATGTGCTGGATTTTTTTCACCATCGTCTGAACAAATTCACTGGAAAAAGATAACTATTGCATATTCTGAGTGTGTGCAGCCTTAAGCATCCAGCATAGAGTGCGCATGTGCCATACTGTCATCTGTGGCCTGCCCGGATCTAGAATTCTTTTCCACATTATCTCACGAAAGGCACAATTTTCGAAAAAAAGTTACTGAACATGATTTGTGGTTTCATTTTCTGTACAACTTTTGTCTGCAACGTTTATCATTCCAAGAAGAAATGAGCGATATGATAAAAAATATATATTGGTCTTTGTGTACAGTATTCATTATTCTTGTCATATTTTAATAAAACTTGAAATTTCTCAGTGAATTTTCTAAAAACACTCGGGTTTAAAATTTAATTAAGATCCGTCCAATGGTAGCCGAATTGTTCAATGCGGACAAAGGGAAGGACGGACAGATTTCATAACTTGCAGCTGACCGATACACATGTTCGAAATGAAGTCACTGCATTCACAGAACGCAATTTGTGGCCATGTCCTTGAGTTCTGCCAACAATCTAGGTGGTGTATCATCCCCGTTGTGTGTGTGTGAAACTTGAAAAATGGTACGTAGTCAACAGCTGTGTTTGACTACATACCATTTTCCAAGTCTGCAAGCAATATTCGACATTTTGACACGTTTTCTTCCATTAAGCTTCTGATGCTACTTTCCTTCTGCAGACTTATACATATATGAATAGAACCAGCAGGTGTCTCCGAAACCCACCCAAGAGAATACATGGCGTCACATTTAGGACCGCAACATTAACCCTTTCATACTTTATAACACCATGAAGATGTAAAGCGTTACAACACTACTTTCTACCACTTGCGTTAATATTCACAGAAATCTGTTTGGCACATGCAGCATTTCTACACATTTATATCCTTCACCTGATAATCTGTGCAACACGGCGTTTTCTCCATTTCCCTGCAGGCCTACAGCACTTAACTTCTGTCTTCATAATGGAGAAATATGTGACAGCTATGGGGAATAGGAACGAATCTTTAAATACCATTCAGCGGAATTTCATGAATGACAAGGCCATACTATATTCGGCAAACCCAAAGAAATATTGGTTTACCTCGTACTGTGTGCTGTCTTAAAATATAATCAGTTACATTTTCTAGACATTTTCTCTGACAATAAATTTGTCATATTACGTTTTGTAGACTTATTATGTTAAGTTTGTTAATTAGTTTTACTGGAAATATGCAGGTGACCGAGGGCCGCATGTTGGTAGCCACGCCTTAAAGGATTACAATTGGAGTGAACACTGTAATGGTAGCTGTATTAGCAGTATTAGTCAGAACGTTAATAACAACAAACACCAAAACAACAAATGTGACGACGATATCAACAACACATACAGCAAACAAAACAAAGAGCCAGTGTGTACGGTGCAACACAAAGAAATTATATGAACTTTACCTTAACCTGTTTCGGACTGCACAACAATCTATACTGTACTAAACACAAGTCATATGACCTCCAGAGCAGCGTTTTATTATTTGCGAGCAACCGCTTAAGAATATCAGAACCAGGCTGGACTATCAGAGTAAGTGGGTTCGTTTCCCGACAGAAGAAGAAGGGGTCTCTCCCAAACAGCTTTCGAATTGTGTCTGGGACCGAAGTCTCAAATTCAACGGTTACGAAGGTAAAGCGTAATGCTCGCCAATCACCAACAAACAGTGCTCAGGTTACTAATGCGTGGATTTATACCTCCACGCCTGAATGTGATTTTGTAGCGCCGTACATAATTATTGGGCAGTATTTTCTTTAGATTATTTGGTTAGCAGTACAGGGGAAACATCCTGAAAATATCAGTCTTCTAGGATGGGTCGCCGCTTTGCAGGGTGAGTGATTCCCTATGTTCGTTCTAATTTTCGTGCGATCAGGAGAACCTTTAGTACGAATGAAATATAGTCTTTCGAAACGTCGGGATTCACCATTGGTTTTAGTGTCACATCCAAGAAGACCAGACTGCTCAATTATACCGCTGTGAAAAACATAGAGACCCGAGCCGTTCTGTAACTTAATATCTTCACGGCGGTTAAAGAAATTTGGTCTTTGATATAAAGTCACTTCAACTTGAAAGAGTTACAGATTTATGATTATATGTGTTTTCCTATAAACACTGCATCATATACGAAAAGACTTCAAACTCACTATCTATTTTTATAGATAGTTGAATTTAAACTCGTATTAGGATATGGTATCGTAAACCGGTCAGTTTAAAGGACAATTCCTTTCACCTAGCCTAAATCTGACAGTTACTGGCAGTCTGCATGTTAGCCGATGTCATATTAGATACAAAATTCTGCAATAAACCATTTTGGTATTTGCGACACAACAAGTTTATTTCGCCGATCCCAGTGGCCGCGCGGTTTAAGGCGTGGGTCTGGGGTCCCTCGCTTTTTGGGAATGCGGGTTCGAATCCCGCCGTGAGCAAGAATGTCTCTTGTGGGTGCTGTGTGTTGTCAGGTAGAGGTCCCTTCGTCGGGCTGATCATTCCTCCAGAGGAGTCTTAAGGAGAGTGGTGTGTCTGAGCGTGATCGTGAAGCCTTGATAAAGAGAAGGCCCTGGCCCACTGGGTGCTGCTGTACCATGGGGGACAGGTTTATTTCAGTAGCTGTTACGCACCAGTAAAACTCTAAAATGTTTTTAGATATTAAAAAATTATTTTAGTTACTTGTGTAACAGATGAGCATCTGACACCAGCGCCTGGTACGGAAGATATTTAAACTAATGCTATTAAGCTTTCCATTTTATTATGCACAAAAAGCTAAACGACGTTTGAGAGAGGGAAATAAAAGCTGCTGCCTTCAAAAATAGAGACAGGTGTAAAGACAACTTGTTCTTTCGAAACTTGCACAATTTTAAAAAGTTTATCGCTTTGGACGGTCAACGATATCTAGGTGTGAAGCTTAACTGAAAATATTAAGAAACATGTCTGCAGCAAGTGTGCTCGTGTAAAAAAGTGTATGGGACCCACAATTGTAGTGTTATTCCTAGGGCTACCTAATGCACAGTGAAACATACTGCAGATCAAACATACATAAAGTTGTATGGGATAGCCATTTGTTCCAACAGGCGACTGGAGCCCAGAATTTGATTAAAAATAGAATTCATTTAGGAGATAAGCTTATCACTGCGTTGGCTAAAAACCAAAGGCTCTCTGGGATATGATGTCGCGTAGTTTGGTAGACGTTAACCGATGATTCAGACTAATGCGAATCCTCAATATATTTCTACCAAACTACATGGCAACAGATCCCAGAAGCCCGTAAATTTCATTGGTCCCACGATCAAAAAATCGGATATCGCACAAACACCGAGTAAACGTCTTCCGTAGTAGGCATGAATGTAACGTATGCGTGCGTGCGTGGGCGTGCGTGCGTGTGTGTATGTGTGTGTGTATGTGTGTGTGTGTATGTGTGTATGCATGTATGTATGTATGTAGGTATGTATGTACGTACGTATGTATGTATGTATGCATGCATGTATGTATGTATGTGTGTATGTGTGTATGTATGTATGTATGCATGTATGTATGTATGTATGTATTAGATTTAACGAAGAGAAATCCAAAGTTATGTTAATATCGAGGAGGAAACGGCAAGAAATAAAAGAAATTAAGATTTACCTACACAATAAACCTTTAGAACAAGTAACTACAATGAAATATTTAGGCATAATTTTAGACAACAAATTCAAATTCAGTGAACATATAAGCAGAAAGGTGCGCAAAACTAATTCACACTTTATTCAAATCAGCAAAAATAACATGGGGTCTAAAGCACGAAGCTCCGAAGACCATACATATAGGAGCGATATTGCCCCTTCTACTATATGGTGCTCCAGTCTGGAATGAAGCGATGAGATATGAACACGACAAACAAAAGTATATTAGAGTACAAAGACTTATGAATATAAAAATAGCCAAGGCATTTAGCACAACGTTAAGCGAAGCACTATGCATCCTGGCAGGAACAACTCCTGTTATTATCAAAACCGAAGAGGTAGTCAAACAATGCAATGTAAAGAAAGGGATAGGATGCCAAACTCAGCTAATCGACAGAGAACTGGGACTCAAGAACTGGCCACACCCCGCAGACGCCGTCAAAATCATAGAAGTTAATGAATACCAGGACCAAGCAATTCAGGCCTACACAGACGGGAGCAAGAACGAGCACGGGGTAGGATCTGGAGTGGCAATATTCGTTGGAAAGATACTGGTAGTACAACAAAAATTCAAACTGGACAACAGATGTTCCAAAAATCAAGCGGAACAATTAGCTATTCTCAAGGCGCTTGAAGCAATAGAATCAATCGAAATCACGGACAACAGCTCACGCTCAGCAACTATCTTCACTGACAGCAGAATATCAATAGATTCATTAAAGAACGCAAACAACCACAGCTACTTAGTCGAAGACTTAAGGAATAAGATATCCACTTTAGAAAGAGCAAACTGAACAACAGAATTTTCTTGAGACAAGGCCCAAGTCAGTATATAAGGAAATGAACTAGCCGATCGGCTAGCAAAAGCTGCTGCGCGAAACAGTGACAATACGATCACCTTCAACAGAATTCCACTAAGTACGCTGTACAGAGAAATAGAAGAAGAAGCTATAGGAAAATGGCAAAAATAATGGGAAGATTGTAAGAAGGCAGCAATAACAAAACAGTTCTTCCCAAACGTGATAGACAGGCCAAAACTGCGAATAGATATAACCCCAAACTTCACCGCACTAGTGACAGGACACGGGAAAACCAGGCCTTACCTTCATAGATTCAAGATACTGGACCAGGCAACATGTGCTTGCAAAAAGGGAGACCAAGCGACAGACCATTTGATCAATCAGTGCACACTACTACAAATGCAAAGAGACTACCTCAAGAGTAACGTCCTAAAACGCGGAGACTGGTCAGCAAGCCACCAGAAGCTAATAAAGAAACACCTGAAGCCATTTCTAACGTTCACAAAATCAATGGACTTTGATCAGCTATAGTAGGGTAAACGTATATATAAAAAGAAAATAGTTGCCATCCTAAATGACAGAGTTTATCCTAGCCGGTATTGATCAAATTGTTAAGGGAATGCAGAGACTGAGGCTAGTCACTGCATCCCCTATAAATGAAACTGAACCAATAACTGAACAATTACAGCATGTAGTATTACTCCACTGTAATGGAGCATGCTTAATAAATAAAAAAATACGTGTATGTATGTATGTATGTATGTATGTATGTATGTATGTATGTATGTATGTATGCAAGTGTGAATGTACTTATGTATTTACGCATGTATATGTACAGGTGGGAACCGCGGTAGCACAGTGGTTAAGGTGCTGTGTTACAAATCGGATGGTCGCTGGTTCGATTCCAGAATGGTGTCGTTGGAATTTTTCATTGACATAAAATCTTTCCGATCGCACAAATGAGTACCAGGAGCATTTCCTGGGGGTAAAGGCGGCCGGTGCGTAAGGCTGACAACCTTACCACCATCCTGTGCCGTTGTCACGAAATCTGGGAACCTTAACTTCCTGGAACCCTCTGGG
>Ga0136643_10015632_pt1 | contig 11404 bp, 8 predicted proteins | sample TergutLab28metaG_FD_96883 | JGI IMG/M metagenome (GOLD analysis project Ga0136643, IMG submission 96883) | Labiotermes labralis P1 segment gut microbial communities from Petit-Saut dam, French Guiana - Lab288 P1 (version 3) (version 3) | ecosystem: Host-associated > Arthropoda: Insects >... | reverse complement strand
TATTACATTATATCATATATATTATATTATATTATATTATATTATATTATATTATATTATACCTAATCAAGATATTACCCGCACTTTATAAAACCGAAAGTTTCCTAGTGTGATCACAACAGCCCGTTGGCAGTTCCTGTAAGTAAAGTGAGTCCATTCCATTACGGTTCGTCGTTATAATATTTCCCATCCACCACTCGGTCTGCCAAGTGGTCTCTTTCCTTCAGGTTTTCCAGTCAGAACTTTGAGTGAATTTCTTTTAGGTATGTTACAATATTTTAAAACTCTGTGTTCTGGTTAGCTTGTAGCTTGTATTGTTTGGTTATAAAAATATTTCGAAAACAAAAATCGGTAAAAATGGTAACCACTCATGAGGCTGCAACGTGTCGTAACTGAGCAGGTCACAGTAACAAATTTAAAAAAAAAGTTGTAAAAACTGAAGTGTTCGGCTTTGTGACGTCGTGTTGAATGGTAAAATGCTACCGATTTTTTTCGAAGGGGATAGCTGCCTCCATGTTCAGGGTGTGTGCAGTCCAGAAGTGTGGCTGTGATTGTGATCTGCTAGGGCGCAATGCAACCTTGCAACCTGCAAATGACATGAAACGACTTGTACGTACCGCGTACAGGAATGTACCAGACTGTGCGTTTTATGTTTTGCTGACCGTGCATCCTGGTGCAGCTGTGGGTTAACGACCAACTACGACCAACTTGATGCACAATTACGTTACACAATACGTTAATTATTATAATCCTCTATATGTTTCGAGCAACTCTGTGCTCATCACCAGGAGGTCAAATTGTATTAATACAGCATCTGGTATAGTATTCTCTGTCAGTGACCGTCCGGTGTGCAGGTGGAGAACCTGCAAACCGGACGGTCACTGACAGAATTCTATACCAGATGCTCTGCACACCGGACGGTCACTTACACACAATACTATACCAGATGCTGTATTAATACAATTTGACCTCCTTATGATGAGCACAGTGTTGCTCGAAACACGTGGAGGATTAGAATAATAAACGCATTATATAACGTAATTGTGCATCATGTTGGTCGTTTACCCAGAAACTGTGCGTTGTCACATTTTGTGTTTAGAATGCAGTAAGCAACAAACGGCTAAGGAGAGGAAGAGAAGTAGGAGTCCTCCATAATCTACGTACCTAACATCTTCTTCTTCCTCAGCTCTACAACTCTTTGTAAGTTTTGGCTTGTTCAATTATTCCTCTCCATTGTTTCCTTTCCTGTGCCTTCTGTTTCCAATCATTTACTCCCATCTTCGCGTACCTGATATGACATCTTTAAATATCTTACACAGACCAGATCTTGCGAAGTTTCCTCAGTTCATGGCATGTCCGGAAATTGCGCAGAAAGAAGGTAAAAATGTTTACTCAACTACTGTCACGGATTGACAGTAGTTGCGCCACAGATCTTTAACAACCCATAAAGTCCACAACCAGACCAGCTGTTATGCATCAAATACTTGGGACGCGCTGCCATATGCAACCAGCGCTCAGCGGTAAGGCAGCCGTTAGTTTGTGTCCTGTTCTCAACCAAGCACCACGCCATGAAGAGGTATAGGGGAGTGGATGCGCAGCTCCACTTGTTCTAAACCTTCGGCACCGCACGGAATTGTGTTGTCAGCCCCAGAGACCTAAGGCAGAGTGAAATAATAGGTTTGTCCTGTAGAGGATCGAACACTTGATTCCTCGGTCGTGTATCCCGTAAGTTCGTTGCTCTGCCGACTGAGCTGCAGGTCTGGTGTCTGACAGCTGGTTCTTATACTGCTGTGCTGTTAGTGATTACGTTTCGTTATTAGTGCTTGTTGGGTTCTAGACCCTGTCCATCTTTCCATGGACATTACAGTCATGCGCCGCATACCGACGTTTCGGTCAACGACGGACCGCATATACGACGGTGGTCTCATAATATTATAATATAATAACATTATAATTACATTGTGTTAGTTGCCTACATTATTCAGTACAGTAACATGCTGTACAGATTTTTAGCCTAGGAGCAATAGGCTATACCGTGTAGCCTAGGTGTACAGTAGGCTATACTGTACTATCCAGGTTTGTGTCAGTACACTCTATGACGTTCGCACAACGACGAATTCGCCTAACGAAGCATTTCTCAGAACGTATCTCCGTCGTTAAGCGATGCATGGCTGTATTGTCTCTTGTCCTTTGTTTAACGTTAATCCCCCCCCCCCTCCTCCCAAGGCGTGCCACTGCGACGGTTTCAGTGTTTGATGGGTTTGATGTCTGTAGCGGACGAACCGTCAGGTGTCCTGATGAATTTTGTTAAGGACTGTTTGTGTGTGTGTGTGTGTCTGCTTCATATGTGTCCTGTGTGCTGGTGTGTTGTACTGTTTCTGTTATTGGCCACTGGGTTGGTCACTCGGCATGTTGATAAACAGCTGCATTCGATTTATGATAACAGATAACCCAACAGCTGTTTACATTATAGCTGACGCAACGACGCTGACGGCGGCTGGGGCTGCATGTCAGTCGTTGGGAGGATAACTGATGGAAGGTGAAGTGAAGAATGTGTGGAGAGAAGCTGTTGTAGCCTACTTTGACGGATATATCTGGCCTTGAGAACCACCGAAACCTTACCTACTGTAGCGAGAGTTCCGGTCGAGTTTTGAACCCAAGATTTCCTGGAATACGCGACAGAAGCGCTATGTTAGGTAGAGGGAAAGAAAAATTGTAGAAAGAGAGAGAGAGAGGGGGGGGGTAACGAATATAAAGAGAAAAAAATAATCTGTGGAAGCAAGCAAGAAATTTAGGTCTGCACAAATCGTCCAGACCGGCCCTGAGTCCGACCCAGCCTCCTGCGCTAAGGGTACTGGGTCATTTCAGGCGTAAAGTGGCCGGAGCGTGGCGTTGACCACCCACCCACCCAATCTCGCCTACGTCAAACAGAGAGTAGAGTAGAGCTATTCCTGTACTTACCCTCTGGACCTTCATGGCATGTTCTGTGGTCAACTTTGCAGGAGCAGCAGGGTTCAGGCTCCTTTCCATACCGTCCGGACTGGCCCTGAGGCCCACGTAGCCTCTTATCCAGTAGGTACCGTGGGTAAAGCGAGCAAAGCATGAAGCTACCCACTCATCTCCATCATGTGCACAGGTTATCACTACTTCCTCCTATGAATTCGTTGCGTCGTGCCAAAATGAGCGCTGGGGCAAGTTTCAGTTCAAATTGATCTTCATTCTTCTGCCAGCATTAAAATGGCTTTCGAAATACAACTGTAGCTGCAAGAATGCCCATAGCTAGCTTGAATTGCCCTTCCTGGTTGCCTAGGTGTGTCTCCTGACGCAAGATTCAACCTCGCAGATCGCCCACACGCATGGCCGCCCCATAATGGGCAGCCCTGAGGATATCTACCGAAGTCTCTGTGGACCTTGACAGCAGTCGGAGCTGTAAGTTATGCTTAGCAATACAAAGACGAGGCTTGTTTATATGTCTAGTTGGCTGCTGGCGGCCAAATGTCCGCTACGTCACACAGTGAAGCGGCGAGGACGAACCACAATGTTCGAACTGCAAACTGTAACCAACTAGTTCAGCCGAATCCGTCTAGAGCGTAGTCGGGTAGTTGTTAGGGGGGCTTATGGCCCGGCTTGACAGCGAGATACTCTTCCCGGACCGCTATACCTTGAAGATGGCGTGAGTACGGTCTTCAGAAACGCCGGCAAAAATTCATCAACTTGAACATGAAGGTACTTAGCTCCTCCGAAATGTCGGTAACTTCCTACCAGTCAACACGGAGCAACATCCCATAAGCCAGTCAGCTAGTGAAGTAATTCCCCGCTTTGTATTGAGCCCAGTATGTTCATTGCCGTGCCCACAACAGCCCTCCTCGTGTCATTCTCTGCAGTTCAAATTATTACTGTGAATTCCAACTATCTGATCTAAATTAATTTTTTTAGAAAAATTTTTTACGTACGAAGTTGAAGAGCGACCTGGCAGGGGCACAGAGAGGGCCACCATAAAACCACGTAAAGTAACATGTCGGTTTGAGCCCGACATTGGTCCTGGTACAGCGGTAAGCGCTGTCGAGTGTACCTCGACATTGGACCGATAAGGGTACAAATGGTCTGTACCGTAAATGATTCTCGACCAGAACCTTGTATGTTTTTTTCTGCTTTCCGTGCGTGCTATGTGCCCCGCTCACATCATTCCCCTGGATCTGATCTTGCTCACTCTTTGTTGTGAAGTATACATTTCGAAGCCCCGCGTTTCGTAACAGTGTCACCACGTCCTTCCTTCGGGCCCATACTTTTTCTTCTGGGTATCGTTTCTTCGTCTCTGCTGCTGTCGCTTCTTTCATGCCTCGTCATAATCATCGTCGTCGCCGTCGTCATGAATCGCACGTCAATCGTCAAAACGTCAAGCCAATGAGCACGTCCCCAAGTTCAGAACAGCTGTTTGTCAACGTCATTGCGCTGAAAGTTCTACAGATCGTCAACAGATGGCAGTGGGTATACGGCACTCACTATTACGTCATGAAGACAGAGGGAGAGGTATGGAGGAACAGAGATGGGGAAGTATAATAGTTGGTGGCTGCAAGAAGCCGGAAACCCGTGAGAGAAAACGAGTTGAGTGTACTTTCCGATGACGTGGCAGATATTCCCGTTTTTCATGCATCCTGCTGCAGAGAAACAGGTTTGTTACAATATCGGCGCGTGCCGTTACCTACGTGCACTTTGAGTCGTTTCACGTAATTATGCAGGCTTTTCTTTTTTATTGCTGATTATTTCGTGCGCTTGAATGGTCGCTGTAAGCAACACACCAGACGTATGCCGTGTGTGGCGGTATAACTCCACACATTCCACCGCCATGAAAACCTCAAGGCGAGACACTTGGGGGTTGTTACAGGATGCAGATGAAGTTTTCGGTGCTGGATAGGTCTGCGAAGTGCGATATATATATACAGCGGCAAGAGATGTACAGAATGAAACTGAACAAACAACAACAACAACACAAAACAAAGCGGTAGAAGCCTAAGCCCGCTACCGATGCTTCGAGAATGGATTCTTGGAATAATATTTCACAAATGAGGCAGGATGGTGATAACGGGAGGGGGGCTTATCGGCGTGAATTTCGCGTGAGCTAAGCAGATTTCGTGTAATCACAAATGTGCGTGACGTCGAAGCTCGCACCAAATTGGGCTGAATGACAGACGAACCCTGACATTTGATAAAGGTCACGAATCACAATTGATCATAAAATCGGGTAATGGTACAGGGTGTTCAATTTAGAAACGCATCCCGCTTGGATCAGAAACGCTAAAGAGCAACACAACTGCACTTCTATAAAACAATGGCTGGTCCACAAGTACTGTATAATCTTTAAAAAAAAACTGGGGTTATAATAGAAGCGCTAGACTGAATTCAGTCGTCCACGACGTTTGTTCTCACTCTTGTCCATTTTCATCTCCTGTCGTCTCACTAAACTGAAGCTGTATCTTGATGCTGATTGGAATGGGCGTGTTATTTATAGGCTTCTCAACTCAAATATAGAAATATATATTACTTACTTCTTACTTATTTACTTACTTACTTACCTACTCACTTACCTACTTACTTACTTACTTACTTACTTACCTACATACCTACTTACTTACCTACCTACTTACTTACTTGCTTACTGCATGGAGTAGAGTCCTTCCTGAGAAGCTAACCGGTTTTGCAGCCAGTCAAGATATTCCCCACATTTTATGGAACCCGAAGGTTCACTACCGCATTCGCAAGTGCCCGCCACATGTCCCTATCCTGAGTCAGCGCGATCCAGTCCATACCCCCATATCCCATTTCCTGAATATCCATCTTAATATCACCCTCCCATCTAAGCCTGGGTTTTCCAAGTGGTCTCTTTCCCTCAGGTTTTCCAACCAAAACCCTGTATACGTCTCTCCTCTCCCCCATACGCGCTACATGCCTCGCTCATCTCATTCTTCTCAATTTTATTACCCGAACAATAATGGGTGAGGAGTACAGATCATTGAGCTCCTCTATATGTAGTTTTCTCCATTCCCCTGTTACCTCTTCCCTCTTAGGCCCAACTTTACTCGCCATATAGAAATATATAGACATATGTTTTCTGTTTTATTTATATCAGCTGGTGTGTGGGGCTGAAGCTGTGCTTTGTGTCAGGCTTGTCTCTGGAGCTCGAAGGATTTGCATGCCAGGAGCTCAGTTTAGTATAAACGATAGCGCGGTGTGCCTGTCCTCGTAATGAAACACGACCGAAGGGCCACTCTCCCAGTGTTCGGAGTGTGCGCTTTGTGTGGCGACACATTAGCATTTAATGAAAACGGATGTGGTTTCACCTGTTTTTAAAGTACGCGCAACTGCCAGCCTTTATGCTTGTGTAAATGTTTAATGTCGTGTCTTATTTCCAGAAAGAAATTTAAAAAAAAAGAGGCGGTAGTGCGTTGGGCCCATGTTGCAGCACAGTTGCATCTCCGTGATGAGGGTACTTACAGTTTGGCTAACTAGCTTCGTTTTTGAATATTGTACGTACCGTGCATGGTGCGAAAATTCAGTTTATCAAACCGACCTTAGCGTGCATTGAAATGTGAAAACAATCGGTACACATGTTTCGGCACTTCCTGAGTGTCATCATCAGTAAGTCCTTGTGTCGATTAAAGTTGTGTCCTTCGAACTGATCCGTAATGTGGAGCACAGAGTCACTGAGTAAACACAGTCACTGACTAGCTCAGTCACTCACTAGCACTGTCACCAACACTCACTCACTAGCATAGTCACTCACTAACAGTCACTAACTAGTAGTCACTCACTAGCATAGTCGGTCACTAACACAGTCGATCACTAGCACAGTCACTCACTAATGCAGTCACTCACTAGTAGCCACTCACTAACGCAGTTGCTCACTAGCACAGTCAGTAACTAGTAGCCACTCACTAACACAGTCACTCACTAACGCAGTCGTTCACTAATACATTCACTTACTAACTCAGTAACTCGCTAGCACAGTTACTCACTAACACACTCACTCACTAGCACAGTCACTCACTAATGCAGTCACTCACTAGCACAGTCGCTGACTAACACAGCCACTAACTAGTAGCCACTCACTAGCACAATCAATAACACTAACTAGCAGTCACTCACTAACTCAGTAACTCGCTAGCACAGTCACTCACTAACACAGTCACTCACTAGCATAATTACTAACACTAACTAGCAGTCACTCACTAACGCAGTCGCTCACCAACGCGGTCACTCACTCAGTAACTCGCTAGCACAGTCACTAACACAGTCACTCACTAGCACAATCACTAACACTAACTAGCTGTCACTCACTAACGCAGTCACTCACTAACTCAATAACTTACTAACGCAGTCACTAACTAACGCATGTATTAAAATTTGATTAAAACACAATAAATTGAACGTCACAGAATGTCAAAATGCCAAAACAACAAATTAAGCATTTACTAGCTTTATGGCGAAAAGTTCTTGAGAAGCTGACGGTTGCTGAGGTGGTCGAGAAATCTCCCTTATTTTACGGAAACACAAATTCGTATTTGTGTTCTCAAGAGTCCAACACTTGTCCCGCCCTAAGCCACATGAATTCTGTCCATAACCATCCTGTCTGTTCAACATACTTCTTGCACTTGCCATTGCTTAGGCCGATCGAAGAACCGCCCAAGGTCGAGGTGCGGTTTAAACTTTCGTCATTCCCGTCTCTTACCCTAATGAGTTGTCAGCGTCTATCCCAACCCCCCAACTAGAGGATCACCCCTTATCTGCTGTCCCCTAAAAATATATATAAACAGCTTCAGTTATCGTATGTAACCCTTTTTTTTCATAGCTGAAAACTCAAATTGCTTCTGTTGTCTGAAGGTGAAGGCTGATGTTTCACTTCTTTCACATTTTCTGGTGATATGTTTTTTGAACAAGTGTATTTGTTCGATGTATTTTAAAATTTGCCCCAGTTTACATTTCCTCTCGTTGCTTATCGTGCTGCCGTAATTCATGGTTCTGATAAACTGAGTAATAGTCCGTCTCATCTCGCCTTGCGGTTGCAGCTTGCAAATGAAACCAGTTCTAAGGCGTTAAGTAAGGTGCTGAGAGAAAAAAATGTTTTCAATAGGTAGGTGCTGGTATGCACACGTGTGTTAAGTATTTCTTATTCTTGTTATAAACAATTCTAAATTAAAAGCCGGAGACATTTCGCCCAAGATCACATTCGGTGTAGGACGAATGCAGATGGTACGGTCCCGCTTCTTTATCGTGACCAGTGTCAGCGTAATGCGCAGTGGATTTTTGCGAGATCAGTAACAGAAAGTAGGTAGTAAATGGGTTTTGTGGGCGGGAACCGTGAACGAGAGACGTTACTTACTTGCATTGCACCACCATTCTAGTTTTATTTGTGTTTTCGTCGGGGAGGGGGGAGGGAGGGGGAAGGGTTTCACTGCTGCAGTATTACGAATAGCAAGTTGGTGATGACATAAGGTACACACAGAAAATGGAGAACTTGCTGTAAAGCGCAGTCCAGTGGCCACGACTAAATAAAGCCAGCTTGTGGATATCAACTATATCGGGAACACTCGTACTCAGGAAGCAGTCCGAATCTCCGACAAGACAGTGACTTCACTTTGTGCGGGTTTAAGCACTCAGTAACGAGATAGCAGATAATTTTTCAATTTTTTTTTTTTTTTCCAAATCTTCTGGCCTTTGAAGTCTGTAATTCATGGAAATAAATAGAATTTCTACCTCAACATTATGCACGTTGCTTCTCTGTTACAAAGAACCGCCATTTAATGCGGTTTAGGGAATTATGTTCATCGTAGAACCCTGCAGCACGTATAAATACACCATTTAGGAGCTGATAGAACTAAGTACGCGGTCATGTCTCGAGATCAGAATGCAGGACGAAGTCACAGTATAAAGACCGATAATAGTCCCTTTTGAAAGGTTGGAGGAGTTCAGATATTTGGAAACAACCTTTAACAAATCAAAATTCTATTCAGGAAGAAATTAAGAGCAGATTGAATTCAGGGAATGCTTGCTATCATTCGGTGCAAAATCTTTTGCCTTCCAGTTTGCTATCAAAACTTTCACGATTAAGTTATACAGAACTATAATTGTGCCTGTTGCTTTGTATGGGTGTGAAAATTGGTCGCTCACATTGAGGGAGGAACGTAGGCTGAGGGTGTTTGAGAATAGGGTGCTGAGGAGAATATTTTGGACTAAGAGAGGGACGAGGTAACAGGGGAGTGGAGAAAACTACATAATGAGGAGCTTAATGATCTGTACTCCTCCCCAAATATTGTTCGGGTGATAAAATGGAGCAGAATGAGATGGGCGGGGCATGTAGCGCGTATGGGGGAGAAGAGAGGCGTATACAGGGTTTTGGTGGGGAAACCTGAGGGAAAGAGACCCCTTGGGAGACCCAGACATAGATGGGAGGATAATATTAAGATGGATCTTCAGGAAGTGGGATGTGGGGGTATGGACTGGATCGAGCTGGCTCACAACAGGGACATGTGGCGGGCACTTGCGAATGCGGTAATGAACCTGCGGGTTCCATAAAATTCAAAAAATTTGTAGACTAGCTGAAAACCGGTTAGCTTCTGAGGAATGACTGCTCCATGGAGTAAGTATGGAAGGAAGAATGGGGAGTTGTTTAACATTAAAACAGCTGGTACATATATTAACCACTGTGCTTAATGTTCGGCCTCAAGTGTTCCTCTCACCCAGTCCTTCGCCACATACATCTGTGTAACAAATTACGAATCAAGCTCGGAATAGTTTACTATGCGTCTCTTCCTCGCTTCTTTCCGGTTCACATCACACGGCTACTAGGTTAACCCACTCGTCGATAAATGCGAATAGCACGAAGAACGGTTCCAGGTTATCTGTTTGCTGAGTGTCGCAGTACTGCCTGTGGCGAGTGGGCCAGCAGAAGCTAGGCACCCCGGGGCAAAACAGCGCTCTGCTCAGCGGTGCCGAGTTATGTTTGAACTGACAATGTTATGGAGGATAGATAAATCGGGAATTGCATTGGTGAGGTGAAACTCGCTGCTTTTTCCAAGCGCGTTGTGGTGGTGGCCCTTGGGTATGAAGTGCGCAAGGAATTTCGCCGAATTCACTTCCACCATACGTATGTTTTCTTATGAATGGACGGCAAGCATTTCTGACAGAAGCACTTGTAAATTTTAGCTACGTCCTGTGCTACCAACAACGTCATTAAATAAATCACAAATAAATAAATAAATATATTTTTTTATTTTGTACTTTGACCAAGTATTAAAATAAAGAAATAATTAAAATAAATTTTTATGCCTCGACAGCCCTAGTGGCCCTTGGCTTCCTCGTTGGGTTATGAGATCGCACTCAGACACACACACACACACACACACACACACTCGGTACGACTCCTCTAGAAGAGCAATCGGCCCGTCGCAGAGACCTACCTTATAACACACAACATTCACAATAGACAGACATCCATGCCCCTGGCGGGAATCGAACCCGCAATCCCACGAAATCAAACGGCCGCAAACCGATGTCTTTGACCGCGCGTCCACCGGGATAAGCAAATAAATTACAGTCGAGTATGCTACAACGAAAGAATGCTACAAAGAAGAGTTATTATCAATAAAATCAGGATGCTGCAACGAAGATTTTTAAAGATTTTTTAATCCTTTTATTATGGAAAGTTCGATTGTATTTTTCACTAGGGAAAGACTGTTTATGCTTTTCATGTGCGTTAGATTGTTTATATTTTTTATTAGGGAAAATTTGTTCATAGTTATCACTGAGGCAAGACGGTTTATGCTTTTCAGATTTACATATACAGTGTATAAAAGTTAAATAAATTAATTTTGCATTATTTTTACACTTATATTTTGATTTTGTATTATTTTTTCCTGTTTAAATGGTTGTGTTGGATGGTAACTTTGCTCTAGGCTGTGAGCCTGGAACGGATTACCCCTAAATACATATATTTCAATGTATGCTAGAACGAACAGATGTTATAACGAACGAGTTTCTAGAACCAATTACGTTCGTTCTAGGATACCCCACTGTATTTACCGTATTCCCGCCCTCTTCAAAGGCTGCAATTTATAAGATGCACCCCCCACCTAGCGAGGTATTACGTGAGGTTCTGAGAGCTTGCTCTTATAACATTTCACATTCCGGTGTTAAGAGGCAGGGTCATTGTTGGGTGATCTTTGTTTCATTGACAGAAATGCGTCTTATGGAGCGGCAATTTCCGTACGTTAATAAGTAAACGAATGACCGCCTCTGTGGTCTAGTGGTCAGAGTTTCTGGCTACGGATACAGAGGTCCCGGGTTCGATCCCCGGCGCTACCAGATTTTCTGAGTAGTAGTGGGTCTGGAACGGGGTCCACTCAGCCTC